>Ga0181469_100398_pt1 | contig 16305 bp, 12 predicted proteins | sample InSIn2SAF170_2_FD_119081 | JGI IMG/M metagenome (GOLD analysis project Ga0181469, IMG submission 119081) | Clean room microbial communities from NASA Spacecraft Assembly Facility at Jet Propulsion Laboratory, Pasadena, California, USA -... ... | reverse complement strand
AGTTCCATATCAAGTTCTCGATTGGAACTGCAAAGCAATCATGTCATCCTTCCTAGAGTCGTCGGCCCGTATGGCTTCGCAACATACGTCCAGATGTCTACGAACGACGAGGCGAACACCTAGAAACGCCAGAATACAAGAGATCCTTTTCACGCGACACTTCTCCTCTTCTGACCGCCGACGAGAGATCAACAAAGTTGTCTCTTCACCTACCGAAGCTATCAAAGACATGAAATCCGACTCCGTCGTGCTATGCGGTGGTTTCGGCCTGTGCGGTGTTGCAGATACACTCATCGACGAAGTCTCGAAAACACCTTCAATAACAGGCTTGACAGCCGTCTCAAACAATGCTGGTGTACCCGGGTCCGGTCTCGGAAAACTATTAGAAACCAAACAGGTCAAGAAGATGATCGCATCCTACGTCGGCGAGAACAAAATCCTGGAAAGCATGTACCTCAATGGAGAACTTGATATGGAACTTACGCCCCAAGGGACTTTGGCCGAGCGATGTGCTGCGGGCGGTAAAGGTATCCCTGCCTTCTACACACCCGCTGCAGTCGGCACAGTCGTACAAACTGGTGAACTGCCTCTGCGCTACAACTCCGATGGCTCAGTAGCGCAGTACTCCACACCTCGCGACGTCAAGATTTTCAAGGGCAAGGCCTATGTCATGGAGGAGGCCATCCCAGGCGACTACGCCTTGGTCAAGGCCTACAAGGCTGACAAGCTGGGTAACTGCCAGTTCAGATTAGCCGCTCAAAACTTCAACGGTGCGATGGCGAGGAACGCCAAGTGTACTATTGTGGAGGCGGAGCATATCGTCGAGGTTGGAGATATCGACCCAGTTGCGGTGCATCTGCCCGGCATCTACGTGACGAAGGTTGTTCAGAGTACCGCTGAGAAAAGAATTGAGAAGATCACGAACCGAAAAGAGGAGGGCGAGGATGTTAAAAGCTCACTGGGCTCAGGAGCTGCTGCCTCCAAGAGAGAACGTATCGTCAAGAGAGCTGCCAAAGAATTCAAGAATGGCATGTATGCCAACCTTGGTATTGGTATGCCTATGCTCGCTCCTAGCTTCGTTGATCCGAGTGTAAGTGTGATCTTGCAGAGTGAGAACGGTATCTTAGGTCTGGGGCCATATCCCAAGAAGGGTGAGGAAGACCCAGATCTTATCAACGCTGGAAAGGAGACCGTCACGCTCCTGCCGGGTGCTTCCGCCTTTGGAAGTGAAGAGTCATTCGGTATGATCCGAAGTGGGAGAATTCACATGACCATGTTGGGTGCTATGCAGATCAGTGCACACGGCGACCTTGCAAACTGGATGTTGCCAGGAAAGGTCAAGGGCTTTGGTGGAGCTATGGACCTTGTGAGCAACCCAGAAAAAACAAAGGTCGTTGCCCTTCTTGAGCACAACGACAAGAGAGGTGGCCCAAAGATTATGAAGCAGTGCGAATTCCCGTTAACGGGCAAGGCCTGCGTTTCAAGAATCATCACAGATTTGGTATGATTGACTCCTCAGTTTACGGAGTATTTTGCTGACAACTTATAGGCTGTTTTTGATGTTGATTACACTGCAGGACTAACGCTAATCGAAGTTGCTGAAGGTGTAACTGTTGACGAGATCAAATCAAAGACTGACGCTCCCTTCAGGGTTTCTGAAAACCTGAAGACCATGGAACAGTAAACCATGCCGTTGTGGGGGGCATTCGAAATCAAGGCATGAACAGGGACAGTGGAAAGGCACTGTCCAGGCACAGGTCTGGTGCTCCTGCAGCGAGTTAACAGGTCCAGACATTCGGTCTTCTACGAGATCAAGCAAGGAGAAGATTGGCTTCCAGTGCATATGAGTAACAGATCTTTTGTGAGTGACATGGTGTGTTGGTAGTGTTAGGCACATGGTGAAGGGTAGTTAGGAGGACACAAATGCACTTCGTGATTTTAGCATGGATATATTTTCAGTTTGCTACCGCAACTTCATCTTGGTATTATGCAAGAACCTGTTTGTACACCGGTAAAAGAACCATCTTCAGATTGTCTTGTCCTCATTGTAGAGTGAGAAGTCACCAAAATCCCTAGGAAGACCTCTCGAACCTCAATTGTCCAAATGATGCAGCTCCGAAATTCCGTCATACAACCAAGGGGGACGCCTTCCATTTCTGAATTCCCTGGCGCCTGCTACGAATAATATACCTACGTTCCATCACAAGATGGCCAACAAACGAATCTTGAAGGCTCGGTCCTCCTGTCACAGTTTGATCGGATCGTCATCCTCTCCGCTACGTCTACCCGATTGAACATATATCGCGGTGGTTGTAGTCGCACGCACTACGCCACATTCCTCAAAATGATTTAATGCCCCTCCATTGAACAAACTCTAGGGGAGCTCGCAACTCAGCGAAGATGGCTTTGACGGTGGGCTCAATACCCTCTTCATTGAGCAGGCCTCAGAGTATCGCTCAAATCACGAGGGATGCTCAAGATTACGAGTTTAATGCGCTTGTGCCCATGAAGTATTGGCTCAGAACAGCTGCTGCTTTAATGAAGCAGGTAAGTCTCATGATGAGAACTTCAATGCAAGGTAGCTGAACAGAGTTACAGGCGGCGGTCTATATGAGGGAAGGCGACGATGAGATGACATACTTCCTTCTCTTCCGACACGCCCATCTCGTTCTCTCCAATCTAGTAGCGCTGCCAGAGTGGAAGAAACAAGCAGCCGAATTTAGGGCGATTGAGCGAGAAGTGGAGCAGAATCTCAAAACATTAGATGTGTTGAAGCCACGAATCAACCGAAGATATGAAGAGTTTGCGAAGACAGCAAAGGCTAGACAAGCAAGAAGAGAAGAAGAGGTAGCAAAGCGCAAATTACCGCAAACCTCCTTTCTACAAGAGCAAGAACAGGGACAGACAGCAAACCAGATTCAGCAGTTGAGAGGGCAAGAACATGCTGACCTAGCTGCGAAACTTGCTGGCCAGGAATTCTCAAAGCGTGGTTCCGGTCGACGATCGTACCCTACTGGTTTGTCGCAGCAGAGCGAGCAAGACGACCTTGCGAGTGGAATGCAGGCGATCAGAAACAAAGTCGATTTGTCAAGCGTGTTACCATATAGTGCTACAGAGTCACAGCCACGGGCACAATTGACACACCCTGGCTTCAGTTATCCCACTGTACCCCTCACTCAGCAAGCCCAGCTGAAACCTCAAGACATCGCTCAGATACCTTTGCCACCGGCAAGTCTCGCCAGGCCACCGGTACTGCCTCCCAAACCGTCTCGATCAACGGCAATAAGGTCGAATTTACCCCCGCGGCCAGACAAGGTGGCTGGACCGGCCATCACTAGCAATTCCGACACAGAACCTACCTACAGCTTCGCGACTGAAGCGCGTCTGGAGAATGGAACACCTCTGCGAACAATGTTCGTTCCTCCTACCCTGCGGACAACTTTCCTCCGCCTAGCTCATCAAAATACGGGAAAGAATTTGGAAACATGTGGCTTTCTTGCAGGAACACTCAGGGCAAATGCACTTTTCGTAAGCACGTTGATAGTGCCTGCGCAGACGGCAACATCGGACACGTGTGAAATGACGGATGAATCAGACCTCTTCGATTACGTCGATCAGCATGAGCTTATGATACTTGGCTGGATACACACTCATCCGACGCAGACCTGCTTTATGAGTAGTCGAGATTTGCATACACACTCTGGCTATCAGATGATGCTTGCAGAGAGCATAGCCGTTGTTTGTGCTCCAAGCAAAGGTGACACGAGTCACGGAGGTGAGTGGGGTGTGTACAGGTTGACAGATCCTCCAGGCAAGATGGCAATCCTACAGTGCGACAAGCCGGGGATCTTTCATCCTCACGACGTGGACGATATCTATACAAATGCAATGCGGCCCGGACACGTCATGGAGATTTCAGGGATGGATTTTGAGATTGTTGACCTTAGACATTCAAACTAATAGTGGACACATACTCATTGCAGCGGTAGCCATCAATCTAGAAAGCCCCCGTGCATCGTCATTTCTATAAAGGGTGCATAATAACAGCCACATTCGTACGCAATCTCTATTGAGAAATCAGAAATAGAATTCGTTATCAGCTGTCGGTGAGTGTGACCAAGGCGTCCACTTGAACAATTGAAGCAGCAACTGCTTAACTCAGTGTGCTTATACGACCACGGTACAATGCATATGTCATGTTAGAGGCGTTTCGCATCGTGAAGGTGAAACCGGACAGTCAGAAGACTTTTATGCACATGATTCAAAGAATTGGTACAAATGGACATGCCTCGTGTATCGCTGCCGCGACGCACAGGTGCAGTGACGCATGTTTCACATTGGCTGCAAAGGAGGAAGACGTAATACCCACGATGGCAGCACCATTGAGCCAAGCGACACTGATGAGGTTAGGTGAAGCACACTGTCAAGCCCAGCCGGTAGTAGTGAGACGCCACATAACGCCATGGACGACAAGCTGAGCAAATCAACCCCAGCCAGAGCGGAGGCTTATGCAGGTACAAGATTCGTCTTGGACAGGCCAACGGTGGACAAGGACACCGAATCACGGTCAACGCTGTGGATGTAGAAATTTCCTTTGGCTTTTCTCGACGTCTCAAACCCGGAAATGCTGGTTTCTTCTCGTGACTTTACAGTAGCATTGCATCAAGGCTGTGTTGGAAGCAGAAGAACAAATGGCAGGTGTCCCATGACACAATTCATTAGGTATGCGAACAATGAATGATTCGCAGTGCAAAGTCCAATGGAATGTGTAGCTTTCCATGGGCAGTCAGGTACAACGGCGCTATACGCGTTAGGCACAAGGACACGACATTGTTATTGGTACACCTATAATTAAGCTCCCCCCCAGTGCTCCAACTAATTTCCGCAAGTGGTCAATCGGTGGCTTGCAAGGCATGAACGTGTACACCAGTTGTGTTGCTTTGTGTGTTTTCGCTGGGAGAACTGCTGCTGCCAGCGTGAGCCTCCCCTAACCTGCCCAGTTCTTCGCACCTGGAAGACGGGTGCCGTTATGAGGTTGCGTGGTTTTACTCCCTGCCGAGAATCACCCAATCGTTCTCTCTGCTGCCTCAGCTGCACACTGCTACAGTACTGCTACTCCTTCTCCCTTCCCACTCCATACCAACCAGAAACCTCTCACCCGTGCGACCCCATACTCACCTTCTCAGTCTCTCCTTCAACAGGTTTTGTCTCTTCAGACACTTTCACTCGTTCACCATTTCGACTGAACCAGCCTTGCTGCCCTGATATTACACGCCTAATTCTGACTACCAACGACGGTTTTTCGTGGAAAACAGAAGCTTCAGCAGTCATCGAGCGTCCCAAACACGTAACACAAGCACCATTCCTTAACTGCAGAAACCTGCTTCAACATTCCAAACCTCCCCGACTCCCTCCGCCCACTCGTTTCTCTGCTGGTCAGAAAGGTGTTGTGAGGAGGACAAAGGACTTCAGCGGCCTCAAGACAAACGAAATAGGCTCGTCATCTAATTTGGTGGACAATCAACAAAACTGGCACACGCTTTGTCACTCAGTCTACTTTGTGGAACGTCTGCAGCCTGGATCCTAGATGACACCACCTTGAGTACTGGTATCTTTGAACTATCTATTGACTTCCCACAACCTTGATCACAACCACCGACAAGATCCCATCAAACACCCACTAATAAACACCATGAAGACCTCCACATTATTTACGAGCCTGCAGGCATCGCTTCTGGGCTTGCTTACACGTCAAGTCCTTGCGCAGTCATCGTCTTCATCTTCATCAGCATCTACATCGGCCTCAACCACAGCAGAGCTGGGTGCAATTCAAACACTCGCATGCTATTCTTCGCCAGGTTCATTGACACAAGATAACACAAATACATTTCAGACATCTGGTCTGTGTCAAGCAGCATGTGGAAACGAGCAACATGCAGTAATGGCCATCACAGGTGGTTCGACATGTTACTGTGGTGACACACTACCAGGACTTGACAAGCAAGTCAGTATATCACATTGCAATTCTCCTTGTCAGGGGTTCGGTACGCAGAATTGTGGTGGCATTGGATATTGGCAACTTTACCTGACAGGATTGACTGGCGATGTCCAAACAGCACCCAACTCAACTACTTCCAGTTCCTCTTCATCATCAGCCTCTACATCAACCCATGCGGTACAATCTACTATCATCGTTACAGCATCCGCTACTGCTAGAGCGAGTGCGGCAAGCAGTGGCGTCAGCAGTGGCAGTAGCGGTGGTGGTGGCCCCAGTAAAGTTGGGATCGCTATCGGAGTAGTGGTGGGCGTGCTTGCAGTCGCTTCGATTGTTGGTGGTCTTATCATGTACATGAAGCAGAAGAGAAGGAAGCAAATTGAACAAGAGCACAAGGCCGCTTCCGCCACCAACCCATATGTTGGATCAAGATCGTCCGACACGAAATCAGACTCAAGACTAGATCCTTCAATGGCATCGTATCGAAGAGAAAGTATTGGAAGTATTGCTGATGAGCGAGACTTTTCGAGGAGGATATTACAGGTAAGAAACTTGTATCCACATATCGAGGATGAAAGCTGACAATATCGTGAAGGTCCGAAATCCTGACAATCGAGGCTCGTTGGCCTCTGTAGCATAGCGATGACTACACGCGACGGTACACTGGGACCTACTAACTTGCCGACGCTCATGTTCTATTCAATATCGATCGAAAAGAAATAGAAAATGCGTTGATTAATTACGCAAGCTCGGCCAGGGCAACCATATATGTCGCCGACTCACGCAAGTGCCTCGACATACTCCAAAGAGCCTTAGCTACCCCTCCAGACTTCGACAAACACGACCACTGTGCTCAGTCCCTCTAGTTCGTCGAATGTCACGATCCACGATCCTTTGAAGATTCCTTTTTTCATGTCTGCGCATGGCATCGGTGTTGGTTGGTTAAAGGCTGGCGGATGATTTTCACTTATACATAGACAGGGATGGGCGGTCTCGATCAGACCTAGGCGAAGTTCATAACATTATGAAGAGCTCTTGGGATATCCCATGAGCGCATGAAACTACTGCTTTTCGGATGAGCCTACATTGTTGTTATTCCATGATCGCGGCGGCAGACAATTGAGTGAGTGCTCTTTTGCTACATGTTACTGCAGTCTGGCTGGCACTCAATAGTGTTTTGTTTCCGTGGTCATGGTACGAACAATTGCGATGGGCTATCACCGAAAGTAGATATTGTAACACTATACCACTCAAAATTCCAATATGAGAACACACTTTCATTCAGTGGCTTTAGTCCGTTCTCTCAAGCTTGTTCATGTCTTACTGACGATCTTGTTCACCGTGATGAAGCTCAATACAGGTCGCCTATCCAACGAATTACATACCAGGAGCATGCAAGCTCTCCTGCACCGGCTTTCTCGCCAATGCATAAGCAAAGAAAGACAATGCTCTATTCAATGGTTCACGATGTCTACGACCACCACGAAGTTCGTTTCGTTTATGCAAGGAGTTTTAGGCGTTGTGAACCACAAAAACCACCATATTCACTTGCTTGTGGAGCTCAATGCAGGTAGGATGCTATAGGGGAAGTATTATTGACTTTGGGGTTGGATACTGAGAACGCAGATACATGGAGGTTTGCGTGTCATCGTTGCTGACGTGATACTATGAAATCGCGGTCGGTTATATGTCTTATGACGACGAGAACTCCAAGTCCAATACCGCCTGCTGACATGTCCTTGCTTCGCTATTCTTCGTGACTGCATAGCTATCTACTCCCCTTCGAAGTTGCGGTGGACTCTGGTTCACAAGCAGCCATGCGACGTCAATATATTGGGCAGTCCTCCCATTAACGTTCACGAAGATGAGTTCCGAAATCTGAAATCCCCAGTTCGACCTGCTAGATCTGCTGAACGCCTTGTTGCGTCGTCTCCTCGTCTACTGCTCGGTCGATGAGAGAACGCTTGCAGTGTGGACAAGCGTTGGGCTTTCTGGTTTGAAAACCTCTTCGACAACCTCTTCGTCACCTTCCTGGTCAACGTCTCCAGCCTCTAGAAGTCCGTCCTCGTCGTCTTCAGCAGCCCCAGTATCAAATCTTAATCGTCTCTCATGCCACCAAGCGATATCCGGCGTCATGTGGGATTTTGCGCCTGAATTTTTGCCGAACTGGTAGTACCATCCTCGTCGCACATGTGAATACTCTGTATCAGCTGCTGCTGTACCGACGACTGTTTCTTGTTCTAAGGATGATCCACGCTCGTTGCCCTCGATGGTTCCGGCCGCCTCATCCTCATCATCTTCAACCTCGGAATCACTATCGTTGCCTTCAGTGGTTCCAGGTTCGAAATATCGTCTAACAATCCGGAGTGTCTCTGCCTTATCCGCACCCCCATCTGGCATAGCAATGAGCTTTACTGTATCTCCAAGCTCGTACAATGGTTCGAGGAACATGTTATCGTCTTCGACTAATTCCTGGAGAACAAAAAGCTGTGGACCTGGCAGTTCGGCGAAGTGGTCGGCTATGATCTGCATAGCGTCCGGCCATTCACATCCATCGCCTGAACCGCCACCTCTTCCAGATCGTTTTGGATATCGTCTGACCTCGTCGTTGCACACTTCCAAACTTGGCTTGACTTCAAGCGGCTTTGCGACAATTGTCTCAACACGGGATCGGCAAGTTCGGCAGGCATCGTCGACCATAGCATCTGTATTATTAGTGTTGTTCCATGATCATTAGTGTTGGACGCACCAATGTTTCCAAATCCCAGTGAGACACCAAAATTCGCAACCTTTCCACCGAAGGTGCCTTTACCGCAGGCTTTGTGCATGAAGCGAGCGCAGGCTATACAGCATTGCATGGACTCGATTTTGTCGGTTTCATTGCAACTAACACAGAGTGCATTGCAAATGACAAAGAATGGGAGGTCTTCATCCATGATTTCACGGTTGGCAGGGTATGTGGTAGGATATTGAGTGTTGTGGTAGTGCGGCCTTACTAAAGGCATTATGTTGTAGAAAGGAAGACGAAGGGGCGTCAAAGTGAAGGCTTCGAAAGTCAGCACTGATCGATGCTCACATGCAATTCATACCATGTGCAAGCATTTATTCGTTACTAGGTGTTGGTCGCCCTGCAACATCCTGTTCAATTAAGGACTGGACCCTTCCCATTCTCCGGTCCTGCCTGCCTCGAGATTTGGTATACACAAACCGCAGAAGAAGTAGCCTTATTTGAACCATTCTCGTGAAATGCGCTAGCTGTTAGAAGTTTATGTCTTTTGTCATTCCTCATGATCATCTCATCATAATCGGTAGTATTGACTTCCATTTCATTCAATGTTATCATCAGATGTGCTCACCTGATTCTCAGCCCAATTTACCTGGCCGTTGCTTATCGTTCACACTGCCAATATCGTTTCCACACTCACAACAACGGCAATTTCCTCTCTACATCGGGCTTCAGTCTGGCTTAGCTTCCTACTACCTTTCTCTTGCTACCAGTGAGCTTCATAAGCTAGTGAAACCAGTTCTCTGGTATCAAGAAGTTAGCTCTGGCCAACTCTGTCGGCGTTTGGGGCAGGAGTTGGGGTCTGCCGTCGTCTTGCCCCCAGTTGACGAGTTTCTAAGCATTGCGCCTGCTGAGAGACAGGAGTGACGCAATCCTGGAAGTTACCAAACTGGGCTTCCACAGCTCTGGTGGAACTGGAGTCAAGGTTCTATACTTCAAGCAACTGTATTACGTTTCGTGCATCGTATAGCGTATTGGTTCTAGCCATAGAAGGATTAGTCACTGAGACACTGCTATCTGAGGGAGCTTTCTGTTTGGCCATTTAATTAGCATGACACTTTCTTTCGCGAGGAGCTCGGTAGGCCAAGATGAAAGCTTGCCGTACTTGGTTGCTGGTTCTCAACACTATCATCGCCCCGTAACGCATTCCGCAGGCAAGGCAGATGTACACAATGGACGAACGGCGAAGCAAAGGTCACTGTCAGTTCTGGCTCACCCCAAGTACTATCCGCATGAGATCACCTTACCTGCCACCATGTCGTTCCTTCCATATCGTAACGCATCATCATGTGCTTGACTCCAATGACCTCAAGGCCGTCATGGCCATATCCTTACCTGAACTCCAGCAAAGTTTCTGCATCGGTGTGTCAATATTAGCGTCGTAGACAATTTACCTAGGTTTCTGTCTTTCCCCATACACTATACAGAGTATGAAATAGGTACACATATCCACTTCCTCAGGCCACAAGCTTTGAGTAAGTGAAATCCTTCATGAAGGACAATGCTTAAGCTCCTGACATCTATTGAAGACCATGAGTCTGCCTTGTTGTATGTCATAACTAAATCACAGAGGTTTTTGTTGTCGTCATCTCACAAGGAATGAACGTGTGTGATGCGTAGTATAGGAAGGAAGGATGGAACGGAAGTACGGTAGTTTGTTTGTGGCTTATGATATGGATAACTTCTCCTGTTCTGGTTTAGTGTGGGTAGCCTCAAGTGGCTGGTTAAGCAGTAGCTCGAAGTGGCTGTGGCCTCTTGCATTTAAGGCTAATGCAGGAACCAATAAGATGTGCGGTGTACAGTACTTCCTAAGCTCCTCTTTGGGTTTTGTGGCTCGTGGCTTGGAACGAAGGTTGTTTGATAGTACCTCTCGTGGTACTGTAACCACTTCTGGTATGTTTACCACATTGGAGAGTGGTCACGTCGCACCCTAGGACTTGCCCGTCGACCCATCGTGGTACACGATTGCCTTTCAAACATAGTTTTGCAAACAGCGTCTGTTCGACGTTATGTGGTGCTCTTTAAGGGGGCTGAAATCCAATTCTGTGGATTTAGAGTACTTAGGCTGGGTGCCAAGAGAATTCTAGAGCGAATCTAATCAGAGATGTTAAGAGACAGCAGATGAATTCATGGTTTCCTCTCGAGCTGTTGACACCTACAGTTAACCAATGGCTGTGCCAATACCGGTCCCTGGTGCCCTCCCGCTTCCATTACCAATCGTAGTCTTCGGAGATCTACCGTCTGACATGCGCAGAATGATCCAATGGTAGCTGTGGTAGTGTCGTTTTTCAGGGGATGTGTTGTATTCTGAGGAAATTTGATCGTCACCACCACCCTGTCTTGAGCCAGAGGTGTGATTCTCGCAATTCCTGCTGTAGGAATGGCGCCATTAAAAGAGTAGCTTTCGTTGTTGTCGTCGAATTGGGCAGCGCACCTTGCTTTCACAACGAAGCTTGCGACTGCATATGCACAACAGCTATTCCACACACCCTCCTGGACTTTTAGCTGTTGTAAAAGTGAGAGTGCGATCTGACAAGTTTGGAGGTCCGGACACTGCAGAATCACAATAAACAATGGGAGGATGAAACCGATGCTGTCCAGGAATGGTCGATCTGATATTGTGTCCATATCTGTGAATGATGGGTATGTTTGGAAGAAAGATGAAATCGACAGGACCAAGTTGTCGTATTTATGGTTGTCCCACGAAGACATCTCATCTGAGCTTGAACTTTGATCGATGATTGCTGTTAGTGCATGATGCTGGGCGTGCAAGAGATGTAGCCAAGGTCGGTAGTGGTAGGCCAGTGTCTGTTCGAGAGTCGAGATCTGGACTACCCACAAGCTTGCCCATCGTCGAAAATGGTGAATCATAGGCATAATATGGAGAGGCTTCTTGTTGCCGACTTTTCGAAGAGCGAGTGCCCAAGAGTACGCCTGGAGTAAGTCGTCGTTGGCTTGAGCAAGGTCTGCGTATTGCATCTCATCGGAGGGGTATGTATACTGCGCTTCGAAAAGGCTGTTCGACCTTATCAAATCATGGTTGAGGACTTCGAAGATCGTCCCCAACGTGTTGCAGAAGTCTGGTGACAATTGACTGTTGTCAATCATTGCATGTTGCAATATCCTCGCGCCAGCTTCAAGATGCTGCCTAGCAGAAAATATGTCGCTCAAGAAGTACTCACAATTAGCGAAAAGAATGCTGACGATGAGAATGATGTCCGGAGAAAGCTCTCCAGACATGCGTCTAAGGTCAGTTACAGCTTCACTGTAACAAGCAACAAATTCGGGAATTTGCCGTGGTGAGCCATCGCTTGTCGTGGAAGTTCGTTCGTAAAGACCGCAAAGAGCGGTAAGAGCTTTGCATATGATTGAGTTCGACAGGCTTGCTTGGAGTACGAGCTGATGATAAAACGTGGATATATGTTCAGATCTATCAGCAGTTTCGGCAGGGTCATTGCAGAAGGCCTCGGTTATATCAGTGAAAAGTCCCACAACACCATTGATGATGCCTTTGGAAAAGAATCTGTGGGATAGGTCGCTTTCATCGTTCGATAGACTGTTCGCTTGCGATGTCGACCGCGCTCTTTGTACGCTCAGCATCTCGCCTGAGAACTGAGATCTGGTGAGTCGTGTACTTTGCCAGTCGCAGACATAACCTCCTTTTTCGCAGCGAGCACAGTTAGGACTGCGTCGCTCGTCACATTTCACCCTTCTCTGCCTGATACAGTGTCAGTAGATCATTCGAACAACACTTTGAGTCATGCTCACCTGCAAGTAAGGCAGCCAGTTTTGCTTTTCGAATGGACTCTCTTCAATCTCACGCTCTGAACCATTGCAGGTGTCTCCGTTCCTGGCAATTCCAAGCTTTGGGACGCCATTAACCGTTTGGTTGTTTGTAGTAAGCTGGACATGCACGAATAAACTGAACAACATCCCTCTGGTACCTGAGCGCCACAGCCGACATTATTGTATATAGTCGTAGGTGTTTGACGTATAACGATAACATCCATACTTCGGTTCATAGTTTACAAGCTTGTTGGGTGGAGTGCCCGTTGAAAGTACAACTTGGGGCCAAAGTGACCATCCTAGCTGAGCTGAATATTTGGGTACCATAAACCGTCAGGCGAAATGGTAGTGTGGGTCATGAGGCTTAATACAGTGAAGGCCTACGCTGAGCGGTATTGTACTGCAGAAGAGTACTGCATGGAAGGCAGTCGTCGGGCCTCACCCACATTGACTTGCAGGACTAGCACGGCTTTTGTCTTTTGTGGCTGTGCATATGTGGAGGTGCATGTTCCCCTTTGTATTAACTGCGCCACAAGCGTGGAGAGATTGTTCGCGCTAGTATGATGCAGAGCAATATGTACTTTGCATGAGTCGGCGCGCTTGAAATGATGTATTCCCGCAGACTTAAATCCAACAGTGTGTGCTCCAGCAGCGTGCTTACACAAGCGGAACCGAAGCCAGATGAGCCACCGATATTGTTTGGCTTCAGCGACAAAGCACAACTACCTCTCCAAGATGCGGTTGATTCAACTTTCGCAGAAGTTCTTTCTCACTAATTCCATAATAAGTGCAGATTTCGTCAAACGAATGTGTGCCGTCCAGAAAGGCGGCAAGGGGCAAGAGCTTCCTGGATTTTGTCTCCTCGCGATTCTTTCGATCAACTCGCTCTTGACGAAATGATACACCCGCACTTTCAGTATATGTCTCGTTGGCCGCATTGACCTTCAACATACTTGTTTGAATGGCATAGCGATGTATCCTATACAAGAAGCCCTTGATCACACCAAAAGTGATGAACCGGCGCAGGTCGATATTAGCAAGCATACTGCTATTTGCCATGTACCAATCGCGGACGGTAAGGCCTTGTCTCAAGTTAGCAAAGAGCTGAACAATTCCCACACCATCAACCATATCACCATTTGCATTCAATGGCCAGAAGTCATCTTCGAGGCTCGTGGTTGCTGCAATGCTGCTCTTGAAAGAGTCTGGTGCGTTCAAACTGCCAATGCCGTTGTCCTGCCGTGCGGGCTCAAAGGCAGTGTTGACATATTTTGCACATTCTGCTTGCATTTCCAGATCACTTGCTATCATGCTGGTAAGCTCCGCGGTTGGCGCATAAATCGCATTGAAGCTGAAAATGTCAAGTAGTAGAATACACCCATAGTACAAGAGATGTCGAACACAACTCTTGGTGAGTTTGAGGTCAGCATCGGCCAGCAGGGCAATCTTCTTCACACTATTCACGCCGTTGATAAAGGGGATAACCCTCTGCATAGTCAAGTCCCAATTCTCATCCATGAGGCTTTCGATGCGAACAGTGAACAGTGGCACATGCCATGCTTTTATCGGGGCGGGATTTGGTAACGTTGGGAACAACTTGATGTTGAGCGTGTTTACTTCGTCAATGGGTATCATGCACTCGGCGTAGTTGTTCAGGTCACCCATCAACGTTTCGCAAAGGCTGTATACCTTGCCTGTTCCGGGCAAGGAGGTGTCATCTGACAGAAATCGCGTTTGTTCTTCTAAACTACGCATGAGATGTGCCAATTTAGTCACCACTGATTTGTAGCTAGGTACATCTATTGTGTCCGGCGGTGAGAGAACCAACGCAAAGTTGAAGATGAACTCATTTCGGGGATAGTGTTCTCCCTTAATACAAACTGGGTAGGACACAATGATGCATGGCGGAGAATCCGAGGTCGCAGGGGGCGGAGTCAAGCAGACCAAGTTGCCGCAAAGCGATTGACGTGGTATCAAGAACCGGGAAAGGGTTGAGAACGAGAGCAGTACCTCCGAAGACGGATCGACGGGTATATTTATGTTTGTGGATGTGGAAATCGAATCTTCTGGTACTTGGTGGACAATCTTCGGACCTTGTCTTGTCAATGTAAGTGAAAGAAGGGAGTGGTTCAGTCCGTACCCTCCTGAGGATCGAATCTACTATAGATTACAGCTTTGATAGACATGCCACCGCAAAGCTCTGGTGGTCACCTTGAGCATCAACAATGCTTTTCTGCGGTCTAGGCGATCAGTAATCGATCGTCATCGGGCTTGCTGTGCATACTGATGCACTCTTTGATACACTAGCTTCGTTGCGATGTCAGTGCGGGCTTGATGCCGCAATGTTTATGCACCTCGATGTGTTTGATCGTTATTATCAATCCGTTGTCGAAGGTCAAGTTTGAGGAGTACATGTCAACCAGACTTCTGGAAACTAATGGCGGTTTCGCCGAACATTAGCCATTGATACCTTCCTCAGCCACCACAGTACTTGTACAATTTTCTCCGTGAATGGTGTTCCACCGGTTGACAAAATGCAGTACTCATCTGTTGATCATACATAATCGCATCCCTATCTCATGTGTGCAGATAACACTCTCAACACAACATCGTCTTAATTGGTACTGCGATCATATCAAGCTCAGCACCCGCACGCTTTGAGTTGGATCTACAGTATTTCTTCGGTTACCTCTTCTGACTCCATTTTGTACCACAACCAGCACTGGACGAATACACTCAAGAACGTTTCCAAAATACCCGTTTATGTATGGCCGAACCAGACCTCAGGAGCTCACGATCCAGCCTCAGTTCTTCACGCTTACTTCGATGATTGCAACACTAGAACACCGCAAAGCAAGCGAGCTTAATCTCCATATTACGAATACCTTAAAGCGCCCGCATCCAAGGCCGAGTGACAACCCCCACATCACTAATGGTTTCACTTTTTCATATCGGACATATAGCCCCACACCACAAAATTGGTTTCGATTGTGCCATTTTCGCACACAGATCTCCCTCTCTTCGATCGATACAGGGGTCCTCAGGGACCGGGATGGCCGAGTGGTTCAAGGCGACAGATTTAAGCCATAGCATCAGGCAAACTCTGTTACGCGTAAGCGTGCATGGGTTCGAACCCCATTCCCGGTAAGAACTTTTTGCTCTTTTTGACTGATTTGAACAGAGCAGGGGGGTTTAAACAAGACATACTGAACCCTTCGCCTCTGTACTTTGCGATACGTTTAGTTTCGGCGAATGAAAGATGCATTATTCTACTGTCCTAGGCAGAACTGTGTGGCCAGGTGAGAATCCTAGCTGGTGTCTCTGCCGGAAACAGAAAAGGCTTACTTCGAGCCGATACGACAAGTACAGCGGATGCAAACTGTTGATGAGAAGTGATGGTAGTATGAAAACAGCCAGTCTCTGTTGTTAATGGATAAGTCTATTGCACAGGTCTTTGGTTCCCTTAGTCTGCGCAGATATATGTTTTTATGTATAGCATAGCTGTTTCCCTCAAACGTGAAAATATGGAAAAGCACGAACCAGAAATGTTATACCTACAACTCATTTCCATTACTCACACCCTATAGCATTACGGGACACTACTGGGCACGTTACAATCATCTCGACATTGTCTCTATCACTGGAAAATCTATCCATGATTACACACGCATCAGTGTCAACCTCTCTCGAGCTTCAGACATGCCAAAGATACCACTGTAATCATCATGACCAAGCCATA
>Ga0181469_100395_pt1 | contig 16369 bp, 11 predicted proteins | sample InSIn2SAF170_2_FD_119081 | JGI IMG/M metagenome (GOLD analysis project Ga0181469, IMG submission 119081) | Clean room microbial communities from NASA Spacecraft Assembly Facility at Jet Propulsion Laboratory, Pasadena, California, USA -... ... | reverse complement strand
ACTACAAGTATATAAATGCGTCCTTTCAACACACTCAGACCTTTGCTTTTGGTCAGCACTCACCTGCCCTTGACTCTAGCCCGACCGCTATGTTTCGAGGTAGATCAAACGACGATGTCGACATGGACCTAGGAGATTTCACACCAGTCCCTGTGCGACCTGCATTTAATGCTCTGCAGTTCGGGCGGGGTCAACGAATGCTCTCTTATTAGCGATTGACTTTTTATGACTTGATTTCAGCCTGGTGTTGGGGAGCTACTTTTCATTACTATTGTCTTGGGTCGCTGCATAGTCCAACCAGACGGTCGGTGGACATTCCTGCTTCGTGGATTGCGTACAGCTCAAAATCCGGGACTGCCCAGTCCATATTGGCTGGCATATCGCCGTCACATATACCTGTCGTCCTTGCCATCGCTCATGGTAAGCGATTAGACAATCCACTCGTTTTTCATTCTGGTCAATACACAAAACTTCGCAAGAAACCTTCAGAGATCTTCCTCGACTCTACCTCAGCACAAGACAACTCTTTCATCTTGGCGGCTATACTTGCGATCCTATTTTAAAACGCGTTCTCACCTTCGCTTCGACATACAGCCACCATTTTGCACAAAAGTTTTGGACCGCCATGGTCGGAACCATCGATTGCGTTCTTGCTTGCATCAAAGTTTGGTGTCTTGATTGCCGACATCACCAGCCTCAGCACATTGGTAGTGCCTAGTGTATATAGCAGCGGGTCCGTACAGTATATGGCATTGATTGCATCACTAATTGAGCGTTTTGCAGGCTGTACTTAAGCAAGTTGAGTGGTTGGTCCCGAGTTTTGTTCTTAATGGTTTGCATGTACCTGGTTGGTGCGTGTGAGATGCATTGTTGATGGTTAGTCAAGTCAATGAAACAGCCTGCAGCGCTGAAACGAGGTCTTGATAACTAACTGGTTGGCTCTCTTTCTCCTCAGAGTACCTGGCGCTGAGTTAGAGACCATGAAAATACATGCACAGACATGAATAAAATCCAATCAAATTGAAAATAATCGTACTCTCCTCCTCCTTAATTTAGTACATCTTGTTTGGTCTATCGCTTACGTTGCACGACGCCGGTCCTAGAATCCAGACGATTTGTGAGGGTACATCCCGTGGTTGTTCATTTGAAGAAGGAGTGCTTGTGTATGTGGAAGTCTTGAATAATTTTGAGGTGTACGCCTATCAAGCTTCTTGGTTTTTCTACTGAGTGTGTTGAAAGGACGCATTTATATACTTGTAGTCACATATGACATGAAGTGTGTATAATATGTAATAGAAACTGAACTAACTCATGCTATAACTTTTGATCCGTGGCAAATGACCCCTTTATAGTGTCACATCTTGCCTGTATCTTTCCAGCAACTTGATTTCATTCGATCCTTCTTCCTCCTTTTTTCCATCTTCTTCATTGTGTCACAACATGCTAATTAATAATTCGACCATTTGCCATCAGATTGCCACAGCCCATCTATGTATGTATGTATTCCTGCACACGTTGATGCTTTTGCATTCTGGATTCTGTTCTGTTTGTACGTTTGTGTGAAGAGGTGGGTGTCGTCACCATTTATTTGGAAAGAGCATTGGCTCGTATCGATTTTCGAGGATTTTGCAGAATTGAAGGAAATCGTCGTCTTGGATCGCGGTCGCGAAGAATTTGTCGAGCATTGTGGATTGTTCGGAATCGTGTAGATTGAGGAAGGTGGAGATGGGGACTTCGTCTGCACGAATGTTGGAGCCGAACTTTGATGGAGTGAGAGGGGAGCGGACTGAGGTTGTGTTTTCTGTGTCATTGTGCTGGTCTTGGACCTCTCGAGCGTCGGGGTCAGCTTCGAGCTGATGAGAGAGAGGTGGTTTCGGCTCTGCAGGAGTGACATCAGCCATCTTCTTGACTGGGCTGATGGGATAGGGCGCATCAAGATCGCTCGTCACGGTCGTTATTGTAGTTGCGTCTGATCTGGGATGTGCTGAGAGGTTCGTAACTTCCTGAAGAGTCCTGTTGTGAGTTCTAGCTTTGCCGAGTGCGGGTTGAGGTTGACATCTGCTGTGCGTCGACTTCACGAAGTGCGGAGGAGTACCTGGAGGATGACGGAGAGAAGAGACGTCGGAAGTCTTCGGTCTCTTCTGTTCTATATCTATGCTGCTGGACTTTATGACGCGCTTCTTCGAGACTTCATGCTTCACTACTTTGACTTCCTTGGGTGGCTCAGGTGACATTATCCTTGGGGGCAGACTGTTCACGTCAGCTTTAAGTGATGCCTCCTGTTGTCGTGCAGATCTGCGCAGTGATTGTGTTTCTGACTGTGCCTCTTCTTGCGAATTCTGAGCGTATACGGCAGGCTTTTCGGTCTCACAAGCTTCAGAATGGAAATCAGCATCAGCTGCAAATGAGCACTGTCTTTCTTTAGCTTGGCAGGGCTGGCATGTGCCCTCGGGATTCTTTGCATCTCGTTCACATTTAGTTCGAGCAGAACGGCACTGAAGGCACCTCAAATTGCGACGCTTCTTTTGTGAAGTGGTCGTGTTGTGACCATCTGCAACGCATTTGAATTCACCTGCATTCTTGGTTTGATTCAGACGTGTCGATGACCTAGCGAGGCGTGCTTGAGCCTTTGCGAGAATCTCCTGAGTGTCGATCTCCTCCTCATCAACTGCTGCAACGTTCTGGAGCCTGCTCGTGTCCATGATACTGGTTTGACTGCTGTATCTCGGCGTCGCGAAGCTAGGCATAGTACCCAATTTGAAATCGCCCTTGTCTTGCTTCATCATGGTCTTGGGCGTATTTCTCAATGTGTCTCCCATTGGTACCACGGAGTCTTCTACTCGACCTGGTACACTCGCTTGTTGAATGATCGGATTTGTAGTGAAGGGTAGCATTCGCTCCGGAGGAAGGTCTCTTCCAGGCGTCTTTGCTTGACCTATTGGCGCTGTCGATGGTCGTGGAGTGTACAGATTAATATGTGATTCGCCCAGCCCACCAGCACTCACTGGAGCGGAGCTTGCTGGAACCAGTTCAATTCTGTTTGTAGTCTGTAGGTGTCGTGAAGGTACCAGTGTACCAGTCCCTCCGTAGATGTCAGATGGCTGAAATGCATCACGCTGGTGTTGGCTCCATGAGACACTACTGACGTGTGAAACGACTGGAGGAGGAGCAGGTAAATTGGTAGGATGTGTCCTACAAAACAATTGCCCTGGCTGGCTTTTGAGGGTCAGTATACAGGACATACACTGTAAGACTAGCTCACCCATTCCTTGTGATCTGTGAGGTCGCTCCTGGATTGGTTGAGATACTTGTAGTTGCTCTCTGAGAATCAGTGTGGTTGATACTAGAGATCGGGGCGCGGGATATTGATGGCTTCTGGTTCGGTAACGCTCCGGCTTCGGTAGTAGGCACTCTCGCATTAGTAAGAAGACTTAGTGCTTCAAAGAACTCTTCCCGATTTGCTAAGCGAATTTGGAATCGACGGACCTAATCTTTCTCAAATTCAGTCTTTTTCCGTAACGTAACACTGCCTACCTGGTTATCATCAATTGGGTAGCGCATTGCAATGCATGGACACTGAACGATGATACAGCATTCAGGAGTCTTGTACAGTCGGCCTGACACTGTAGCTTCAGTCGTCGCCTGCTCGGCGGCCGGCCCAAGCACGCCAAGATTGATGTCCTCCTACATGGATCAGTGTGTATCTGGGCGAGATTGGTGCTAGCTCACAAGTACTTCCACCGCGTGAGAAACCTTTAACCTCTGAAAATGTAACAAACTCTGCGAGAAGCTTCGGGACTCGTATACATCGAACGATACGGAAAGACTAGGCTCATTCATGATATGTGTCCATGGGATAGGGCCGTTGTATCCATTGGAGGTGGTTGCAGCCGAGAATTTCGTGAGAGCCATGATGCGCTGGGGCATCTGCAGCATTTGCAACATTTGACTTCCCATCGTACCACAATTGTTTCAGAACCCAAGTCAGAGAGCAAAGGTGGGAGAGGAAATTCACAGGTCAATCAAGAAAGGAAGCTTGCTGGTGACAGAATATAACAGCAGACGACTTGGCAAATCACTGAAGATAAAACAGCATGGTAGCTTCGGGAAGTTGAGATCGAGAAAAGATATTAAGGTAGACATGATGAGAACGACTTGCGAGCTGTTTCGCTAATTTGACTATGGCACGGATCGAAGTCGACATCGTAGAGAAGGTAAGAGCGACCGGGTCGGCGTGGTAAGTAAGTGCTTACAGAACTGGCGCCAAGATATTTGGATCTGGGCTACGGCTGTTGCCGAAGTTAGTGGAAGCTTATTATTTCTCGGAGTTCATGAGTGTAGGAGCGCAATGTAGCCTCGTCGCGCAAAGTCACTGGAACAATCTCGTTTAGCATTGAACATTGCGTGTCTACCCACGCAAAGTTGCAGTACTGCTCTCTCACAGGTGGTAGTTTTCGTGCCGATTGTTTCTAGTGGCGCGTGTTTCAATTCATTTTTTTCGGCAGAGGGACATTGCGCATCTCCTCGTTCCGAACCACATCCTAACCCTTCATCCACACAGCACATACCGGCAGATCCTCAAGTACGATCCTCTGCAGGAACGAGGTTGTCCTGAACTGCTCGATTCGAAACACAAGGACTGATTGTCGAGCCAAAAAACGTGAACTGTTTCCGACCATCTTGCACTCGATCTATACTGTAAAGAGCTGGATGCAACACCATTCCTCGAACTGAGCGCATAGGCGCTGTTACGTTCTGTAGTACACGGTTTCTCACCACGAGACAGAAGGATGGCTACAAACGGCATTGTGCCTCCAGGCGTCATCATCGAGGATGAGGAAGAATTCTTGGACGATGTAGAAGCATACATGACACAACGCAATGTTCCCTTCGATCGAGACGGAAAGGTGGCCGGTCGTCCAGCGCCACTACATAAGCTGTTCACAATAGTGATGGAGCGAGGCGGTTATGATGCCGTAACTGCCGGCCGCATGATGTGGAGAGAGATTGCTAAAAACTTCAACTTTCCTCCTGCTCACGAGGGCGCCATGAGCTATCAGTTGAAGCAATTGTACTACAAAAACCTTGCAGCATATGAAATTGAGAAAGTATGGCACGAAAGTCCACCTTCACCAGACATATTGGAGCGTACGACCGCGAAAGGTGGTGACTTGAGAAATAGAACGCGTGAGACTGTATTAGGAACAAACTCTGTCAACGACGATGACACACCTAGGTCAACCACTGAGAACACCGCTCAAACTCCCAAACAGGAAAAAGTCGAGCCTGAGGATCCAGGAAGCGCGAGCCGATACCCAAGTCGTCTTCGACAGCAGCCAAAACCAACACTGACATACCAGCCGGATCCTACGCCTCCACGATCTTCACGCATGCGTACGACGAATTCTCCTCAGCCTGCTTCCATAGCTGCACCAGTCTTTACCAGCGCATCTAGCAACCCTCGAGATCCGTCCTTCAAGATCGAAAACTACGAACCCCGAGCAGCCATGGTGATGACTCTGAGACCCGTCGTTACTCCTGGTAGTAATCCTGGTGTCTTCTATCAACGAAAGGCAACAACAAAGATCACACCTATCCAGCGTGTTCCATTACCACAAAATCTACTGCGGTACACTCTACCCAAAGCCACCTTTGATGGCCCGAATATATACATACGCTGTGTACAGGGCTTGAAGTCCGGGATTCAACGAGAGCAAGATTTTGCACTTCACCATCTGGTCAAGGTTTCACACGAGCGTGGAGACAAATTCAAGTTTGAAGGTTTCCCTACATTGGCTGAAGCACTGCTGGAAAAGGTGATTGAAGTCACCGAACTTGCTTATGGCGTAACCTTCCAAATCTCCTATGGAAATGTTCGTGGCAAGAGTGCAGAAAACACTTTGGACGCTGTTCACGGCACAAACAACCTTACAGACAAGCTGCATGATTTGCCGCCACTGCTCACAGAGTTAGAAATGGAGCCTGGTGGTTTTATTGCAAGGTTGGAGAAGTTGAATGAAGCCACTTTAGTGATTCGCAATATGGTCACACTTGAGGAAAATGCTGTATTTCTGTCAAAGATAGCCTTGTTTCGTGATATGCTTATCATCGCCATTAATCTACCTCGGCAGTCTCGCTTCGACGAAATTCGACAATACGCATTAGACATGGCGGAGATGACTACTCGATACTGGGACATGGCACCTGGCGATGACCTCTACACTTCACTCGTTAGTGAGCTAGCTTCCGATGATCGTGGAAAGATTATACCTGCACTCCGGGCAATATACAGATTTGATGCTGAAGCAGACCGCATACATGCCATCAGAGATATTCCACTTTCGACCATTGAGAAGCTTGTCTATTACTGCGTGCTCGATGACGACGAGCTTGTTGAAGCTGTCATCAACTTCTTGTATGCCTGGACTGCTTTCTCCGACAATATCAGCTGGATCATGGCTGCTGAGCCACATCTTCTACCAAGTGTGATGCTCCAATTTACGAACCTATTTCTCAGGAACGCCACCGTGCAAGAGGAGAACGTCATCATGGCAAAGGCTCCGGCCCCCAGTGCACCTAGTGCAGCGTCCGTACCTCACATTCCACACGAACTGCATAGTCAACTTCTGCAATTTCCAGAACCCGAACGTTCTTCACGGTGGCTGCGTTGCTGCTTTGAGGAGGCGCCGCATGCAGATGTGACACAAATCTCCATTTGGCAAGCATATTCATCGAGATTTCAGGCGAACAACCCCATTGTGGCAGCCGACTTCATAAAAAATGTTTCAAATACCTTGCAGGGCGCACAAGCACAGGTCGTGGCAGGACCACAAGGTCAACGCTTTATTATTAGAGGTATTCAACCAAGGCGAATTCTTGTCAACTTGCAAGGACAACCCTTCTACAAGTGTCATTGGCAAGTGAAGATAGCAGTACCATCCAACTACACCGGTCCCGCGCATCCTCCATCAAGGCAATCATGCGGCTCATGGCACTCTTCTCCTGAAGCGCTTTGGAAGCACATGCTCAGCGAACATGCAGGATTTCCTCAATCAGATGGCAAGTTTCAGCTGAAAGGCATAAAGGTGCCGGAAGGCGGCTTCAAGTGCGATTTTCTCAACTGCCACAAAAACAACAGCATAGACTCGCCCATCGCACTTGGCAGCCACATCCGGATGCACGTGCCCGAGAACGCGGAGCAGAACAAAGAAGTCGTCTACAAACTAGCCAACGAGCCTCTAAAGACGCCAGAAGACAACGTCATCAAACACCAATTCTACGTGACCGCCCTGGACGAGAAGGGCATCGCCTGTGGCATTCCATTCATGAGCTGTCTGCTCCTAACCAATATAGCACGCTACGTTGGGCGACATGGCGGAAGCGAACCCGAACGCAAGGAACTAATGAGCAAGCTATTTGGACCACAAGTCAGACATAACCTATTCGAGCTCTTTAGCAAACAGAGGACTATCGCCAGACTCATCATCGACTTGATCAGTCTGATTGAACAGGGCGAGGCGTCGAGCCAAAAGGTACAGAAGCAGCAGGATGGAGTCGATGCTATGGTTTTTTGAACACCATGCAGCGTTGGTCATGGATGGTCAGCGTGCATGCATGTATGGATGGGTGGGGCGGCAACGAACAGATGTCATGCAGTTGTATTGTAATCGAATACAAGAAAGATGTAAGGAGTTGGCGTTTTCGATATTGGTTCCTTGCATAGTTGATGCGCGTCAGATACGGTGTCAGACGACTAAACAACCAGCTTTTAGTGACTTTCTGCTGGTTGTCGATGGAACAGGGACAGCGCATTTGGTACGATATACAGCTGTGTGGAGATACAGACTGTGAAGTAAATCCAATGAATGCCCCGAGTATGAGGCATTCGTTCAGCAAGAGCCTCACCATACAGACTTCAACCGTGACTGCCAATCATTTTTTCCTTTTTTCGCACGGGGCAGACTAGGCTTTATTGGGCCATCCATTCGGCGTTCCGGTCGGCTGACTCGGTACCGAGCATTGCCGTCATTGGTTGTCTTTCGTCTTCAATTTCGCTGTTCGATGTCACCAAATTCCTTTACCATGTGCATTGAATACCGATCTGCTTCTCCGGCTGACTTTGATACTTTAACCCAGCGATGGCGCCCAATTTGATTGAATATCTTGATGAAATGTTCCAGCACAAGCTCGAGGATATGAGGTTCATCCTCCTGAAGGCCCGACCATTCATCCCCACTTAGCCCTCCTCGACTTGCCTGTGAGGGCAGGTGTCCTGCTCACGTTTCTCGTGCACGTCCCATGGTCCATACTACAAAAGTCACACGTGCTTGCATGCCGCTCTCGTATGTCAATAGCCGTTCATCTTGACACCAGACTTGCGACTTCCCATTCCTCGGCATATATTGAACTCGTCTCTACAGCACCCTCCTCAGCTAAAGAAGCCGACCCCTTCTACTGATCGTGTCTCCAAAGAGTTCCTGCTAGCACGTCCTCCCATCACCATGCAATCATTCAGAAATATCTCCCACCAACAACTAGGAGCGAGCAGCAATCTGAGGTTATTGTCAAGCACTTGCCAGCAAACCCGATGCAGCACCTTTCAGCCGTCCAGAGTGACACCATCAACCTCTCTCTTACAGTTTTCCTCACGGCTAACCACTCCCGTTTCCTCTCGAACAAGCCCATTGCAACGATGCCGGACTTCCTCTTTCCTCCACGATAACTCGATATCCTCAAGCTCAAGACAACCTCAAAAGACTACAAGAGAATCATACTTGTCACGCCGGCGACGGCAGCGGAACGCGGGGAGCAAGATATCAACGCTCGCTCTAGACCACAACCCGATACCACTGGAGGCAGCACTAGAAAACGTGGAAGATAGGAACAGTTCTAGATCAGAATCACGTCAGGAACAGAAGGAGCAAAAGGACAGCAGCAATGACAGCAGTACTCGAACCATGAGCCCAAGGTCACGCAGGTTATTGTTGCTGGCAGGTTTGCTACTCTTTCCGGTGGTTGGCCGAGATCTGATAGAGGCTGTTATACCAGGATTATTAGGTGTGTTAATATTCGTTGGTGGAAACGTCAAAGCTGCTCTGAAATGGGTGAAATCACTGTCAAGGTCTGGTGGCAGTCAGCCGGAGAAGGATCGTTAATCCTTTATTTATCCTGCATAAGTGTACGAACATTTCACGAATTTTCTACGATGATTAGGGTCAGGATGACCTTGTTCAGAAGAGCCTCTAGCTCTGGATTTCTCAATGTTATACTGTTTCCCACTACCATACGTTCTTCCCATGCAAACGACATCGATACCGTTTTCCGTCGTGCTTTCAAGGTATGACATCTTACTGACTTCAAAGTATTGAATGCCCTCTAGCTTATTGGTTACTGTCAGGAACGTTACTGTCAACATCTGCAAGCACGTTGGAAATGCCACACTCGGAAGCAACCGGTCCTGATTAAGGGAGTACAAGAAGGTGGAAATAGCTAAGGTGAGGCCAATGAGTTACAGTAGCCAAGATGAAATAGGGCGGTGGTAGTGTTAACCCGGCTGCATATTCATGTCTGGGCATTGTTCGACGGTTTGTTCCAGTACCTCGGTCTTTGTTTATTGAAAGCGACTGTACCCTAGGGGACTGGGGGACTCCTGGAAACGGTGGTGGCTTAGGCGGTGGTCTGTCCGGTTTTGTACCACCATATGCAGCATCCAAAGTCTCGAAAGCATGGAGCATTCTGCAGACATGTACAGGCACTGTCAGCCGTACAACACTTCTTGGGAGGATAACTGTGGCAGCAATTTCGTGCATACGATGACCCTCCTTCATTAAAGACCGGATGTTGATATAAAGTGACGAACCGTCCCGAATGAGTCCATGCCAAGAGTGGTTCAATCTTTAGGCAGCGATCTCTACAGTAGAAAGTTCATATAAGAAGTAAAGAGATACCTTGCTGACATATCAGGGTAGCACATTTCCAAGGAAATCGACTGCAGACGGCTGCATGTCTTACAGCTCGGCACTCGTTGACAAAACAGTGGCTACAGCAGTCGTGATCTGAACACCCGTACATACTCGAGGAGAAATCGGATGATTATTCGCAAGCTCGTTCCTTGAACAAGCTAATGCTCAACCTCATTCATCAAGTCAACCTTGGCCTAAGGAACTGATATCGCCATGAACCAATAGTCCGACCACCACAACCACGTCCTCTCTCGCACCCACTCAGATGGGAGCATGCAATGAAGCTTGAAGTTAAACGTATCAGCGTTCTAGACTAACGAATCCAGATACTGTACGCGATGCGCGGGTCAATAGCTTTTCTAGTCCCAATGTTATGTCGCCTGAGTCAGGCGTACCATGAGCATTCCACAACACATGGTTAGAGGTGTACAAAGCTAAACAAGGATCATTTTCTACCGAAAGTATTTCACCCAGCCGGTGCTTGAGACCAAAAGCATTAAAGTTCGAAAGATTTACGGTAGCCGTCGGAGGGCCAACCAGGTGACAGCTAATATTCGGAGAGCTTGGTATACAATATTTGATCAACCCTGCAAAATGTTGACACCTTCTCGAGAAGGTTTTCAAATTTGCAGGTTATGAGACAGCACCGATACTACAGTGAAATGGCGCCTGCGACACGAGCAGTTCACCAGGTGAAGCTCTCATACCTCTTTCCTGCACTCGTGGGAAACAGTACTCCATAATGCTGATACACGCCAACATCTTTCGCCGACCTAAAAATCGGATCCAAATTACTTTCTTTCCTTGGCGGAACCACCAGCGGGCTGCCAGACGAAGTGTGGGAACTGCCGAGACCATCTCTCCGCTTGGAGCACGTCAACTCACCGGTCATGCAGTGATTGGCCAAATCGCTCCATCCTCCAGCCCCAGTCACCCCATGGCGTTGCTGTTCCTGCTTTTCCTGCACGAGACCGGTGCGCCCGATGATTCGCTGTGTCGTCTCCCACCAGGCTCCGAGCCACTACAATACCTATTTTCGGACTTAGTCGAGAAGTTTATGAAACGACTGCTCGGCACCATCTCCACAGATGTGCCTTATCCTGCTTGGCTCAGGGCTGATTGGTTGTGCTCTGCTCGTGCCAGACTTTCACGAGCACCAAAGTGGCTATGTTGTGGTTATAAGATCATGGCTCTTCTTCTTCCTGTCAAAGGCTCGACAGTTTTACATCACTATCATCTACCGACATGAAGTGCTTCATCGCCATCGCCAGTTTGGCGACCGCGGGTGTGGCTTCCGCACAGGCACTGACTTCCTCACAAACCTATGTTGCGAGTGCTACGCGATCTGTATCCAGCCAACTTGCTTCTGGCACCGCTGCTGCCACTGGTGAGCCTTGCGCCGTTGTGAGCAGTTATCTCGCCAAGCAATCACCAGGTAGATAGACTTGTCCGGTACTCTGGACAGTTCGCTGATGAATACTAGGACCATATGTTGTTCTCGCCAGTCTTGCCAATGCATGCCAAAGGTCTGCTCCTATCAACAAGCAGGATGCTCTCAGACTTATCGATGGCATCGTACCTGCCCTCAACTTCCAGAGCGACCTCGGAACCCTAAAGAACCCACCAGCTGGTTACCCTCTAGCCGGCGCCCATCTTATGGGCGACATGGCCAACCTGCGAACACAGGTCAACTCGGGCGCCTTCACCAGTGAGATTGATTTTGAACGAAATCTGACCCTGGTCTTGAATAAGGCTCAGGATGGTCATCTCAACTTCCAGCTCGACGGTATGGCCATCTTCACTTATCAAAGACCAATACCTGGTCTTGTGTCGGTGTCGACCAACGGTACTGGACTACCAAGCATCTTCGTCTACAGTAAGTGTACATTCTCGGTCTGTCGACCAACCATGCTAACCATCTTCATAGCTGAGTTGGTCAGCTACCTTGCCGGTACTAGTAACATGCCATCGGCCGTCACCAAGATTAATGGACAGACTGCTTCTGACTTCTTGGCTCAACAAGGTCAGAATGTTACGTATGGGGATTTGCAGGATCCCGATGCTCTATACAACCAGATGTTTTACGTTCAAAACTCCGGACAAGGGAATGCTGCTTCCTACGGAGCATTTGTAGGTGGACAATCATATCCAGGAGATAACACGACAATAGCCTTTGCTAACGGAACGACTGTGAACCAATTCAATGTTGCCATTTTTAACAAGCTCTTCAGCTTTGCCGGCCTTGTTAGCGGCAACTCTTATTACAACCTGTATTGCAACGCAACCCGCAAGGCAGCTCAGGATGGGGTCGATCTCAACGGCGCTACACGGAGAAAGAGGTCTCTGGAAGACAGCAAACACCAAATTCATCAACACATGAAGCGGTGGCAGAATTTTGAGAAACGAAAGCAGGCCGCCACTTCAGTAGCTGTCTCCAGCCTTGTTGTGTCTTCGACAGCTAGCAGCGTGATTCCAACAGCGACTCGGCTTACCGGATATCCAACTCCAGTTGCTGTTTCTGACGATCTTACCCTCTCTGGTTATTTCTTGACTGACGCTGGCTTCAACGACACTGCTGTTTTGGTCTTGCAGCAGATGTCCGAAGAGGATCCTGCGAGCTTTCAATCTACCATGACTCGCTTTATGAATGCCTGTCGTCAACAAAACAAGAAGCGTCTCGTAATCGACATCCAGGGTAATCCGGGTGGCACAGTCAGCCTGGGATATGAGGTCTTCAAACAGTTATTTCCCAACATCTACCCCTACGCAGCAGGTAATCTACGCGCACATGAAGGTCTCAACACACTCGGCACCTTCTTTACCAACTACACATCGCAGCTGTACGCAGCACAGCCCAACAATTTTACATTACTCAACAACAATAACTATTATTCACAGTTCTCGGCCGAAGCGTTCGCCGACGACAGTGGAAGTCTCTTCAAAAGTTGGCCAGCGCTCTATGGACCTGTCAAGACTGCCAAGGAGAATTATACAAACCTCATCCGGTGGGACTTGAACGACACTGATTTCAATCTGGCTTCGGGAAACATTGTCATCTCCGGCTATGGCAACAACACGAGTATTGCAGCTTCTCCGTTTACATCAGACAACATTGTCCTATTGTCTGATGGTAGGTGTTCGTCAACCTGCACCATCATGTCACATCTTCTCAAGTGGCAGGGCAAGGTGAAGTCCATCGCTATGGGCGGTCGCCCTGCCAATGGTGCTATGCAAGCCATCGGAGGTGTCAAAGGTAGCCAGGTTTATCAGTATTACCTCCTTGCGGCCAGCATCGATGGTGCATACGAGGTTGCTGAACAACTAGGCTACACCAATACAGTACGGGCGTTCGAAAAATCCAGCATCCTGGGCCCCATCCTCAACGATAGTGACTACATCGTCTATCGTGGCGCCAGCGGCGGTCAACTTCCTGCTGCACTCAGCGACTTCACATTCAACTTCCAGAACAACATCGCCGAGAATGACACATCCTACACCCCCCTCCAATTCGTCTACGAAGCAGCTGATTGCCGGTTATGGTTTCAGCCACAGCACATCTCCAATATCCGGACACTCTGGAACACAGTCGCAGCTCAAGCTTTTGGGTTGAACAATACACAACAGTACTCGCTTTGCGTCCAGGGCAGTACCAATGCCACAAGCAGTCTAAGCGGCAACGCCACACTGTACAACAACGGTGTCCCTGTCAACGTAACGAGCTTCATACCAGAAGTGGCTGCCTCAGCAAGCTCGGGAAGCTCGGGAAGTTCTGGAAGCGGAGATGCGAAACAAAATAGTGCCGCTCAAATTGCAGGCTCTGGTATTGCAATGGTCGTTAGCGTTGTAGCCTTCCTATTCACATTCTAAGCAAGATTTTTTCTATATAGTACTGTCAAAAATTATGATACCCAATGTTGGATAGTAATTCATGAATATGAGTGCAAAGTGTGAAGCGACAGGCTTGTATGAACAATCACAATCCGGAGAAGATATGTGCAACCCGGCTTGTGACCCTGACGCATTGGTGTGTGAACTGTCTCCCTTCGTTTCGAGCTCCTGTGATTTTGCCATGCCATCGGCATATGAGCATAAAAGTAATAAGGACTGTACTGATTACCTGGTGTGATAGGTGGTAGACTTGCCTGCGTTTATCTTCTGATCAACAAGCACGACGCCATAAGCATAGTGAACGATGTCCTTCGACTTAACTTGACCGCATATTGGTGGAGGACCTCGTTACTTCTTTATCGAGCCAAGTACAAGAAACTACGTACTTCATACAATTAAAAAAGCAAATACCCCCAATCGACCAGACATCAACGTTTCAGCCAATGGGATATTTCGAATCATGCTATGACATAATCGGCATGGAGTATCATGAAAGAAGACTGCCAATCAGACCACTAAAATTATGCTTTCCGTCCGCTTTCAGGATAGTTATCGCAAAAACAACTGGGACATTTGTTTTTATTGTTGCGTCGGGTGGTATTCAGTCACCGATTCTATGTGATGTCATTGAAAAGTGAGTATCCGAGCTGGTTTAGCGGTATTTTTCCATATTGAGGAGGTTGGCATCCTCGTGAGACTTCCTCCTAGTTGTACTCGTATCTACTCCTTGCAACGCTTGACAAGTATTACTACCTAGGTAGACTTCCATTTTCATTGAACAAAAATGGAGGGACCAACAGAGCAACTAACGGCGCAACCAACAGAGCAATTACCGGAGCAGCCAACGGAGCAACCACCCGTGAAACGTGGCCCAGGTCGACCTCGGAAAGCAGATTGTGATAAATCTCCCAAGACTTATATTGGACCCAAAACTGCACGGCGTGAGATACCTCTTTCATTGAGGACAGTGATCATCTGGGAGCGTCTTGTGCATAACTCGTCCTATCACACTATTGAACAATGGACCGGGATTAAATCAAGCACCGTGAAAGCGATCTGGACTAGAGCGAAGTCGAGAGCAACTGGATACACTCTACGTGAGTTGTTGGCCGCAAGTGAGAATATACCACGATCCGGACGGCCTAAAAAGACTGCTGATGGTGCATCTCAACCAAGTCTCTCTACTCAACTACAAGATGCAGCCGCTGAACCTCCAAACATTGTCAATGGTCCGCCGCTACTTTTACCTGCTCAACCACAAGGCTTTGCTCAACAAGGTTTTGCTCAACCACAAGGTGCAAACGGTGAACCTCCGCGATACACGAACGGTGATTGGATGGTGGATCCATCAGGCGCAGCTGAAAGTGGCGGTGCTTCATCGTCCGCATCTGATCTCCAAACGAGGGAAGGATCAGTGAGCCTTACTGCCCCACTATCAGGCACCCCGAATTTCAGTCTACCAATAAATCATCCTTAAACACTGACTTGCATTCTTCCGTATCGTCTACACAGTGCGTTGATAAAATCATCTCACAGCATATTCTCCAGTAAACACATCTATTCTGCGAAGCTCTCTTAGCACGGCAAAGAGACAAAACTATGTCTGCTCAAGGCTACTACAATGGTGGATCTGGCCAGAACGATCAGCGACACGGTTATCAAGGCTACCAAGACCCTAACTCCAGTCAACAGCATCAATATGGTTCTGTTAGCGGTTCCCAACCGGTGAATCCATCTAATCCTTATGGCTATCCTGAAAGCAATGCGCCACAACCATACCACGGCCAAGACAATTATCAACAACAAGGATATGGACAGCAAGGGTACAGTCACCAACAGTATGGTCAAGAATACGGTCAACAGCAGAGTTACCAGTCCTACAACCAGTCAAGCCAAGGTTATAACTCTCAATCATACCAAGGCCAGCAATCACAATACCCGCCCTCATATGGTGAATCCAACCAATACCCACCAACTTCAAATCTGAACCAGCCAACCTCAGCAGTTCCACCCAACCACTACGGCTACACCAACGATGAACCCCGTCAACAACCCTACGGACAGCAAGCACCACAAACAGATCCAGCATGGGGCTACGGCGGCGCCGCCCCCCAAACCCTCCAACCACAACAGCAACCACCCTACGATCCCAACAATCCCGAAGCAGACCGCGGTTTCCTCGGTGCCGTCGCCGGCGGCGCAGCAGGAGTCTACGGCGGCCACAAAATGGGCCACGGCTTCCTAGGCGGCATAGGCGGCGCCATAGCCGGCTCCAAACTCCAGGACTACGCCAAGGACAAGAGGAAAGAGAAGAAAGACGCAGAAGAAGAAGAAAAAAGGAGAAAACAACACGCCGCTATGGGCATGGGCATGGCCGGTGGCGCCGGTGTAGCAGCAGCAGCAGCATATTCACACTCCCATCACAACCAACAGCAACAACAACCACTGCGCGGCAACTTCTCTACCTCCTCTCAAAACATAACACTCGATAAATCATACGATCTCATCGCATCTGTTCC
>Ga0181469_100338_pt2 | contig 16448 bp, 10 predicted proteins | sample InSIn2SAF170_2_FD_119081 | JGI IMG/M metagenome (GOLD analysis project Ga0181469, IMG submission 119081) | Clean room microbial communities from NASA Spacecraft Assembly Facility at Jet Propulsion Laboratory, Pasadena, California, USA -... ... | reverse complement strand
AGGTGCCAAGTTGCTTTGCGCCAGCTTGCGTCGGTGTTGCTTGTTGGTTTAGCGCTTGTGTCTTTGTAGCTGGTGCGAATCTCGTTTAGATCGTTTGTATATGGAATCGTGGTACCGTCGTAGGGAACTGCGATGATGAATGTGTGGTAGTCGGTGCGTGTGTACGGCCGTGCTGATGTCATCTTCTCCTTGACTTGCACCTGTAGGCCATTCTCGACGGTATAGACTTCGAAAGACATGTCGTTTACGAGGTAGGCCAAAGACAAGGCGGTTTATGTAACTGTATCAGAGAAGCGGCGCTAAACCAGTAGCAACGCGATTTGTTCTGCTTTGCGAGCCGGTCAGATAAGACTCAGTCGCTGACTTTGATGGTGTTGAGGCTGGCGAAACCTGTAGCGCAAATCAACGACCGACCAATCAGCAGCAATTCTACCTTTGTGGTTCCGAACAAGGGGAAGTCTCTGTGCGCGGCCGCTTGAAACCCGTGGAGCACTGATAAGCGAAGTCAGTGTATCAGCTGTAATCCGATTAAGATAGAAGAAAAGGCAGGATGTAGCAACCGGCGAAATGAAAGAGCGAATATCGCCAAGCTGGCGTATGATCTGACAGAACAGGACAATTGACGTGGCTCTCTGGGAAGAGGCTCTGCAATCGTTATTGATATTGTTTAGAATAATATCATCTCTTCAGAAATCCTCTTCTCCAGCCTTTCTTTTCAGGGTCGCGAGTCGAAGCTTGGCCAGTAGCAGTGCTGGCAATTGAGGTGACCCTGACCAAGGGTTTCGGTGCTTTATCAGTCTTACCAACGCTGGAAGCTGAAGACTTTGACGCGAGGGAGTCTGCATTGGAGAGCCTTCTCTTTTCCGGAGTCCTTGCAGCCGCGACTTCTTTAGTAGAGCTTCGTCGTCCAGTAGAGCTTCGCCGTCGTGTAACAATTGCAGGAGCAGCCTGAACAGGTGGGGCTGTAACCGGCTTCGGGATGGAATGCTGCATGAGCTTTTTCGCGAGCTCCACTCTGTGATTGTAGTCATCTACGGCAGCTTTTTCCTCCTGTATGACGGTAGCATCTCGTCTTCTCAAGCTCAGTAGCCAAGGTTGTGCTCCATTCTTACCCGTGATGATTTCAACTTTCGAGATTCGAAGCCCGCTTGTTCCCAGAGATCCCAAGGATCTGTGATCTTACCATTCTTGAGAATAGATAGATGCCATGTAGACCTAAAAAGCTTGGAGTCCGTATTGCTCCTCAGGCCAGTATTGTCGCGCTCAAACTTGGTTTCGTACAGAGAATTGTTGACTGCTTTATGCGAAACCTGGATTTGGAAGGTGTAGCGATACGCCGTCGATCCATTCATCAACTGTAGTTTACGCTCGCCGACCCTGAGCCCATTGGCGATGGTGTAGACTTCGACTTCTGACATGGCGGCGGGGATGTTTGATTATGAGCTGTCTTTTGAGACGTTCGGCGCCGGTTGGGTTGAAAGTCAAGAGCGAGCGAGGAGGCCACTGTCATCCATTCCAGGAGTGTTGTCATGGCGAGGCAGCGTCTTGAAAGGTAGCTTGTAAGAGCAAGCCCTTTCTAGCTCGAGGGAAAGTGAAGTCTTTATGTTCATTGGCGAGCTTCCATGTGGAGAGAGTCAACTAGAAGACATCTTTCCAGGATTGAGGTCATGTAGATCTACCGCTTGCTCTGCTCAAAGTCGATCCTTTTCATCGTCCCTCTGAATTGCTTTGCCAGATTGGACAAGAATTCAAGAGGAAGCGGCGATCACATGAAGTGATATTCTTCATATCTGGTGATTTATGCTGTTCCCTTGCGCAGCAGGCCGAGTGCGACGGAGCCATGCGCGCGAACCACTATATATCAGCGAAAAAGTCCAGGTGCTTGACATCCGCCATCGAGCAAGCATGTCGTACTCCAGGTGCTCGCTCATCTTAGCAGACGGGAAATCAGCGCACAGAGCTGATCTACCCATAGTTACGACAGATTGAACCTAGAGTAAGGAAAGATCCATCGATGCAAGAAATGACAAGGAGTCGATAAATTGCATTCAAAACGAATGCGGTCACTGGGTTAACAACGCATAGATATGACATTGAAGCCTCTGAGTCCTTTCATCTCATCACTTCCTCCAAAACAGACCTCTCTTCCAGCTGATCCGCTTCTTCTTCTGCGTTCCATCAGTCGCAGCTTTCTGAGAAACAGCAGTTCCCAGTACTCCTCTGTCCGCTGGAGCGTTAAAAGTCTCAGCCTTATTCATGCCTTGTTTAGAGGATGTCGATAAAGTCGATCTTCTGCTGCTCTTTGCTGTTACAGAGGGTTCCGCGAAATCTGCTTTAGCAGCCAATGGTGTCGTCGTCGAGTCTTTAGGAATCTTGTGCTGTGTACTGCTTGTCGAAGATGTCGTCTTCGGCATCGACGCTTGACCAGAGGAAGTTGATCCCCGCCTATGCGTATCGTTTTTGGTTTGTTGCTTTCGGTATTTGAGCATCCAAGGTCCTGCTGCTTTATATCCTGTATGGACTTCGACTTTTGTTATATCGAGTTCGGAATCGCACCAAATGGCCCAAGGGTCCGTATATTCCTTCTTATCATGAGCAGAATAAGTAGCTATAGGGCGTGTCCAGTCTTTCCACGAAGGGTTGTACAAGTACCCACCTCCCATATCGACCGTCTCAAACAGGTTTGTGACTCTAGTATGCGAATCGGTATTGGGCGGTAATCGTCTAAGATGTCGATGTTGGGGATTTGCAGGCGTACGAGTCGCGGATTGGGGTACGGTGCGAATGATGAAGCGATAGACTACGAAAGAGTCGCCCAGACACCATTGATGATCTCGTACACTGACTTGCAGACCATTGTCGCTGGTGTAGACCTCGCAGAAGTTCGAGGGAGCCATAGGGAGCTACGTAGCAGGTCTCTACTGTAAAGATCTATGCGAAGCTCTGTCTGACGAGGTGAGATGGATTCGTTCACGGAGATGCTTTTACGCAAACGCTTTTTAGGGTCAGCGAGAGCAGTAGGGTGTCAGACTAGACTGCAGATGTTTCACAAGAGTCCGTGTCCGTGCTGGATCTGCGATCCCTTTCATGGAGCTATGTCCCTTGTTGATTCTGGACGAGGGGCATTTGTAGGGAAAGGCAAGGGAGGGAAATCTCACGGGCGTTCTTTACGTCTACTAGTGTCACACTGTACTGCATTGGTGTGCTTGACGGCAGCTGGACCGGTAACAGGCTCGATACGCGAAGTCGGGCCTCAAGGTCCAGCACAGGTTATAGGCGTTGCGCGATGCGATTGCTGCTCGTTCTACCCGCGGTAGTACGATGTCAAGCTCTCGTGTTGGTGGCAGAACTGCAGTGATCCAAAATGTTTCGGTGGGAAGCAAGAGAAGGCACGACAGGGCAATAAGTCAGACAAACGGAGCGCATGACGTTTTCGTGATGGGAAGAAGGTTCTCAACAAGCAAAGTGAAGCGCTTAAACACACGATGACTATCAGTTCCTTTTCCAAGGTTTCCTCCACCTCGACTTTCCCTTCCCATCCTTCTTCGACGGTTGCTCGTTAGTAATTGCAAATCCTTGTACTGAGATAGCAGGAGCATTGCGAGTATTACTATTAGATCTCCTCTCTCTTGGAGCTTTGGTGCTGTCGGCCCTCTCAGATTCATTTAAGGAAGATATAGTTGACAGACTTGACCTTCTGGGTCTTCTGGCTCTTGTCTTGTTGACAGTAGTATCTCCTTTGCTCGACGAGGAATGTTTTCTGTAATTGAGCATCCATGGCCCTGCTCCTTGGTAGCCTGTATGAACTTGAACTTTCGTGATATCAAAATTTACATCACACCAAATATCCCAGGGATCCGTGTATTTATCTTCAGCGGTTCTGCCACTGCCCGGGGCAGGAGTAGAACGAGGTTTTGTCCAGTTTTCCCAGGATGGGTTGTGCAAGTACCCCCCACCCATATCGACGGTCTCGAACAAGCTCGTCCACTTGGTATGCGGATCATACGTCGGTGGTAACTGTCTTTCATGTGCTGGTGTGCCGCGTGGAAATGGGAGACGGATGATGAATCGATAGACGACCAGTTGATTCCCGTAGCACATTTGATGATCTCGTACACTGACTTGCAGACCATTATCGCTTGTGTAGACCTCGCAGAAGTTCGAGGGAGCCATAAGGAGCTACGTAGTAGATCTCTGACTGTAAGACCTGCGCTACTTTGTCTGAGGGAGGCTAGGCGGGTGTGCCTTCGAAACGACTGATTCCTAGATCCGTTTTATGATCAGCAAGAGCCTGTAAGATGTCAGACTAGCCTGCAGAAGTTTCACAAGAGCCCATGGAGGAGCTGTGAACCCTTTCATGGAGCTAGCCCCCTTGTTGGATCTTGACAAAGGGCTTTGTCGCTAACGCCTTTGCAAAATTTGCTATGAGGAGAGCGGATTGTGTAATACATGCATGTGCAGGAAGGTAGAACATTGAAACATTGTTGTATACCTGTGCAGATCGATATTCATTGATCAAGAAGGGAAGGGAAGGAGGGGAGAGGAGAGGTTCGTCCGAGGACGAGTGAGGGAGGAAGAAAGAGAGATAATTATTGAGAGCATTGTAGTCAACTCATTAGTGAGAGGTATGTAGGAGAGTAGGTAGAAAGCACGGCGTCTAGGCCGGTCCGCCGAGCTGTCAGAAAAACAAGACGTATCCATTGCTTGCTGAATAAGCGCCATCATATCGAAACACCATCCATCCATCCATCATAGACTAGCTTTGCTCTCGCTCCTCCTGCCCAGCCTAGTCTTCTCTCCTCGTACTCACTTTCCATGCCCAGCTTGGCTGGAAGGAGGTTGAATTCAATGAGCTGCTTTCGACTTGTTGAGAATGGCCGTGTCGAGCATTACACGTTCATCATCTTGATTTACGATTTCCGAGATGAGTGGGGTGAGGTAGCGCTGGTCCTGGTGATTTAGAACGAAGAGGGCGTTAGCATGGAGATTGATAGAGCAGAGGGGTGAGGTGAGGAGCGTGGGAGAGTAGCTGCGAACGAGTGCAGACAGTGCATACAGTCCAGCTAATGCTGTCCAGGCTGATCGCTGCCCCATTCGCAGCTGAAACGCTGCTCCTCTGCCCACTGCTCGCAGCTAACGCTGCTCCGCTGCTTCGCCGGACTCACCTGCTGCTGTGTGAGCTGCTGTTCTTTAGGCAGTGGATGATGTAGCACGCTCAATTGCGATGCTACTCTCAATCTATACGCTCTATCGTATTCCTCTCTCGGGGTCAATCTCTTGAGGGCTTTCTGGACCGTCTCGTTCTCTTCAATAATCAAGTCATCGTATTTAAGACCATGTTGTCTGTATCCACAGATCTCTGCGTATTTGTCGGCTATCTTCTTGATGGGGCGATACAGGGATCTGGGAGAAACACCATGGCCAATCCGGACAATCCAAAGTCAGCTTGAAAAGCCATGATGAAGGCAGTGATGACGGTCCGGTCGCACCTCGAGTTTCTGATGCTGCTTGCAAGGGATAGTCCCAGAGGTGTCATGTACCCGCCGACCATGGTTGTGCTGATTTGATGGGAGAAAAGGCAAGAGAATTGGAGAATCCCGAGCAGAAAGGCGTAAAGAGGTGAGCAGGTAGCAAGGCTATTCTACATGATGGTTGCTGTATATGCATGTATACTACTGTCTGTAGATCTAGCTATTGCTCATCCAATTTGATTTGGACTTCTGGGCTCTGTTTCTGGCTTGCTTTGCCCGACGACGATTTCTTTTCAATCTAGGCTGACCATCATCATCATCATCATCTACTAGCTGTGCAGCTGTAGTGTGCCCTCTCGTCGCAGCCATGCGCCCTCCCTTTACGCTGCTCGCCGGGAACAGGCAGTCGCGGTCGCCTAACAGCGTGGTCAGAAGCAAAAGAGCCCAAGACGACAACAAAGAAGGAGCATCATCATCACTAGCAACACCATCAATGAATCTACAATCTGTTAATCACACTCGCAGTACTGCCAGTCCTGCCCGCAGATGTGCAGCTTCTCCCTCGGTGTTTACTCGATCACCTCTCCCTCATGTCCAAGAAGATGCATTCAGCTCGACAGCCTACATCCTCGACGACATGATGGACATTGACGACATATCCTCAGATAACCTCCTCTCAGCGCCCGCCCAAGTGGTCAATGACCTAATGTCCACAAACAACAACAACAATAACAGTCATATCTTCGCACAAGAGACGCGCGTAAGGACGCCGAAATCAAGTAGGAAAGTACTACAAGTAAAAACTACGACAGAAGGCGTGGAGATTAGGATCGTACAGCAGGACACGCCCAGACCGGAACACGTGCCATTACCAGCTTCATCACCCATGAAACAACACAGTCCCATCAAGCGTATAATAAAAAGTACTGTGGAGGAAGATGACAACGATGAGGGGATGGAAGTGCGAGAGGCTGCGAACGTTTTTGAGGAGGAGGAGCTTTTGACGGAACAAGCTGCTGCCATCCCTCTACCGCCCTCACCGGAGAAGCCTGGTACTGGATACTATCAAGATACAACTATGCTTAAATCTCCGTCAATGCATCGCGCACGCGAAGATAGCGCGACACCCGCTTCAAATGGTAAGATCTTGATTCACACCTCAAAACAATGGAGCGATACGTTGACCCAGATTTGATTTTCATACAGATGCAGATATGGCCGATGCTACCCATGTTCAGTCCTTACCATCCATTTCTTCTCCGCATAAAGATGCACAAGTAGAAGCTGCGATCCAAGCAGAAGCCTTCCTATCGCCTACTCAAGTACATACACGAGCTGTTCCTCATTTTTCCAGTGGCGCCGATACGTGTCAAGAGGGAGAGGGAGATACTACATTCGACCTAGCAAGAGGTGTGGAATTACCGCTTTCGCCTCAGAAACCTTCCGTTCAAGATGTAGCAGATGCAGAAAAGGAAGAAGAAGCACTACCTGCAGATGACGATATCATTGAAGATACAGCTGAATCGAGCACAAGCACAAAGTCCGATTTCCTCATGAAGAAATACAAGCAACGTGTAGAAAAGATGCTCGATCAATTTCAAGACGACGACGATTCTTCAGACTCAGATTCAGATGAAGATGAAGAAGACAAGATGATCAAGAGAGAAGTGAAAGCTGCAGAAAGACAGGTTTATAACGCTACTCTGGATGTCATTATGCATGATAGTGATAGTGATGGTGATAGTGATAGTGAGGAAGATGAGATTGATGTGGAGATGAAAGAGACCATCTTTGAGACGCTTCAGAAAGCAAGAGAAAATATCGCACAACCTGGATCTACCTCACCCCCGCTTCAGACTCAACGAGATCTGCCTGAGATATCTGAAGAAGATAATAACGGAGGAAATGAGAATGAGGACGAGGAGTTGGAAAGCGTCAGAGAAGTATGCCACTATGCTATCTCTGAATTCGGCAAGACGCACTTTAAAAAAACAGAAGATAGGGAACGCTTCCAGCATGAAATGACACAGTTGCTAGCTGAAGAAGAGCGTGTCATCAGGGAAGAGGAACAAGAGGAATACGAGACAGTCAGAGGATTAAAATCGCCAGTCGTGGAACATGTCAAGGCATTCCCTCTGGCGAGCGATGATATTCCTAGATCTATACCTTCTATGCACTCGAGGCCTGCGGCTTCGACTGCATCGGAGCATAAGGAGAATATGAATCAGGAGGAGTACACTATTCTACAATTGGCAATAAATACACAATTACCGCCTTCGCCCGAAAAGAAGACGTCGCAAGCCGATGGTCAAGAGGATCAGCAAGTGCTTCGCGAGACAGCTCAGCAAGACATGGAAACGACTGTTCTTGGACAAGCGGAGGAGTGCTCACCTGTAGAAGCCCTTTCGCACACTCGTCTCAGTATACCAGAGGATGCTAATTCTCCTTCACATCTTTTGCTGGCGGTAAGTCCGCCTACAAACACTACAAGAACATCACTACCTCAAGCAGCGGAGATGTCCACACCGTCTACATCTCGCCACGCATCCACTTCCCACCAAGCGACTCCTCCCCCTGCACGAAATCAAGAGTCGTCCCATGAGATACACTTAAAAGCGCCTACTGCGCTTCGTCAATTGAGCACCAGCAGCAAGCCAACAGCAATACGCGGACGGGGCCGACCTAAAGGCGCAATAAAGAAGAAAGACCAAGTCAACGATAAGCTCGCTGGCCCAGCTGTGCTGGGAGAAGTACAAATTGAAGTAGAAGGTGCAACTCTGGAAGAGAAGGAGAAGCCAGCTCGAAGAAGTACACGATCCAAAGCCACGCTTTCAAGAAATGCAACCAAGGATTCTCTAGTCTCTATCGCTTCTACTTCTGCTTCTCACACGACGATAACGAGCAAGAGAGGAGCAGGAGCAGGAAAGAGAAAGAGAAGTGCTTCTGTCGCCTCTCAAGCAGAGAAGGAGAATAGTTCGCAAATTGAGCAAGGTGTCAAGAATGAAGATACCACTATGCAGCTTGATGAACAGTCTGTAAGGACCGGAACAGAAGCAGTCGATGAGGCATTGCGCAGCGGAGAAGAAGTCATCACGTCGGAAGCTGCGCCGACCACTGTGAACCGAGCGTCCAGAAGGACTACGGCAGTCTCGGCTCTACCGCAGCCCAAGTCTAAGCTTAAGATACGAAAAATTGCTACAGCGTCCTCTTCCTCTTCTTCTTATGCTCTTCCCTCTGCAAGCGATGAAACTGGCAACAAGAGACGGAAGACAAACTCTGTGCAGACCTCAACTTCGTCAGATGAGCTGGTCGCTTCCGCATCATGTGCATCTGCAACACCTCGTGAGCATGTAGTGCCGGTCAAGCGGGCTATTCCACATCGCTCAACGCGCACTGCTACCATATCAGCAGCTCGTGTTCAGGCAACCGCCACCTCCGCACAAGCGAATGTCAATGCAAAGGTAGCGAGCTCTATCATACGCTCTCCAAGCCGAGTAGTAGGTTCTCCGAAACGAAGCAACACCCTTGGCGGGCAGAGTCAGATGAAGGAAGCTCAGCAAGCAAAGAAAACAACAATCCCTCTGTTCGCACAGCCTAACATCCATCGTAACAAAGACGATCATGCACCCTCTCCTGGACCCCGCACAGCACCTCGCTCACCTTCCCGAGTCTTCCAGGCTCAGAACGCTGCTACTTCACCTACCAAAGCCGTAGCGTCATCTTCATCGATGAATGTCTCGACGACGATGCGATCTCCGCTAAGGATACCGGGAGCAGGTGGGAACTTCGATTGGCCGAAATCGACTTCTTCTTCTCAGAGGACCGATGTTGGGACGAGCAAACCTGTGACTGGATATAGCGAAGAGACGTGGATGAGGGTAAGTCTAAAGTGACTCTCTGTATGTCTATTGCATGTTGATCGATGTTTACATTCTTCAGGCCCGCTCAAAGGTCTTCGGAACGAATATTCCAGCAAAGCACGCTGGCGGACCTGCAGCTTCGGCAGTGAATGCTCTCAGCTCGTCGACAAATGGTTTTAAGCCAGCCGCATCTTCTTCTTCTTTCTCCTCGACCACACCGGCCATCGTATCACCCATCAAGACTGCTGTCTCGCAACGCATGCTTGCGCCACCTTCTCCTGGTCTTCTCAATCTTTCAGTGACTCCTGAATCCCTTCTCTTGGTATCAGCTGGTCCTACCCTTTCTCCGGCTGCAGAACCTGCAGCAGCTCCGTCTACCTCCTTCTTGACCACTTCTGCTGCACCGCCGAATGTCGCAGCTGCTTCTTCGGTCTTCTCAAGCCAGAGAGGTGCTTCTCAACCACCGCAAGGACCTTCCCAGTCGATGACGCAAGGACCCGCAGGTTTGGCGTCACCTCGCAGAGCTCTATCCGCACAGCCACCTGCCTCCCCTCGAAGGGTGGATTTACCATCTCCTCGGAGGGTTTTAGCATCATCCTCGAATACTTCCAGGCCTGTCCCAAGTCCCGCACGGATAGCCGCTGTCTTTGCAGCTCCAGCAGGCAAATCTTCTTCGTCTTCTATACCTACAGCCAGCCGCCTACCTGCTCTGAAGCAGTCTGCACAACATGCGGAAGCCGTACAAGCTCCGCCTCAGGATGTCAATCCAGCTCCGGTCGTCACGCCGAAAAACCCAAGTATAGCAATCGCTACTGGTAGACGGAGTGCGAGGACAACACGACAGCGAGAAAAATTCCCAGACGTCGTAGCTGCTACTACGTCGAAGGAGAAGCCAACAAACACGATCCGAGCTGTACAAGCCCGTGCACTCCCTCCTGCCAAAAACGCTTCGGTGATGACAGCTGCACAGCTCGCTGCTCTTACAATGAAGAACACAAGCAACAACAAGGCACACTATAATCTTCATAAAGTTACAACTATCTACAAAGATGAAGACCGTCCTCCCAGCCCTACTAGCAAAATTCGAAAGATTATGGAGGCGTCAGATGTGACTGTTTCTTATGCTGTTGGGACAAGCAGCCAAGCGCCCGGAGCCGGCTCAAAGCGAAAAGCTGAAGAGGCTGGCTTGACTGTCGATAAAGGTAAAGGCAAGAAGGTGGAGAATACCCCAATAACGACGGCATCAGGTCGAAAGCCTCATTTCAGAGCAGCTGGAGATGAAGATATCTTCGAGAGTCCGGTCAAAGTGAGGAAAGTGAGCCATGAGGATAGGCTGGAGCAAGCTAGCAGAGCTGTCAAATGGGATAGGGATCTCTTGAAGGAAGTGCAAGATGTACGCACTCCACGTCGAGCCAGGAGCAAAGCTTCAGAAGCTTTGAGCCGTAGAGCATTCAAGGTGAGTCATGGCGTGATCGATATTGAGCCAAGGCCTGCTGAGCTTTATTCGTTGATACAGATTACTCGCGGACTGGATGGTAATGGCAACGTTCCGGACTGTAAGGCATCGTTGTCCCCTATTGTACCTCGTCAACAGGTTCCCATCAGCAAGATTATATACAGAGATGATGCGGACGAGTAGTTGTCGTTGTACTCTTGATAGTATGTAAAAACAACATCAATTAATACTGGCTCCAAATTTCACATTACCGATTTCTAGGAATTACTACTGCATGTACTGTGTGAGGACGTCGTCGGCCAATCGAGAGACACTTTCTGCGCCATCTCGAGTAAGGTATAGTAAAGTGGACCTGTGCGTGTCCATTCTGTAACAGGGTCGCGAGAGTATATGAATCCTTCCCGCACTTTCAGGAGTGCGATCTGCATTCTGTCGATCTCCGCATCTGAAAGGGCTGATAGAACGGTAGAGAGGGTGTATATTGCATTTTCTGCAATCCTCAAAGATAAAGTATGGTAGGCGAAGATGCCACTGAAGGGTTGTGCGGTGCGATCAGCGATGAAGACTGGGGCACATCCTGCATAAATGGCATCTACAAGGTGCGGAGACCTGCCAAGCACACAAGTTCAGTTTTGGTCAACCATTGTCAATGCCGTCGTAGATGACAAAACGTACCATCCGGCAATGTCTCTAAGCAGCAAGCAAAACTTACTCCTGCCAAGTTGTTGAATATAGTCCTCCTGCTTGTCAAGATGTCTGATAACTAACGCCCTGGACTGCTCCAAGACGCGTCCTTGTAAATGCATCAAGGCCATCAAGCTCCCTCTTGAGGAAAGCAAGCTATGTTTCTGGCTCGAGGGGGATATTTCTGTTATATCTCCATATGCAGTATGTAGCTATTTCTTCAGCGACAGTTGCAGTATGACTTGTGTAATTGCAAGATATCGACTTTGATTTGTTTTGCTTCCTGTTTCCTGACGATAAAGCATTGACATAATCAGTATCAGCAATATACAAATCTCATGTCACTGCACTGGACTGTCTGGCTGGGACTCGGCTTCACAGTCCTCCTGGCTCTCCTGCAAGTTATTTGCACACATATTCCAGTCTTTCGAGGACATTGGGAGCGATCACGTCTGATTGGATCCGAAGTTGCTGCCTTGAATAAAGCGATGTTCATAGTGGGGATACTTTCTGAAAACGACGAGATACTCTCTGAGGCTTCGGCAATTTAGCTCAAAGAATCGGTCCCTCCCTCCATTCTGAAGGACAGGCTTCGAATATTGATCGATTTGGAGGATGACCCGAGCGTGCTCCACCTTTTAAAGTCTGAGGAGCGGTGCATACCATATTACGCGGAAGCATGGATTCAACAGGCCAGCGTTGTGGACGAGGTGCAGGCCGCATTTGGTCGACCTGCGATTCCCGTGTTCAGCTTTTGGAACGAGGTGATCTTCGGCCGTATGTCGACTTTAATTGGTAAAGCGAAAGCCGCATCGGACAATCTTCTGGATGTTCGTGGAAAGATCAGAGATGCAGTCGGGCCAGAAATGTGGCCCCTTCCGAGGAGTCTCAGAGCTCTTGCCTGCTTCTATAACGTCTTCTCGGAGGTCTCTCTCAGTAGCCAAGCCCTCCATATGAAGCCGCGTACTTTACATAGCACATCAGCGGAGCATTGGCCTTCCATCCTACGATGGCTTATTTACTATCCAGTCTGCTTACCCTGCCTCAAAGTCATGCAACCTGTCATGTTCTGCATTAAATGGCTATGGCGTGGCATTCTCATCAAAATAGAAGGCAGTGTCAGCACAGAGGCTGAGGACGTCGCTCCCACAAGTCATGAGGCCCTCAGCACACAGCCCAGAGCCACCGCTGTAGCATGTCATGGACCGTCTTCCTTGCAGCATGAAGAGATCGGCCGAGTAAGGCAAGTCGCGCAAGTCCTTGGAACCAGCGAGTTCGCAACGGGAAGTCCGGCTCTGGATGGTATGGAGCGTGGGGAAACGGAAGGATTCGAATCAGCGGGCTACAATTGCGAGACAGACGTCTCTGCTAGAACGAGTGCAAGGGCTCCGGGACCGACAAGAGAGATGAGAGAAAGAACCCAGAGCGGCAAGAAGACGTGGTTAGGAAGTAAGAAGGATACCAAGCTAGTCCAGTAATAGCTTAAAGGTCTTGAAGTAGCGAGCATCAAGGGACTTTGCTCCGCACGGAGATTGCAACGCGAGTATATTTGCGAGTGGGCATTATTCTGCTGATGAGAGAACCTAGCATGTCGAGTACTCGGATGCCTCCTGTCTTGAATAATGGTCAGTAATAATGTCATGGCAATTTCGGGTCTGTCGCGAAGACCGTTGACTGTCCTGGTCTTTGGTCAACATCGACCGTTTAAACATGGAACAAACGTGAGGTGAGACTGGAGCTGGCTGTCTCTGTAATGGCAGAATGTGGGTGGGATCCGGGCATTCTCAGCATGGAATGTAGATATACCTCAAGCGAATTCTCACGTCTATGTGCTCTTGACCACTTTCCTTCGTTTCAAACGCACAATCATGATCTTTATATCTGCATTGTGGGCCCTCGCATCTGGCGATCACCCACCACCCTACCCGCTCGCGCAAACGCGCAAGGAGCTCCTCGAGCGCATCGCGTACGAAACTCAGTGTGGATCACATCAGCTTACATTCATCTGACCGCAGTCATCTTCCCTGCAGCATCTTAGAACCGCTGATACGAGATCTGTATCCTCACTTTGCGGCCATTGGGGCTTTTGCACAGCCGGATGTCATTATAGTAGGTCTCTCCCGCGCCCTTTCAGTATATATTCCTGACCGCCCTTGTTAAGTACAGACGAGCATTATTTCGGATATTCAAGATGTCAAACGTCTCTGTACAAACGAGAATGCCAGTCGATTTGACTCCCTACTCTCCCCTATCCTTCCACATCTCGCTGAGCTGAAGAGGCTCACCTCTAAGCCCTGCGCCGATGTCAACTACGATCAGCTAGCATACGGCGTCACCTATCTTCGCGAACTTTGGCTCAACCTCCTCGATGGAATCCTCTCGTATGACTTTGAAGCTTATTGTGTCCGCACAGCTTTATACGCTTTCGGTCACTCTTCGAAGTTCGAGGCCTATGCATTCGAGAGAGACGGATTCAGCGAAAAGAATGCGAGGGACAGACGGCAGCAGTATCGCGGTCGGCTGTGGTCCAGCATATTTGTGACATATAGCTGCGCATGCAAAGTGAACTGCATCGAGCGGCCGCAGTACAGCTGGCCGTAGTGTTGCTTTTGTTTTCGATATTCATTATACACAACCCCGCAAAGATTGCGAGGCGCCCTTGTCGCAGCTATCATCATTGGCAATTCCTTTCAGTAGCGCCATGTACAGATACGCTTCCAATAAGTAGTTTTTGTTGTGGTCTTCATACTTCGTATCTGACTGCCATGATAGTTCTAGTATATCAACAACACACGTTGGCAGGACTGCCGACCCGAACTGCTTAGACAACCACTATACAATTCTAAAATCTTCTACTGCATGCACTGTGCATGGGCGTCGTCGGCCAATCAAGGGACACTTTTTGCGCCATCTCGAGTAAGGTATAGTAAAGTGGACCTCTGCGTGTCCATTCTTGAGCAGGATCACTCGAGTATATGAATGCTTCCCGCACTTTTAGGAGTGCGATCTGCATTCTGTTGATCTCCGCATCTGAAAGGGCTGATAGAACGGTAGAGAGGGTGTATATTGCATTTTCTGCAATCCTCAAAGATAAAGTATGGTAGGCGAAGATGCCACTGAAGGGTTGTGCGGTGCGATCAGCGATGAAGACTGGGGCACATCCTGCATAAATGGCATCTACAAGGTGCGGAGACCTGCCAAGCACACAAGTTCAGTTTTGGTCAACCATTGTCAATGCCGTCGTAGATGACAAAACGTACCATCCGGCAATGTCTCTAAGCAGCAAGCAAAACTTACTCCTGCCAAGTTGTTGAATATAGTCCTCCTGCTTGTCAAGATGTCTGATAACTAACGCCCTGGACTGCTCCAAGACGCGTCCTTGTAAATGCATCAAGGCCATCAAGCTCCCTCTTGAGGAAAGCAAGCTATGTTTCTGGCTCGAGGGGGATATTTCTGTTATATCTCCATATGCAGTATGTAGCTATTTCTTCAGCGACAGTTGCAGTATGACTTGTGTAATTGCAAGATATCGACTTTGATTTGTTTTGCTTCCTGTTTCCTGACGATAAAGCATTGACATAATCAGTATCAGCAATATACAAATCTCATGTCACTGCACTGGACTGTCTGGCTGGGACTCGGCTTCACAGTCCTCCTGGCTCTCCTGCAAGTTATTTGCACACATATTCCAGTCTTTCGAGGACATTGGGAGCGATCACGTCTGATTGGATCCGAAGTTGCTGCCTTGAATAAAGCGATGTTCATAGTGGGGATACTTTCTGAAAACGACGAGATACTCTCTGAGGCTTCGGCAATTTAGCTCAAAGAATCGGTCCCTCCCTCCATTCTGAAGGACAGGCTTCGAATATTGATCGATTTGGAGGATGACCCGAGCGTGCTCCACCTTTTAAAGTCTGAGGAGCGGTGCATACCATATTACGCGGAAGCATGGATTCAACAGGCCAGCGTTGTGGACGAGGTGCAGGCCGCATTTGGTCGACCTGCGATTCCCGTGTTCAGCTTTTGGAACGAGGTGATCTTCGGCCGTATGTCGACTTTAATTGGTAAAGCGAAAGCCGCATCGGACAATCTTCTGGATGTTCGTGGAAAGATCAGAGATGCAGTCGGGCCAGAAATGTGGCCCCTTCCGAGGAGTCTCAGAGCTCTTGCCTGCTTCTATAACGTCTTCTCGGAGGTCTCTCTCAGTAGCCAAGCCCTCCATATGAAGCCGCGTACTTTACATAGCACATCAGCGGAGCATTGGCCTTCCATCCTACGATGGCTTATTTACTATCCAGTCTGCTTACCCTGCCTCAAAGTCATGCAACCTGTCATGTTCTGCATTAAATGGCTATGGCGTGGCATTCTCATCAAAATAGAAGGCAGTGTCAGCACAGAGGCTGAGGACGTCGCTCCCACAAGTCATGAGGCCCTCAGCACACAGCCCAGAGCCACCGCTGTAGCATGTCATGGACCGTCTTCCTTGCAGCATGAAGAGATCGGCCGAGTAAGGCAAGTCGCGCAAGTCCTTGGAACCAGCGAGTTCGCAACGGGAAGTCCGGCTCTGGATGGTATGGAGCGTGGGGAAACGGAAGGATTCGAATCAGCGGGCTACAATTGCGAGACAGACGTCTCTGCTAGAACGAGTGCAAGGGCTCCGGGACCGACAAGAGAGATGAGAGAAAGAACCCAGAGCGGCAAGAAGACGTGGTTAGGAAGTAAGAAGGATACCAAGCTAGTCCAGTAATAGCTTAAAGGTCTTGAAGTAGCGAGCATCAAGGGACTTTGCTCCGCACGGAGATTGCAACGCGAGTATATTTGCGAGTGGGCATTATTCTGCTGATGAGAGAACCTAGCATGTCGAGTACTCGGATGCCTCCTGTCTTGAATAATGGTCAGTAATAATGTCATGGCAATTTCGGGTCTGTCGCGAAGACCGTTGACTGTCCTGGTCTTTGGTCAACATCGACCGTTTAA
>Ga0181469_100389_pt1 | contig 16461 bp, 7 predicted proteins | sample InSIn2SAF170_2_FD_119081 | JGI IMG/M metagenome (GOLD analysis project Ga0181469, IMG submission 119081) | Clean room microbial communities from NASA Spacecraft Assembly Facility at Jet Propulsion Laboratory, Pasadena, California, USA -... ... | reverse complement strand
AGGGTGTGCGCTTCGAAGTTACCAGGACATACTTCGATCATTGAGAAAGATGCTGTATGCACGAGTGTTGATTATGCCAGCATTTATCAGTGAGTCGATGTAGCCAGGATATGTTGCCGAGGTATTCACAACGCCATTTCGGAAGACGATGGATTCGAAGAAGGAAATTCCAATGCCCATAATGCCATCGGGCGGATTGCTAAGGTCTGCCGCTGTTGCAACACCGATGGTCTGTCGAACAGACACGCCACTAACTGATAGAAGATCTGAGGCATAGAAGCCTGTCACTCCATGTGACGAACCGTGTGTTGTATTGAACTCTCTCAAGCTGGGGAGCATGGTACCAGTGGTCGAGTTGGAGTAGTCATCTGTTCTCTGTCAATACTCCGTCCAAGCCGTGCAATTGTTGGTCAGCTTACAATAGCTAGAGGTGCAAGATGGACATGAGATGACTGATTCAGGTGCATAGAACCAGATATCTGCACTGGCCGTGTCAAGAACAACATTCATTGATTGCGATGGAGTTCCGATCGTCACGTCAATCACATAGCTGCCGCCATCTTTGTTGATGGGAGAAGCGGGAAAGGATTCTAAAATTGGACCGGTGCTGTTCTGGCGTACTTTTTGGAATGGTAGTTTCAGGTAGCTACTGTTACCTCGAGCAGCAGCCGAGGCTGTGACAGTCAAGAAGTAAAGGCTGACGACAAATGGAGGGAAGACATGCATCGTGATGATTAGATGCACGCACCACAGGATGTATTGGTTGAGATAGGGAGGACGTCATGGCAGCGAGTTTTCATATCAACTTTTCTCGATGTAATGCAAGACTCTGCCAAAGTCTTGGTACTGTCAGAAGAGGCATGAGTGAGCATGAATTGCTGTACTGGGTGTAATAAAGACGTAAACAGATCTCTCCACCGATCTGCACCTGTTTCTGGCTAATAGAAGATTCCAGATTTATGCTCATGGAATCATACTAATGATCGCAGACGAAGCTTAGTCTGCCGATCATATCTCATAAATTGTGCTAATCTGTGTTGCATCAAGTATAGTTCCGCGGTGATATGGAGGACCGTTCACGTTCACATCTTTGTTGCATCGCGTAGCAGTAAAGGACTCATCAAGGGGCACTAGGCCTAATTGAGCTTATCGATAACATGGCAAGTGCTGGTTTGTTACCTGCTACTTCGTACATACATAGGTACTGTTCAAGTTTTGGCTGTTATAGATTTTGATTGCTGATTACCCAGGTAATGTTTCCACTGCCGTCGTTGAACCGGGAGGACACGGCCGAGACTTGAAGAGCAGGATCTCAGCAAGCTAGCAAGCACCACGCACTTAACCTTGCTTTGAGTACCAATAATCGTGGCTATCGAATAATGTTTTGTTCGACAATGCTTATATCGATGGATAAAGGAATACGAGGCAACCAATATGAGATGATCAAATGTATGGACAAGTAGCACTCAACGTCGGTGTCGTTGTCGACAGTGAGGTTGCATGAACTAGCGTGTAACTTTTGAGTTCGAACTAATTGTTCAAAGTACCCTTGGCAGGAGCCTTGGCGTAATTTTGACAATTGAAAACGGCAGGCGCAGCTACTGCAGCTAAGGTTTTACCTTCTAACCGCCTGGTGTTGTCACTTTGATTGGCCAAATGACGAGATGTACAGTAATGTATGCCATAGTTGGATGTTCTAAGCAGAATTTGACGAATCGCAGTGGCTTGTTGGAACAATAAGGTCGGCCAAAAGTTTTCCCCTGCACCTTGCACAAAGAGCTATTCTCGATGCAACTTGTGCCTTCAAGTAGATTCTACCATGCACAACAGCAACGTGCGACCATCGGTATGGACCTACTGCAAACGGCATCAGCCTCAGCTAATGCACTTATCTTCACCATACCTCCTACAGGTGGGTTATTGTTCGAGGGGCTCAACAAGTACCAGTTCATCTGCTGCTGGCAGCACGAGCATGGCTCTAGCCCTGTCTGTGGCTAGCGCTTACTAATCGAAGACAAGGTGACTAGCTTCTCAGACAGTACAAGTATACGAGATGGCTCGTGTGGCTGGCTGGAGGGAACGAATATCAAGCTTTTTCATACAAGGATTTCACGCTCGACAACCACTACAATGTTCAAAAAGGTTCAACAAAGTTCGACAAGCTCGCGTAGAATTGCGATTTGGCATCGCCTACCCCGATCAGTACCAAGTACAATCTGTGGAAATTAATTGACCCACTATTACACAGTTGTACACATTTCAGCTCTCTAGCTCGTCGCTACAACTAATTTCTGGCATACAGATGTGATGGTCTACCTCATGAAAATTGAACTTTGCTATGTAAGTCACAACTTCTCCTACCACAATTTCAAACCACCATCAATACCGTTCATTCCTTCGACAAGCTAGTAGTGCTCACCAAACTGCTTCAAAATGTTCCGTGTCACGCTTCCCTCCACTGTCCTCCTTGCTTTGCTCCAAATCACTCCTTTTGTATTCGCAGGTCCTGGGTCTGTATGTTCCAGCGATCCATACAAGGACCTGTTGGTGCTATCAGCGTACCCCCCAGTTGAAGTCTTCTGCTCCGCTCGATTTCCTCAGTCAGCCATCAAAGCAAGAGATGAAGATCGGGAGGGGAAGCGGCCGCACACGACGACCACGACAGACACTACAGTTACAACAACAACCACAAGAACAGTGACTATAACAACCCCTTGCTGCTCAAGCTCAGGCACAAAGTCCACCACGACTATCCTTGTTTCGAGTTCGACTCCAATTCATTCAAGCGCATCCACATCATCCTCTCGATCAACCACTACAGCTGCAGGACTGGCCGGTGTCTGGTCATCTGTGATAACTGAAGCAGAAGAATTCTTGAGTACCTTGTGCTCGTGTATCGAGACACCTTCTACAAAGATTACCACAGCAACGAGCAAGTCTTCGACATCTTCTACAAAGACTACTACAACAACCAAGTCTTCCACGTCCACGTCTAGCTCTAGCACGTCAACAACATCGAGCACCACTACCACCACCACTAGGCCGACGACTACGACCACCCTAACGACAACTACAACCACCACCACTCCAACAACTACAACTACGACTACTCCCACAACAACAACCACAACATCCACGACCACTACTACAACGACACCACCACCAAGCCAAGTCCTCACCCTCTACACCGCCAGAAACTGCGGTGGTACCCCAACAGCCACAGTCACCGCAGTCCAAGGTCAATGCCTCCAACTATCAGGCAACATTATTTCAGCTTACCATGAACCTTTACAAAACGCCGCTCCAGGCGTCTGTTACGCCCTAGACTTTTTCTTGGATGGAACTTGCTCACAATTCGATGCCGCTCAAAACAGGGATCAGAGTGCAGGCGCAGGATGTCTCGATTTCAATGGTTTTGCGGCTGGTAGTGTCAGGATCGACACGTATACTGGATGCGCGTTGTGAGAGGATGTGTTTGCTTTCTTTCGAGAACGCCTTGAGAAGATTTTTCTTCATACGATGTTAGCCTTTGAATTTCTTGTTGCGAGATGTTAATTGCTTGTAGTGGTAGAGAAGAATTTAGGGAGTCATTCTTGTACGATACGTATGTTTCATTGCGAGCTTTCTGGCCTGTTATTTCACCTGCAGGGCCTTGTGTATCTTATGGCTGCGCTCCGCGCTCACAACTTGTGTCACTGCTCCATTCGCATGCTAGTATAGACACACTACCTACCTGACCCCTCTCTCTCTCTGGTGCTCCCCAAACGAGGACTCTGTAAATTGGCCACGTGTTCGACCCTCGATGTCCACGCTGACTGACAGCCTTAGACCTGTCCTCAACTGCCGGTCAGTCTCCGTGGTCTTTCCCGTTCATCACTATACCTCGCCTGGTACTTAGCTTCCGCCGTCACATTTGCCGTCATTGGCCCCCCTCCTGGTCCACCGCCACGTAGCGGTGAACTCAAGACCAGTCTAGACTACGTACCATGCATACTGTGTCTGATTAGGTATGCGGTGGTAACAGCTAGACGGACATTCTTGGGTTGACGGATATTTGGTACTGAATGATTACGTACGCACGTAAGGCAGGCAGGTATGTGAAGGCATGACGGTGAGGGATGTTTCTTAGGGAAGGAGGATGGAGGTGGTGAAGGATGGAGTAGAGTACTGAGGACAGGGATCTGAGGTTATATAGGCACTACGTATGTACACAAATATCTGCTTGGAAAATTGTGTACCGTTCTCACGTACATAATGTAATTCACACTCGTCTTCGCATGGATTGCAGAAATCACGCACTTTAGTGCATACGGTACCTGTGAAAAGATACAGGGAGGAAATGTTAGATATCCGGGTTTATTCCGGAATAGTTTCAAAACTACTTAGAGTAGGTATGTATAAGGGTCACTGTCTACAGTATAGTCTGTTCGACAGTTTCGACATAGTATAGTTTGAAGCTACGAATTCTACTGTAGCTAGCCGTTCCTGTTTGTGCCTGGTTTTGACCGCAGACAACTCAGTGAAAAACAAAGATCGCACCACCCCTGTCAACCGTAACAATACAACCATACGGCTTTCGGAGCAGACACACATCCATGATCTCATCCATGTGTGTGCGCAACAGCTGCTGTTGTGCCATACTAATTATAGTATTTCGCGGTGTCTTATTGGCAGTGCTCTTGGTAACATCATTTCCTGGTCTGCTAGTCTTGGCAGCATCTTTCTTCTTCTTGGGTGTGTTTCTTGTTGATCCTGCATCGTTTTGTGTTGAATCACTTAGCTTTTCTTCGACGAGTTGAACGAGACCGGATAGGCTCATGCTGGTCGGCCAGCTTGTTTCGTATCGTGGTTTTACTTTATTTTCCTCGCCGACCTCGTTGATCATTGGGCCGCTGACGATGAAGCTATGGTCTACTTGGACTAGGTTCCAGTAGCGTAGTGTGCGATCTTCTCCGACGCTTAGCATGATTGTGTTCTTGTTGGAGCTTTCGGACTGGCGGTCGTTGACCGCGTAGTCGTTGAATATGAGGAGCGAAGTGATTGAGGGAGTTAGTGATTGGTTGGATGTAATGCTTGCGGGTATCGCAGCGTCATTGGATGCATCAGAAATTGCTGCTGCACCGGAGCTTGGATTCGACCCTAGTGTTGGCTGAAGCGATGGTTTGTTCATTTCAAGCTGGGTGGCAAACCGCGTGAGCATGTTTTCAGAGCTTTCTTCATCAGGATGCCATGGCTCGTAGTTTCTGATTTTCTTGTTAGCAGGGTATGCGAATGTTGCAGGTCGAAGCACTTCGCGACATGTCAACTTTTCGACATCCCAGATACTGACCTCCCCCCCACAGCTAGCGACTACCCATTTGCCGTGACCACGAGTGGGATGCAGTACAAGCTTGTCGACTCTCTGGCCCAATCCAGCACCACCAATTCCGAAAGATCGAAGCCTTAGCTTGAAACGTAGATCCCACAAGTCAAGGATGCCATGACTTGTACCGAGCACCAACCAATGGTGTTTTCGATCGATACAAAATGTGGTCGGTGTTCCATGATGAAGTGGATTATGCATCGCATGAATGAGCTCCATGTTCTTCAGATCAACCATCAGAATGCGACACATATTGGTTGCTATAAGTAACACGCTGTGTGAGCTAAATTCCCTGTAATGGTGCATCCATACTGCGTGTTCATTGATGTTAATCTGATCTGTCGAGGTCGATTTGCCGGCAGGACTGGAACTTTGCTGCGGTATTTGCCAATCCCTCACAAGAACAGGTCGACTGAATTTAACGGTGTCAATTCCTTCCACCAGACTGACATCTATCCTGACGGCATGAATACTACCATCCGTTGCTCCGCTGAGGAAGGTATGGGTATTCTCAATGAAGCACAATGCTTTAACTTTTGATCCCTCTGTATGTCGGTGAGTATGCCTCGACCGAGCTGCTACGTTCTTCTCTAGCCGAGAAGTATCCCAAATCTTGCAAGTCCCATCATCAGATGCTGTAACGAAGAAAGCATGGTCAGGCGCAGCCACAACTTTGTTGATCACTGCAGTGTGTTCAGCAAACTGTGTCAGCAAAAGTCCGGATGGTCGCCAGATTTCTTTGTTTGTGTTAATCACTTGGGCAGATCCTTGAATTATAGGTTGATTTGGTGTTGTGGCAGATCGTATCGCTGCGAGTTCGATATCAGCAGACTTTTTGATGGCACCGAAATCTATAAGATCGACCGCGAAGTTGTCAGCCAGGTGGTTGTCGAGCAATTTGATAATGGCTGGATCGTTTCCAGTATAGCTGTGGTTGGCTTCGAATGCAGCTTGGCCACGGACTTCGCTTGCCGGTGACTTGGATCTCACTTTCTCATTCACGCTCAAACTTTGTGTCAATGCCGAGTCCTGTCCACCAACCTGATCAACTGGAGACCGATCAATCTTACCAAATACATTTTCCTGCGTTGTAGATATTTCCGCCTCGGCCTTTATTGTCTCTGCTCGATTGAGCAAACTGAAAGAGCTGTTCTGACGTGTAAGCTGCTTGGTGTCCTGTCGTGGAGCTGACAGTCTATCTGTGTCCAAAAGAGCATGTCGACGGCCGACAGACGATGATCTCTTGGCGCTTTCAGCTTTAATACCTTCGATACGTATATTAGGTCTCTCAATGGTGCCTGTCCTGGAGGATCTCGGTGTATCTTCCCCAGAAGAAGGCTTCGCTGAATCTATGTCAATCGGAGTGGCAGCTGTTTCATCACGTCTTTGATTGGAAGGCCCGCCATCCACGCTAACAGATGCATCAAGTAAGGCGTCCGCAATGCTATGCGATGCACTCCTGTCGAGTCTTGGTCTAGGCTGAGTATGTTGTCTCTTTGCAGATCTATATGGTTGAATTGTATCGAAGAAGACATTTTGTGGTGTCACATCGAGCTCGGCTAGAGATACAATGTTACCGAGGATCCGATGTTGGTGATCTTGATTGAAATCCGGCTTATGTTGTGAATACCTCAAAATGTATTCTCGCAAAGCCATTAACTTGACCTCGTCGTCGGGAACCAGTCCGAAATTCCTCAAAGCTTCCAAGGACTGCTGATCGTCTTTGTCCTTCTGCGATGGTGGAATGCGGTTTGGAAAACGCTTGCTGAAGCTTGAAGGTGAAGATGAAACATCTGACTGTGAGACTAGGAGTGTTCCATCACGACTCGCAGCTGTCCAGAACAAACTTTTTTCCTTCTTTGCTGCCCACTGCACCGCAGCTTCAAAGACAGCTCTCGATAGTGGTGGCTTGAGCTTGTCAAGAATGGACTCTTCTTTGAACTCGAGGAGGGGAGATCGTAGAAATGGTTGTAGAATAGGCAGCATAATGCAATAACGGTCAGCCACCGAAAGATACTTACATGCTTGTTCCACAAATTGAGCAGAAGCCTCGCGGATCCACACACTGGGGTGTATGAGAAACCTGGAAACGAGGCTGGCAAGATCCCATAGCAATACTTTCTGGAAAAGTCCTAAAGCAGCCATCCGCGCGAATGATCGAATGACCTTTTCCACCACGAAGTGCTCCACATCGGCCATCGATCCAACCATGATAGGTACGATGAACTGCTCCAAACTTGAAGTGCCAACATAAGTTGCCACACCAACCAAAGCATCATAGAAGGCGCATTTCAACATCCAATCTGGCTCGTTCAAGTAGGTATTCAGGTGACTCAGAATGACATCGCTAGCTTTGTTGCTGCTGAAGAACATACACAATCTCGACACAGATCCTAGCAGTGCTCGACGAACAGATGTGTCCTGGTCGGTAATAAGTGTTGTGGTTGATTCTTCAAAATGAGGTATTAGTTCGGCACGTGCGACATCATAAAGACCATGAAAGGAAGAGTCAGGTGCCCACGTCTCATTGGATAGTGCAGGTAGACGACCATCTGCTCGTATGGCTTGAACCATATCTAGCATTCGAGCAGATGCTAACGCAAGAGATGCAAGACATGAGGCATAGGCCGCACGGACGATAGCACTAGGATGTGCTTGTCCTACAGGGAGAAAAGTCCGTAGCTTCGGAAATATGTATTCCGGAAACAAATATGCATTGATAGGTGAGACAACTCGAATCGAGTCCAAGATCGAAGTAGTAGCGTGCAAAGCTGCAACCTTCACCATGTCACTCTTGTCGTTTAGCAACCCAACAACATATGGCAGAATCCGATCAAGTTTGGCTTCGTCGGGGAGACGATGTGAAAAAGATGTCAGCAGGTCACAGGCTTTGAGTCGGGCGGATGACTTGGCAGTATTGCGCATTGCAGCTGAGACCAAAGTCAGGAAAAGCAGTGTGCCGTCATGTAGTGCGTTGTCGATCTTCGTCTGTGGCTGAGTGTTGATTGTATTTCGCTGTTCTTTGGATGAAGAATTATTCTTACCTCCTTCGGTGCTTTGTGGACTCCCACTGTACCCGAGGAAATAAGAGATTTTGTCAAAGTCATGATAGACGCGTTCGATCTTCTTGTCGGATTCGACTAAGATCTCTGTGTCAAGTGTCAATTGATCGACTGTGGAAGTTGACTCTGTCAAGTCTTGCATGTAATCGTGAAGGAAACTGTAAAAGTATGCTGGAAATATTTTGGCCTTATAGAAGCTCAAATGCTGTTCCGCACTATATCGTTTTTCCGGATCGAGTTCAATCATGTTCATGATCATAGCTCTCACTTCTGGATCGTCAATTTTGTTGATGTGGGCCTCCTCGGGGTTGTAATCGCCGGATCGATACTTGAAAATCTGGCTCAAGGTAAAAATTGGTCCCTCTAAAAACAGCTCCGCGATGGCACAGCCAACACTGAACATGTCCATAGCCCAATTGAGTTCATCTGGCACCTCATCTGTACTCTGTGAAGTAAATCTCTCCGGTGCAATGTAACATATTCGTCGACTAGAGGTGTCGAAGTAAAAGGAGAAATCAGCTGGATTGTCTTCTGGAAGTGTTGTTGGTTTGAAGGCTGCAGAGAAATCGGTCAGGTAGAGCCAGTTCCAGGAAGTGACCAACAAGTTCTCAGTCTTGATGTCGCCGTGGTATAGATTCTGGGCATGGCAATCACGAACGGCACAAAGCAATTGATAGGAAAGCCAACGCTTCTCGATATCCTCAAGAAACGGCCGAGTGCTGAGACGATCGTAGACTGAGCTTGACATATACTGTCGAACAAGGAAACCGCCAGTAGAAATCTCAATAATCTTTTGATAGCCCAGTGCATTCGGAATGGTTGCCAAAACGTTTCGCTCCTCAGTGATCTGCGTTACATATTCGCGGACATTGAACGCCGAGTACGGCTTCATGATAGCTTTCACAAATACAAAGCCTTGTTGACTGCGGGCGCGAACGCTTTTCATAAACCTTGCAGAAGCCAGTGTCTTGTCGTGTGTCAGGTCTGAAAGTTCTGGCACGTCAATATTGGCCGTTGCTGCTGACAGCGTGGTCATTGAGTAGCCCTGACCCATCTTGAAGGTATTGTCGTGCCTTGTCGATTTTGGCGTGACGGCTTGTTGTGCCGAGAGTTGGTTTGATTTCCGTTAGCCTGGCTTCACAGCCACATGATAACGAAATCGTCGTTTCTTTGTAGCGCACATGAATGCCTCAAAAGCAGTGCTAGTTGTTGAGTAGTGATCGGCAAACAGCAGCCTGCTGGGAAGTCCTAAGCATCGAGATCTATTGGGCTCAGTACGCTTCCGTGCATTTGACGTATACGAAAGCGGAACCAACCTGTTCTCATATTCAACACTCTAGGCAAACGCGACCGCGTCGTTCATGTGGTCAAATCAGTTAGCAAATAAATCAAACACAACAAACATACTCCAACAAACAATCCGATACATGGATCTGATTGGTCACTATTTTCACCGTGCCTGTGACGTTATTCCGCATGCTTCAATGATGCCTCGCGTGTCCGGGATGAACGTCCTTTTGACCATAACTTGAAGTCTGTGTGCGTTCCACGGAATGTACCGAGTGAAAGGGTTCGACTTCCAGCTGGCCTGCGAATACCCTGCACACTTTCAAATTTCCAATATTGTGACTCCTTGCGTTGTATCCGTTGATCATTCATTGGAACACTAGCTGCACTGCATTTTCTAGACATTGCGCAAGATGAGAGTAATCGCAGGATTCGAACATGACAGACAATAGTGGCACCGATATTGCTACGGCAGCCTCTATCCATTCTGATTCAGCAAGCACGCTCTCTGGCAGGTCGTCTTCTCAAGCCTCTCGGGCATCCAGCAATAGTAGACGGGTGAAGACACTGAGAGGACTGAAGAAGAACCCGGCAAGGACTAAAGCAAAGAAAGAGGATCCGTCTCTTACATCCTTTCCTTCCCTATCTCCCGAGCCTGGCGAGAACATAAACACACCCGTGACTGAAGAGGAGCAGTCCAAGCCAGCCAGGACGGTTTCACAGAAAGTGAGAGCAAGAAAGGTTACTCTCGCAGGGTTAACCAACACCGGCCCTATTATCGATCGATCCAATGCTCTGTTTGACGATTCACCTCGACCATCTCTCGACATTCCTGGTTCTCTTCATCTATCCAGCGATGAGCACATCGAAAGACTTATAGCACGAGTGGGAGCTGCGAAATTGATACGACAGTATGCCCAAGACTTGGCACAAAGAGATGCCGAAATTTCTGCCCTACGAGTTCGTGCAGACGAAAGAGAAAGAGAATTGAAAAGGTTACTACGGGAGGCCGATGTATCAAGCGCTGATGTCGAACGACGTTTGCTGCGTCTCGAAAGAGTGGCCATTTCCACGGATGCGTCTCGAGGCCTAGCAGCCGACAAGAAGAGAAACTCGTTGATTTCGATCGACACTATGATGAATGAAGCTATAACGGATGTTAGGAGCACAAGCCCTATCGAGCAGACTCCTGTCGCTGCCGATGTGGTAGGACTACCCGAACCACCTTCCACCCTCTCAAATCCACTCAAGCGTTCGACCTCCGTCGCACAGGTGCAAAACACGACGGTGCTTAGTCGGCAGTCTAGCCAGACAAGCAGTATTGTTGGTGGAGAGGATCAAGACTTGGAGTCCACAATTCGACCTCGCCAGATAAGTTCTACTACATCGAGAATGTCTGGGCTACAGAACATTTTTCAACCTCCTACCAATCCGGCGAGCTACTTTATTGGTGGTTCAAACAAGACAGCAAAGAAAACAAGACCGGTTGATGAAATAAGTGTTCGATCACAGCAGTCCGCCAAATCCACTACCTCCTGGACTCGCATTTTCGGTGGTCGCAGTCAGCCGTCACGGTCTCGGGCTTCGTCAATTGATCAAGGAAATGCGGCCAAAGAGGACGAGGCTCTGGCTGCGGCAAACACTAAGCTGCGCGCAGCTGCAAACAAGACAAACGCAGCTAATGCTTCCACTAAAAGCAGGCCACAAGCCCAGCGATCAGTCACAGCAAGTCGCATCAATACGACCACCAACCACACTCGTAAGGAATCGAATGCAAGTAGCCTTCCACCTACTGTGGAGCTCGACTCAATGATCGAAAGTTCACAGCTTCCTCCGACTATGGCAAAGTATAACACGGATGGTCTCTTGGTAGACCGTTTTGGTTTTATCTACGATCGAAAGAGGAAGAGACAGGGTGTACGGGTCCATAAACACACTAAACAGAAGCCTTCGGCAACTGAAAGCCTTGCCAGTCACCGATCGGGAGATGCTTCGCCTGTGACAGAACAGCCCAACCGACCAGCAACTCCAGCATCAATGGATGATGATTCACCTAAGAAGTCGTGGCAAGATTATCTACAACCTCCAGCCGTTCCCACCCGAAGACCAAGGGAGCTTTTGGCGCACACTCCTTCAGCCGGAGCAGTGGTGACTGTGAACACAGCAGATGCGGAGGGTACCATTACACCTCCAAGATTCCGAGATACATCCATTTCCGTCTCTTCTTCGACACAGAAAGCATTACCTAGTGCAAGCTCGGTTAGTGAGGCCAAATCCTCAACTATTACGGCAACGCCAGCAGACTTCTCTCACGAAGTCGAGGAGGATGCCAGTGAGGTTGGAGCCTCAAAGGCTTTACTCGAGCAATTGACCGAGCTCCACGATAATCTGCAAGTCGAACGAACTGTAAAGTGGAATGACTTCTTGCGGCGAGTGAGGGCGGAAAGATCAAACGCATCGGCAGAGCGGACAGTGAACAATGCGCCGGAGGCTGATTTTGTCAATGGTGAACTCATTGGAATAGCAACCCTAGGGAGATCTAGCAAAACGAAAGCCAAATACATGCACTTCAAATCACTGGTTCTGGCTGGCATTCCAGTATCACTACGGCCAAAGACCTGGTCGGAGTGTTCAGGTGCCAGTTCGTTGCGCATCCCAGGCTACTATGAGGATCTTGTCAGTCGATCACAGTCTAACAACGAAATCGAAGCAGACATTGCACACCAGATTCAGGTAGACGTGAAGAGAACACTTCGGGATAATGTCTTCTTTCGCAATCCCGACGCGCCAGGCGTGCAACGATTGGAGGAACTGCTTCGTGCATATTCATTGCACAATCCAAGGATTGGGTATTGTCAAGGCATGAATCTTATCACAGCATCGCTGCTTCTTATTTGCGCCACTTCCGAGGACTGTTTCTGGCTGTTAGTCGCTATCATTGACTACATCTTGCCAAGTGGCTACTTTGATGCAAGTTTGTTGGTTGCTCGAGCTGACCAGCTCGTTCTTCGCGAGTATGTTGCGGAAGTTCTACCGAGACTAGACGGAAAGCTCCAAGAGCTAGGAGTTGAACTCGAAGCTTGCACCTTCCATTGGTTTTTAAGTCTCTACACTGGTGTGCTGACTGGTGGTGAAGCACTGTATCGTGTTTGGGATGTTGTGTTGTGCTTGAATAGCTCGGATTCGGCACCTATCGCGCTACAGAGCAAATCCGCCGCGGCAGCTCTTGGAGTCGAAGGTTATCTCAATGCGGTGCAACCAGTTACTCCGACGACGCCGTCAACGCCTGCAGCGAACATCGAAGCATCAACGGCCGATGAGGAGCATGATGGCACAAGCTCACCATTCTTGTTTCAGCTCAGTTTGGCTCTATTGAAGCTGAATGAAGAAGCGATCTTGGCATTAGATTCAGCGGCACAAGTATACACATACCTCAATCACAACATGACAGCACATAACATTACTATTGACGCACTAATCAGTGCCAGCGAAATGCTGCGAAGTCGGATTAAACGATCTGACGTTCTGGAACGAAGAAAGAAGGCTGTAGAGAGCCTCGCATGAAGCACCACATAGACAATCAAACAATTTTTCTGAAACAACGCGTGCAGTACTACAGGTTCACCCGAGCATTAATTCGGGGACTAATCGCACATGTCCTGCGACAACTTCGTGCATGTCCTTGCGCAATTTTTGTGATTACCGTACTGTATTTCCGCTTACCGCAACCGTGGGTCGACGGAGAAGATAAGAGTAAAGAACCTTGGAGCCCTACAGTAGATTTCCGTGGTGTACCTGTCCGACAAGGTGGGCATCGAATATCGTTGATGTCAAAGGAAGTATTTCTACGTCCAATCACGACGGACGAACAGTTTTATTACCCAAGGATAATGATTAAAGTTACAACCTGCGACGAACGCTGGTACCACTTACTACTATTCATTCCACAGAGGAGCGAGCACACAAATGGAACATCCTCGTATCGACATCAAATTGTGGCCCTAACGATGACGCACAATGAAAGACAAGTCGGGCCACCAAGCAGCAAGATTTGAAGCAGAAGCGACCGCTGGTTGGAAATCCTGGTTCACTGGAGAGGAGATAGTTCTGCAGTAAGGATCGAGCGTTCCTTTTCCGGTGTGGTCCGGGGATGGTAGTTCAGATCGCTGCATCTGGTGTCGCATTTGATCACGCTAAGAAAAGCCACAAGAAGGTCGAATGTCGTCTTCATGCTCCGTATTGTGCGCGAAACTAAGACCAAAACGTAGCATAATGATGACCATCATCTTCTGTGCTGACTACTGGGCGCGACTTGCTCTCTCACATCGTATTTGTCAGTAGCTTTGCCGGCGTGGTGTAAGCAGGCCAATATTTTGTACCGCTTAGACAAGTTCGAAGAACTATGCAGGGGGACTCAGTGTCTAGACTTAGGATGCCTCAGGCCAGCAAAGTATGTATTGTGCTGTAACTTTTAGTTGGCGTAGAATCTGACAGGACTTATCGAAAAGATCGAGTTTACCGACAAAGACCTGCAGCAGCTTGTGTCTGTCGTGGAATTTTGTGGGCAAGTGGAAATTCTCCGAGAAGACCCAAAGTGCAGGTCTTTGACAGCACGATCGATGTAGTGTAATTGACGGGCGTCGTTAGCGGCGCGATATGGTGGAAATGCTTGACCTTTGGCGTCGTCGTTATCATGCAATCAGTGAAGCTAAGCCTTTGGTATGAGGAGCTGGGCCCCTGGCTAGGCCTCCAAACAGTTAGGCGAGCCTGTCAATCTCGGGCGGTGAACCAATGTCCGTCAATGACATGGAGAGTGCTGCCAAATCACTTGGTCTTCATCGCCGCCATCTCTGCTGCACTCCAACCACATCGCTTCGTCCGAAGTCTTCTGGCCAGTCATCCTCTCTTCCATGACCTGCCCACTCGTCAAGCCCTTGTTCATCGAGACCCCACGAGTCCCAAAGTGGTTATTCGACGGGGGTGTGCTGCATCGAGCTGCCCAGGATCTTCTGGGGCTGCTTGTCTCATCCTCCGCAGAGCTGCATACCGGAAGCTCGATTTCATTTCGTCCTAACTTTTTTCGCTACCGACGCCACGACCACAAACCAGCATGTCGACATGAGCTTCAACCATTCCATCGTTCCTTGCCTTTCTTCATCTGCTTGATCTCAGTCATCAAGCTTGCAATCTGGGTGTGTGTTTTTGTATCTCGATTCCGCCCAATCGTTTGTTGCTTCGTTACTTCTCTTCGTTGAAGTGACGTCCATATCCAGTCAAGGTCACAAGCTGTGGCCCACTAACGTCTGTCTCAGAGTCTAAGCAGACTGTCTTGATAACCTTTCAACGAATTGCAACACGTCGATTCCGTGGACAAAGATACGTCTAGATCGGTCAAATAAAATCTTTTCACCATGGCTCCCTCTGGGCGAAATTCCGTGACCTCAGCACGGCCGGGTACTCGCGACACTGAAAGACCAGGTACGCGTCAACAAGCTGTTGCGACCGACAATGCTGTTCCAAGCAGAACATCCTCACTACATTCAAGGATTACACAACCAATGCCGAGCACAATGACTGCTGGAAAGAGGCCTACGCCTAAGACGTTGACCTACGCTTATCTGGTCTGTGGTGTTGGCAGAGAACCTTCGCAATGGGTAAAAGCTGCTACTCCAACTCAAGGAAAGATTCAGCACATGAGAGGTGCTGTTGGCCAATTCTGGTTGCCAGAGATTCTGGGTAGCAGTCCTCGACTCGAGTCTGACAATGAAGTCGCACGATCGCTACATGGTGCCATGAGGGTAAGTCTATGCTCATAATGACTGAAGTCGCGCATCGCTGATATACATAGGCTTGTTTCCCTCACGATGTTGAAATCTGTACAGGCCGCAGTCAACCACACTGCGTACATCACTCTTTCGTTCTTCAGCAAGACTCGCAACACACCCTATATGGTATCGCCCTTCGTGTCTGGTCAAGAGCAGATGAGAAGCGTGCAGAGACCATTCGAGACCTGCGAAGAAAGACAGAACCGGACTACAGAGATGTGGTCGACGAGACATACTGGATTCCCTACTGCTTGAGTTTCCTCTCAAGATATCCGCTATACAACCTGCTTGGAGATTACCTCAGAGGCATGTGGATTCATTGGAACAAAGCGACCAATCTCTTCCATGCTGAAGAGGTCTCTCGAATCTTGAGCTTCCCGGCGCCGCGACTCAACGATCTTGTGCGTATCGACATGAAAGACTACGCGCTCTGCTACCAATTTCCGTCTTCACCAACCGGATTTCAAAACTTTGCCATGTGGCCTGTTTTCTGCTGCTTGACTATCCCCAATGTTGTGGGATTGATGGAAGCGGCTGTCTCACCAACTCGAAGAATTATCTTGATGAGCCACCACCCTGCCATGCTTACTGTCGCAGCCGAAACTATCAGATTCTGCACACGTGTCTACGACTGGACAGGTCTATACGTGCCCGTCGCACACGCTCGAAGCGTTCACGACCTTGCTCAGGAGCCTGGCCCATACATTCTTGGTATCACTACTGAATGCAGATCGTTGTTTACACCACCCAAGGATGCACTCCTGATCGATCTCGACCGCAACCTCGTCATCACCGACCACCCACCAAATGTCCTCTCACCATCTCAAAGGACGAAGATGGTGACTCGATTGACGCAGGCTCTGAACTCCGACGTGGAGATTACTGGCGTTCCACAACATCTGAAATCAGCTTATGGCGGCGGCAA
>Ga0181469_100206_pt2 | contig 16495 bp, 13 predicted proteins | sample InSIn2SAF170_2_FD_119081 | JGI IMG/M metagenome (GOLD analysis project Ga0181469, IMG submission 119081) | Clean room microbial communities from NASA Spacecraft Assembly Facility at Jet Propulsion Laboratory, Pasadena, California, USA -... ... | reverse complement strand
CATGATGCCAATAGGCGCCGGTCTGATCAGCACCTTTACCACAACCACAAACCACTCAAAATGGATTGGCTACCAAGTTATCTTTGGCTTCGGTCTGGGAATTGGCATGCAACAGGCCTCGGTGGCGCTACAAACCGTTCTCTCACGCAAGGACGTGCCTACAGGCGTGTCGTGCCTTTTCTTCTGTCAGTCTCTTGGTGGCGCAATTTGCTCCTCCATCAGCAACAACTTGTTTACGAATAAACTAGCACAGGGTCTCGCGGGGATACCTGGCCTGAATCCAGCAATCGTTATGCACATTGGTGCAACGGATTTGCGACATTATGTGCCAAGTCAGGCACTGCCCGCTGTGCTGGAGGCGTATAATGCTGCATTGAGGTCTGCATTTTATGTTGCAGTTGGCACATCGTGTTTCGTTATTTTAGGGGTGTTGCCAATGCAGTGGTTGAATATCCACAAGAGTGCGAATACGAGTCACGGTGGGAAAGGAAATGTGAAGGGGGTGGAAAAAGATAAGGATGTGGAAGCTGCCAAGGAGGAGGTAAAAGTGTAGTTCGGAGGTTGTTTTCTCACCACGCGTTGCATGCAGTCTTGATAGTAATAGCGCTTCTTAGGGGAAGGTAGACATCTCACCTCGGTTCGAATTTATTGATTTACCCTATCTCGATTTTGTGCAGTAGGATATTTGCTTGATCTGTGGTGTGGAAGGATCCTCGATTATGGATGCTATACGAAGTACAGTAGGCTCGGGTATTGGTCAGCGAAGATATGCCGAATTTTCGACGGGGTGTATCAAACCATTTCCTTTCCTCTTGCACTGCGAAGTATTCATCTTTCACAAGCTCTTGTCCCATTCAACCTGGGGTGTAGCACGGTGTTCGTTGCTCTTAGAATGATTACAATATTGTTGTTGTCTTCCATCAACAAGGGAGTGTGTGCCACCATCCCTCTATCTTCTTGTACTTCTCGGTGTTTAATGCGAAATGTCCGAGTTCGACCAACGTCATCTCGCCTGCCACATCGCTGTCCTAACTGTTTATAGCAGGAGAGCACACATGAGGAGTTCCGATCTCGAGCTAGCAATGTCCGACAGCCAGGTTGTGAATACTGGATGACTGTTTGGGACCTTTCACCAAGATGCCTCGGTATGAGCTCCAAGCTATATCAAGGATGAGCTCGAACGTGCTTCACGGTAAAGTAGAACCACCCATCCAAGCAAGATGAATACCCTTCTCCTGCTATCCAGCCTTGCGGCTACTGCTCTATGCCAGATCAACCTCACTTCATGTACTCCCACCGACCTACCATGCATCATCAACAGGACTTTGGCAGACCAAGCTCTCCTCGAAACACCAAACTATGTCACCGTTCCAATCCAGAATGATCCATTCTATTCAACACCAGCCAGCTTCTCTTCCGCCAATGCCCAAGCCGGTCAGATCCTCAAGCTCGAGATGCAAAGCAACGTATCGGCCTATGACATCCCACCGGGCCAGTCACTAAGCCGATTCATGTACACCTCGATCGATAACACCGGTGCTGTCGTCCCAGCAACTGCTGCCATTCTATGGCCCTTCACACCAAAATCCTTCAATGGCTCAACAAACTCATATCCACTGGTAGCCTGGGCCCACGGCACCAGCGGTGTCGTCCGTCAATGCGCCGTATCCAACATCCGAAACCTCCAATACGACTTCCGCTCCGTCTACACTCTAGCAAACGTAGGCTACGCCGTCGTCATCGCCGACTACGTCGGGCTAGGCTCCGACCAACCATTCAACTACCTTGCATACAAACTGCACGCCAACGACGTCGTATTCGCCGTAAAAGCAGCACAATCCGCCTTCTCCCAACTCTCCCAACAATGGGTTTCATTCGGCCACTCTGAAGGCGGCGGCGTAGCCTGGGCAATCGGCGAACGTCAAGCAACCTCCCCAATCCCAGGCTTCCTCGGCACCATCGCCGCCGCCCCTCCTCCATTCCCAATCTCCACCACCCCCCCAGTCAGCAACTCCGTCTTCACAGCCTTCCTATCCTTCACAATCGCGCACCTCTACGGCCTCAACTTGACCTCAATCTTCAACCCCATCCCCCTCCAAGCACTCCAATACGTGCAATCAATAGGCGGCTGCAACGACGCAGGCTACGCTTCGCTAGCAACTTTCAACGCCTCCCAAATCTACAGCAACACCTCCTGGGTCGCATCCCCGCCAGCCGTCCAATTCGCAGCAGACTACTCCGTCGGCGGCCGTGCCCTCGGCGGACCAATGCTCATCATCCAAGGCTCGAACGACACCGTCGTCGGCACAGCAGGCGCAATGCTAGGTTTCAACATGACTTGTTCAGCGCAAGGTAACAACGTTAGTGTCCAGTATGTCTCGGTCGTCGGCCAAGATCATAACCCGTCTATGTATGCCTCGCAACGACTGTGGCTGCAGTGGATCGAGGACCGATTTAATGGGTTGCCGACGGCGAAGGGTTGCTCGATGAATGAGTTGGCGTCGGCGTTTCCGAGGGTGCAGTTACCGGAGAGGTTTGTGGTTGAGTATACGAAGCCTTGGATTACTATCTTTTCGTCCACCTTCTTGCCGGCGAGTCTGCAGGCTGCGAATCTGGGCTTTGTCGATACGCCTTCGTCTTGAATGTACTCGACTGGTTTGGAACGAACTGAGTTGGTCTGGATTATGAGGTTGGTAGAAAGCAGAATCAATAAACTCTTCCGATCACTTGCTTATTTCCCTACTTCCTTCCTTGCTTGCTTACTTACTTCTCTGCCTGTCCACCCGGTACTCCCTACGAAAAGAAATTCCAACCCGCACTCGCACCTACGATAGTCAACTCGTGGTTTCAACATAGCACAACTTGCAATATATAACCAACCCCTTACACCCTACCCAACCTGCAACATAGAATCCACATACAATACGATGCTTCCCGACTCTTAATATTAAACCTCGCTGCGAGTTACACGCCACTTTCGGTTCATATCTACTATACTAATTGACGCAGCTGCCGTCTTGATACTACGCTGATTCAGGCTACTATTCGATGCTGACTGGAAAAAGGTATGCATTGGTTCAAGAATCGAGTAACTGTTACTTATCGAACACGGGGCGCACTGTCACTCGGTGGGACGTCTAGAGGCGAGCCGGAATGGAGATATATATACCTATTGTATCCATGTGATTCTACTTTATCCTCTACTAGTAACCAGCCAGCCAGCGACGCAGCTCCAGCACCTACAACACGACAACTTAATTCAGAGCAAACCAAACCGAATAAGAGGCAGATAGCTGAAAGACAGGTCAATCACGCTGTAACATGACGATCCTAGGGGAAGCTCGCGTTATGTGACAATGGGCATGGTGAGGGTGATGCAAGTTTAGTAGATTTGCAATGGGTTTGAGATGGAGATGGAGTGAGGTTAGGCGAGGTGAGGTAGGATAAAGGGGTTGACAGACAGACAGGCTATGATGGAATGGGTGGATGGGTACAGTAAAGTACGGTATGCTTGGGACACGGCAACCGGATACCTTGCATGTGGTGGTTGGAAGATATGGATGTTGTTTGTCTTGCGCGTTGTCCTATGGACCAGCTGATTGCACGGAGTAACGTAGTGGAGTGAGAGAGAGCGGAGGGACTCGTACGGCGGGATGATGAGTGTAGGTGCTATACTATACGTATGTATGCAATCGGTTCATTGCGCAACAAAGGGCTGGATGCCACCCATCTGCATCGTATAAAAAACCTTTCCATGATCCAACACGACACGGCGTTCCCGAAAAGAGAAATATAGTAGACCTCATTATACAGTATGTTATCACTTACATAACCAATCCAGACCTACGGTCTTAAATACTTGCCTATTTGTGTTTCTCCGAATCATCCTTCATCCCCTGCATAACCCAATTACTATGATGCTTCGCATACTCCTCCTCCCCCTCCTTCGTCTTCATAGCCTCCTTCATCTCAAATTTCTCCGGCACATCCACTCCCCTCTGCACAGCCGGCCGTTTCTGAATAATCTCCAACCACCTCTGCACATTCTCAAACGGCTTCGTCTCTACACCCGCCCACTCCGCCCAATTAACCCAACTAAAACAACACAGATCCGCAATCGTATATTTGCCGCCTACTAACCACAGACCCTGGCCGGCAGCTTCTTGCGCAGCGAGACGGTCGTCCAGGACGCGGTAGAGCCGTTTGGTCTCGGTTTGGTAGCGGTTGATGGCGTAGTCGATTTTTTGGGGAGCGTAGCGGTAGAAGTGGTTTGCTTGGCCTTGGATGGGGCCGATGCCGGATTGCATCCAGACTAACCATTCGACTGTTTCCCAGTACTCCGGGGTGTCGTAGGGGAAGGAGATGGTGTGGTCTTTGTCGTATTTGGCGCAGAGGTAGAGTTGGATTGAGGCGCCTTCGAAGATGCGTTTGGGTGGGTCGGAGGTTTTGTCGACGATGGCTGGGATACGGCCGTTTGCTGGTTTGAGTTGGGGTTAGTTAATGCTGCTGGTCGGGAGATGAAGGTGCTGGATGGTGCGGTAGGGAGTGGATGGGAGGAATGACGAACGGTTGATTTTCAGGAACCAGTCTTCCTTTTGTACATTTTTGGCGATGTCGATTTTATGGACGTTGTACTTTAAGCCGAGTTCTTCTAGTGTGCAGCTAATCTTCTGACCGTTTGGTGTTCCGGATGTATATCTAAGAATTTGTGAGGCACTATATGATGTCATAAAGGAGTCAACTTACAGGTCGATATCCGTTTGTGGTGCCATGTTGAATCGATGTCAAAGCACTGTGCCTATGGATGATAGTGAACAAGCCGCATTTGTTCAAAACACATTCATCGTTCTGATATATCTGGATATGAGTAGATGCACATCATACATACGTCACCACCGTAAGTTGCCGAAGACTTCCGAGAAGCTGAAACGGCAATGCAGATATTGGTGATTTGATATGCTCCTTTGCAGCATTCGTGGAGTTGGCGCCACCTCATAATGTACTTCTGCTGACGAGATTGGAGTTTGCCGTGGTTCGTTCCAATTGAGGAAAGACCCAATAGTATAAATTCATATAATATAGCATATTATGGCGACCCTCAGCAACCCCCTCAGAACAATCATGCAAAAGAGATTGAATCGCAGTTGCCGACTGGATAAGTTGGGTAATTCGAAATGAGCTCGCTGTATGCTAGTCCTGCAAAGTCAGAATTGCCGGAGAAGGCGTGTATTGGGGGTTGTGATATCGTAATCAGGGATCCAAACATGTGAGTTGGTGAGAGCATTGTAAAGCTTAGGCAATCGAAAAGAGCTGAGATTCCATCAAGATGAGTTGATGCCCTAGCTATATGGAAATGATATCATCTTTAACTACCTTGTTAATGCCTCGAAACCAGCCATGTGCACCGTTGTTTAGTATCCTGACCTTTGTTAATATCTTGATCCGTGTTCATCAACGCCTTCCGTATTCCTTCACGTAATTCATGGTTCCAATGCGCTCAAACTGCTCATACGTCGTCCATAGCGCCTGCTGGTTCGTCCTCACCATCAGTATTGTAGTCTTCGACCTCACTCAATTCGCCGTCTGATTCTTTGTCTTCTTCATCGGACTGTTCGTGAATGTTCGTGGCGTATTGCTTGACGTAGTCTGATATATAGTCAGTTTATCTCTCCTCCGCGATCAATGTGCTTCGGGCATTAGCTACCTTTGACTCGAACATCATAGCTTCTTGGTTCTCGCATGAGTAGGGCTGCAGCTTCGCCGTTCAGAGGGTCGGTCGGGTTCGGATATCGAAGGAGCTGTGGCAGGAAGACCTCAAAAATGTTGATCATGTCGAACATAGGAGACCATGTCTGGTTGATGACGTCGAGACAAACGGAACCCGATCTGTATTTCGATGTCAACACATCTCTTTCTTTCATATGAGTCGTGTCTGTACTGACTGCTCATCAATGTTGGGGTGGAAGATTCGGTTCACAAAGCCAATGGAAGGCGACTTGTACGGGTATTGATCCGGTAGCTCGACATGGACTTTCCATCTCCCATCGGCAAAAGGTGCTAGGAGATAGCCTGTCAGCTGAAATGTCCTCTTTCTTCAGTATATGTCCTCACTTTCAACTGGTCCTTTGAAGATAACATAGAACTCTTGCATATTGTCGTTGACTAGGGTTACCTCGTAGTCACTCATCATGAGCTTCATGACATCTGTCTCTATTCTTCTCTTTGGACTACTCATTTTGCCACACCACACTCAGTAACGCAGGTGTGTATTCAGTAGGCTGGAAGGATTTTGAGATTGACCGCCGTATAGGTGTGAAATGGGGTTGTTTCGAGTTCCAATCGTTCCGGTGGGGTCGATAGATGTCTGTTGCGTTGCTCTCCTTGAGTAAGCGACTAGGGAAAATATCACAAGGGTAAATGCTCGCGTTCGAGTTTCTTTGTCACTTTGTTGAGAAGGCTGCACCGGGATGCACTTGGTCTAGTTACTCGGGTAGACTCGAACTTAAGAATGGACGATGTGTTGGGGGAGTAGGTATTTGACCAGGGAATGTGACTTGTAGGTGTTGCAGATAGTTAGAAGAGGAAAAGCAAGAAACCAAGAGGAGGTTGTGTTCCTAGGCAAGTCGGGACGTTGGTAATATGGTTATTGTGACCGCGTGGGGTGTGCCCCATGACATCTTCAAATGCTCGAGTAAACTCCGGAGTGATGCGGCATATCCTGTCTACCATACATGTGCATTTTACTCACTTTAAACCACTGACAATGTTTCGAGAACTCCTTGTTTGTACACTGGGATGGCTCTCGATGACCGGAATGCTGAAAAGATACAGGATCAAACATTCAATCGTAGAACAAGCAACTCCAATTGCTCATGCAGTAATTGATCGAATTGGGGTAAGTTCACTGGCGCAACTCCAATTTAGCCTCTAATCGTTTTGCGGTTAGGTGCTGGGCCAGGCTTGAGGCTACACCAAGGACCCAATCCACACCGAGGTTGCGGTCACAGCTTCTTGATCCCTCAAATCTACGCTGCCAGAACTGAGCACGACAATAACAGTAAAACCGCGTGTCAGCCACGATTGTTGAGATGACTCACTCGCTAGCAGAAGCACCAGGTATTCATTTACGGTTAACACAATCAGTCACTAAGGCCTTGCAACCAGGATAGGAGCTCTCAACCATGGTCATGCGACAGAGCTTAAGCCGGCTCCAATTGCTCAAGTCCTCCATACCGAACCTCCCTTTGCAACAAGTCCGACACAGCTCACATGCGCCGATAGCACCATCCGTAGCAGCCAAAGGCTTGAAACCCGTTACCTTACCATCCCTGCAGAAGCAATATGCCGACAAGAAACCCATCACTATGTTGACGGCGCATAACTATCCTTCGGCACTCATAGCACAGGAGGCAGGAATGGATATCATATTAGTCGGAGATTCGTTAGCTATGGTGTCACTTGGGATGCCGGACACATCTGAGGTAACAATTGAAGAGATGATTGTGCATGCCAGAGCTGTGAGCCGGGCTGCCACACGATCATTCACCGTCGGTGATCTCCCAATGGGCTCGTACGAGATCAGTCCAAAACAAGCTCTAGCCAGCGCCATTCGCATGGTCAAGGAGGGCCGAATGCAGAGCGTCAAACTGGAAGGAGGTGTGGAGATGGCCGACACAATTCACAAAATCACATCTTCTGGTATTCCGGTGTGCGCTCACGTTGGCTTGACACCTCAACGCCAACATGCTCTCGGTGGCTTCAAAGTCCAAGGGAACACTCTGGCAAAAGCCTTGAGCTTGCTGAAGGACGCTCAAGCGGTGCAGGATGCTGGTGCTTTTGCGGTCGTGCTAGAGTGTGTGCCTCCTGACATTGCTGGTGAAGTGACGGAGGCCTTGAAGATACCAACAATAGGTATTGGCGCCGGAAACAAAACCAGTGGGCAGGTATTAGTGCAGATTGATATGCTTGGAACACGGCCGCCAGATGCCTTCATGCCGAAATTTGTGAAGAGATATGGTGACGAGTGGTCTTCGAGCCTGGAAGCATTGAAGCAATATAGGGCCGAGGTGTCTGATCGATCCTATCCAGCAGCCGAGCACTGCTATAAGAGTGATGCAAAGGTATCTGAGGCTTTGAGAGCTGTCATTCGTGACTCACCGAAAGTCGAATGATATTGTTGAGTCGTGGACCAGCGTGCAGGGACAGACCTGATACGGCTCTAGTGGCGTCTTCGGTGTAAGGTCATCAGGTAGCCATTGCATAAATTCATGTCTTTCTGACTCTGACCAGCATGTTGAAGATGTCCTTGCGCTTTACTTGACCCTTCTCTGCTTCGACCACGTATCCGTTCGCACAGTAATACCTGATTCATTTCAATGACCACTCGCACGACCGCCTGCAGCAAGTGACTCCATCATCATCATTCATCCAAAAGCCGGTGCCAAGCTATAACTAACCTTCAACTCCCCGTCAACCGCAAAACACCTCCACAGCCCCCCAACCCCCTCATCCAACCCTGGCGCAAACACCTTGTTAACATACACAAACAACCCATCCTCCCCCTTAACTCCCAACTTCCGCCTCAAAAATCCAACCACAGACTCAAATTTCTGGCTCGCGCTAACCTTGACCGCTGCCCATTTCTGACTTGGCGCCGGCGCGCCAGGCAGTGGTTGGAAGCGGATGGTGACTTTTTGGGACGGGGAGTCAAAGGTTGTGGCGATGGTTTGGAGGGCTGTGGCGGTTGTTGTGGGGAGGTTGCTGGGGTGGAGGAGGGTGGAGGTTGACATGGAGAGGGGGAGGTCTGGTTCGGGAGGTTGGATGGGGGTGTCGAGGTCGTCGGTTGTTGTGGATTCGGGGGTTGGGCAGGGTGGTGACATGGTTGCTGCTTGGGTGGTGCCCTGTGGTAAGGCCTTTGGAGGATAGTGGTTGCTCATGGGGAACTTGTGGACTTGTCGCCCTTTTGAAGATGGTGGTTAGGCGGCACTGGTGATTAGTTCATGTGCTGGTTTTTGGTTTCTGGTATGCTTCATTTGGGGAACGTCCTTGATACTTTGTGTGTAGATTACATGATTTTCAGCTCTTGTATTAGAGGACTCCGAAATAATGCTAGGTAATGAGTGTCTGACGGCAGTGAGGGAATAATGCACTCTCAATGACTTGGACTGATGAGTGGGGCGTCGGTTAAATGACGGAACGGAATAAGAGGTGCAGAGTCTTTGCTCTTCTCTTCAAGCAAAGTACTCGTACCCGTGCAAAGTTCCACACCTTCGAAAGTACTGCCACCGCCATTTCTCAATGGATTGTTGAAGCAACTTCCTGTGTTCACGCTGGACAAGGATTTTGCTCGTTTATCGCAGAACTCAGATAATCCGTACTCGTCAATGCCACCACGAATATGCATGCTGCACCATGCACCAAGTGTTGTTGTTCTTCAACTATACAAAATAGGGTTTTTGGATATCTCTATCAACTTCGTACACTATTCGTGGTACGCCACAACTACGTGCTCGGTGTACTATTGTTCAACTTGTCACACAGTCATGCTTGTACATCGTAATCTGGTGAGAGTCACTGTGTCTGGACTCACAAACGAGAAACAACAGTGAAGATAAGTGTGCGAGCGCTGTCTGCAGTGTTCCTTTTTGGGTAAGTGTACTACTGTAAAAGAAACCCAGGTTCAATGTTGAGCGCGAATGCCGAGAGGATCGTATCTGTGTGCGGTGGTTCGCGTCAACCTACTGTAGGTAAGTGTGGACGCTTGCATGACCGGCGGACGGTCTCAAGTACCTCGACTGCCGGCTTGGCTAAAAACCATCTCTCCGAAATTGAAATCCAGTTTGTTGGCAGGGCTCTTTGACTATTTGGCACGAGGTTGAGAGTGTATCTGTTGGAGACCAAACCGTGGACAAGAACCACGTAGTGATAGCTAATACGAAGTACTCCTGGTTGAATGCTGTAGAGCTGCTACAGGATGTTGGACGGCTGGCGGAATACTTTCCTTTTGGTTTGGCCTTGTGGATACGCTAACTAGCTCTCGGTATTTTACTGTCGGAAAGAACTGGTCAGCCATCGCAAGATGAACATCTCACAAAGCCCCTGTCCTGAGCAGGGCACATCCGAACCCGACGGCTGTGCGACGTGGCCGAAATTCTGTCCTTGTTCTCAGCCTCTCCCTCCCTCCCTTTCTTGACATAAAAACCGTAGCCATGATTGGATCACAAGTAGATGAATTCAGCTATGAGTTGCAAGTATAGCGTGACTGACGAATATAAGCTGATGGCCCATCAGCCATGCTCGGCGGGTGGAGGGATCCAATTGCGCAACGGGAAGCCCGAGTATTTCCAGATGTGCCGAAAGCATGACATTCAAAGTTCGCGTGACACCTGGTTACTACCGCCCTTGACACATCTACAAGGCAGAACAGATGCCGCACACTCAAAACATCACCGTATACGAATAGTAGCAGTCGGTAGATGTAGAGGTACTCGTGCCGATTGAAGCCCTCAAGACAGAAAGGTGCAGTAAGAGGACCACAGATGCCAGTGTTCGGTTCCAAAGCGAACTGGACTGATTTGTATTATTGGAGCAACTGGGGACGTGGGGTGCCGGACACAGTACTCTATCCGGAGACACAGGGGACATTTGCTGTAGCTTCGTCTTTCGGCTCAAACCACGCCCACAAGCCCCAGATCAGTTCTCAACCAGCACTCATTCGGCAACGACAGGCGAAAGAGGGACCCCAAAGGAAACACCCGACCAACTGGAAAACACCCCACTAGATGGACCTTTGCTGCCCGTCCGAAGATTGGACGTCATTCCCGATCCTCTCTCGGCTCCAAGTCTCTTTCTCACACCTTCAAGTTTCTATCGAGTCTTCCTCCTCTAGCATTCATGGAGCCCAGCTCGGGGTCGGACCCTGCTACTCCTGCTGCTCTTTCACATCACGTAGTCCGACCAGACGATCAGATCCATGGTGAAGCCTCTGCCAAAGCAGCCTCAAGTAAACAAAGACAACGTACTCGGCGAGCATGCTACCCATGTAGTAAGGTTTGTGTGACACCTGTCGCTGAGGTCCTTCGTTCTGAACTGACCACGATTTGAACAGCGCAAAATCAAATGCGATCGCGACGAGAGGACGCCATGCACAAACTGCGCAAAGCGACCTAACGCGGAATTATGTACTTTTGACGATGAGCGACCGCGGTCTGCCAGACCAAGACATTCTGGCTCTACAGCCTCACCCACTCCTGGAGATTTAGCCAATGAAGGGCTCAAGCACGAAAGGACTCCTCCGTCGCAGTTGTTAAGAGGCATGCAAAACATCGGACATGGTCCGGTATTTCCATATCAAGGTGAAGACAGAAAGCTTGTCCTTCAACAGAGCAGTGACCCGCTACGTGCGGTAATACTAGATCCCAAGCCACCGCCAACCTCTCTACACAAGTCGACAGGAAGCATACCAAGATATAGTGTTGTACCAGAGGCTTTGCCAACACCCCCACCAGCCACACATTCGACCATTACCGGTTCATCATTTGTCCCTATTAACCAGCTTAATCATGCTGCGGGGCCAGCACCTCATCTGTCTCTACCTGGACCTTCTGTCATTGCGACCACGCCACCCATTCTGAAGGCATCTATTGAAGATATCAGAGCATTGTGTCCACTTGTCAAGCATGTCTCAAAATACTGTGATCAATTTCACCTTACCACTCATGCACTATATCCGGTTGACATCGGCATCCCTCATGTGCGAGAGTTGTCCTTTCAGTACATCCATGGATCAATGATTGACCACCTCATCGCCTACATAGAGACAAGGAATATTGAACATATCAAAGAAGAAATCACGCGACTGGCCTTGTTGTGTGCAAGTGTTGCCGCGGGCATTCAAGTATCTGATATGGAAGAACCAAGCAGGAAAACCCTACTTCGACAATATGCTGGCCAGGCCATGAAGTTACTTCGAATGGCGGATGCCCAGACCACCGCATCGCTCGCCGCATACCCTGTACTTTTGATCGTCTCTCGCATCATCCAAGACGAACTCGAACCCATACTTTCCTGGTCATTGCTAGGTTCCGTGAAAAGAATGGCTCAGATGTATGCAATGACCTCTCCATGGACGGATCGGTATCCTCATGAGAAGCGTCACCTCCGGGATGCCGTTAACCTCCTCAAAGTAAGACAACGTCAAGAGTCTTTCCTTGCGCTTATGCTTGGTCAGAGTCAAGAATTGGAACGAGGTCGTTTGCCGAACACACGAGCTTGGTCTAATGCCAGCTATCTGGATTGTCTTGATGTTTTTGCAGCTGTTGCAGCTTATTGCGGCTCTGAAGATATCAGTCATGAAGAATTGCTTGTTGAACATGCCGATGCTATGCAAGAACTACAGCCTCTGGAACGGTATGCGCAGCCACATCTTGCAGACAGGACCAAATGTCAGGATGTACCTGAACTCACCCAATATTGCGTACTCCGGATCCATGAATGTCTGATCAACCTTCACTACTGTCAAATAATCATGGCAGCATGTCGCCGAATTTCCAACCACCAAGATGAATACTTCCGGACCAGCGAGATTTGCCAATCGAAGGCACGAGAGTGTGTTGACACCTATCTCGATATGCTTGCATTTAGCATTATTCCTCTGAGAAACTGGATTTTGACAGCAAGTGCTCTTCGTGCAGCGTTAATTCTAGGTGTCCTACTAGCTGAATCCAACCACAATGTCGCTGCTGCCACACCAGACAGGCAACGGCTGCAAAAGTTGATAGCCGCCTTTACCACTGTTCATGATGAAACACAAGCAGATCGATCGAGATGGGTACGGCGGTATCCTGCTGTGTTCAGGAGGTTACAAGAAATGTGCGAGCTGTCCGCGAAACCTTCGGGCGGCCGATCGATGGCTATGAATGGAGCATCAGAATCCTCGGATCATGCTACAGCACTTCACTGGATGTCTCGAGATGACAAGGACGACATCATGATGCCTAGTCGAATGGTCCGCGCATACTTCGCTATCCCATCACCAGAGGATTTATCATTGGGATCTATCCTCTCTACCCACCAGACGACTTTTGAGATTTGATGACCGAAACGACTTTCTTATATCTTCATTACCATATTCTCCAGAATGCTAGCTAGCGAGCAGTTCTTGAGTCGTGGTCATAGCATGCCGAATTGGTCATTCCGCTTATGAATCAAAGGACATTAATTGAATTATGATGGAAAAATTGCGATGCTAACAACAGTTCGGGAAGCTTATTTACATACACGCTAAGAGATTATCTTTCTTTGCATCCATTTGTTATGGGACAAAAGCTGAAGATTTTATACGACAAGTTCTTCTCGATACATACAGTCAGTGCATCGCGATTCCTCGTCAGCGTTCATAGCCATGTGGTTAGAACATAATAGATTTCTTAACAATTCGAGATATCTACCAGACTAATGCCGAAGATTGGCGCAGAAGGAATATCTACCAGACGGGCACGGGCAGGTCCCCGCCCGGCTGTGGTAAGTTGTACGGTTTGCAATCAAGTCTAGGCACCTTGACAGCCTAGAACCTTCAAACATACCTAGGTAGCCATAGCTGCTCTAGACTAAGTTTGCCCATGTGACCAACTCGGTAGCCGCTCTGTGTGCAAATGACTGTCGTCCGGCTGGAGAGATCGTCCCACTGCAAGCCCACACTGTCCATCCACAAATAACGCTATCTCTAATACAGAGCTCCAAATAATTTCAGCTACCTCGGTGGAAGGGGGACTTCTCAGACGTTTCTGTGGCCGAGCCTAACGGAAAAAGAATTGGCACGAACATGCTGTCGGGTTGTCAACGACTTTTGCTCTCGGGTGCTAACGGCGTCATTCCATGCTTTCCGCGCTTTCCAGAATACTCATAATATTTGATCTTGCTGCTCCTGGTTGTATTCATTCTCGTCGTGTGTAGTTTAGCTACGAGGTTTGCATTTGCCTGAATTTGCGTGTAGCACCAGCCAAGTCATTCGTTGAACCTCGCGCTACCCGGTCTATTTCTCAGCAAGTTTAACTCGTTTGCTGTGGGCATCTGTAGCAGACCGCAAAGAACATCCGGCGTCGTTTTCTCCATTCTGCCGCACTTCGCGCAAGTCATAACAGAGACTACATCATTGCCGTTAACTCAAACTAACCCAAGCTCGGCGGACCTCGTCGACCTCGCAACCTTGCACGACTACAACCGCTTTGCGACAGGAACCACCAACCAAACTCCCCCATTTTACAAACATCATGTCAGCAAAATCCGTAAAAGGTGAACATGGCAAGAGGCCAGCCTCAGCTGCTACCAATTTGGTAGCTGGTGGTGCAGCCGGAATGATGGAAGCTCTTGTCTGCCATCCTCTCGATACCATCAAAGTCCGAATGCAGCTGTCTCGGAGAGGAAGAACCCCAGGTACGAAAAGCAGAGGCTTCATAGCTACTGGACGGGACATTGTTGCGAAAGAGACTGCATTTGGTCTATACAAGGGTCTCGGAGCTGTTTTGACGGGTATCGTGCCGAAGATGGCCATTCGTTTTACCAGTTACGAATGGTACAAGCAAGCGCTTGCAGATGACACAGGGCGGGTCAGTGGTCGGGCGACTTTTCTCGGTAAGCATCACCCATACTGAGCTTTACACTCGCATCGAGAGATCAGAGTTTACTAACACCGCCTTCCAGCTGGTCTAGGAGCCGGTATCACAGAAGCCGTGGCGGTAGTAACACCCATGGAAGTCGTCAAAATCCGCATGCAAGCCCAATACCACTCCCTCAGCGACCCCCTCGACGTCCCAAAGTACCGCTCCGCGCCGCACGCCCTCCTAACAGTAGTCCGAGACGAAGGCTTCGGCGCCCTCTACCGCGGTGTCTCCCTCACTGCCCTCCGTCAAGGCACAAACCAAGCCGCCAATTTCACCGCCTACTCAGAACTCAAAGCACAACTCCAAAAATATCAGCCGCAGTTTGAAAACAAGAACCTTCCTTCTTACCAAACGACACTTATCGGTCTGATATCCGGTGCCGTGGGGCCTTTTACTAATGCGCCTATCGACACGATCAAGACAAGACTGCAAAAGACGCCGGCTGAGCCGGGGCAGACTGCGATTCAGAGGATTACATTGATTAGCAAGGATATGTTTCGACAGGAGGGGCCCAAGGCGTTTTATAAGGGTATTACGCCGCGTGTTATGCGTGTTGCGCCCGGTCAAGCTGTGACGTTTACGGTGTATGAGTATATTAAGAAGAAGCTGGAGGATTCGAAATTGCCTGGCTTTGGTGGCACATACGAAGAATAGAAAGAAAGACATGCACAAAAGCACTTTTGGCAGCAGCATTTACCGTTTTGGTGTTTGGGATACAAAACATGCATTTCAGGAGTATGTTGGTTAAATACATGTATAGCTCTGGTTGAGAGTCAAAATACCAAATACTTGTTCAATACAATACACGAAAATCCAGTACAATTCACAGCACCGCTGGTTATTCTGTTCCCACGAGCTCGAGCTCAAGCTCACCAAGCTCTCTCCGCACAACAAGAAAAAAACAAAATCTTAAACCTCGGCGCGGGGAATAAAAATTGGAGTACCCTATCCCGACGGTTCAGCTCCTTCACCATTGCAGTATGTACGATAGTAGCCTAGCGTCTAGCTAAGCACTAAAATGCCGCATCCAGGCCACGAACACTCGGGCTGCTTCCGAAAGGTCCCGATGTCCTGATATCCGGATGGTTTGCGGAAGATACTCCGTACCCGTGTTGTGTACCCCCTTTACTTCATTCACTTCCTGACGGAGTACTCGTACTCGAGTGCCTGCAGAAGTAGCTTTCTTGCCCATTACGCTATCATCCATTAGGTACATCTCTTTATGTTAAGTAGAGCTTGCGAAGTGGCGGGGAGGAGTGTGGAAGGACGCACTCGTGATGAGGGATTGGATAGGTAAATCACTGTTTGCGACCGATGAAGGATACGACATAGAACTACAAGTGAGCGCGACGGAGGAGGAATGCGGTACTGTTGTGTACTTCATTTCTGTGTAGTGTACATGTTGTGTTTGTGGTTTATAAATCAAGCACAGCACAGAACGGTATGTACTAAAGTAGCATGTATTCAGCACAACTCAACATTAGAATACAAAGAGAGATGCTTGGTATTGGGATAGTCCTTCTTTCGCTACTACGTACGTACTGTACACTGTATTGTATTGTACTGTATTGTAGTAAGAGTTTTATGCGTAGGGAGGTATGGATCTCTTTTTGTTGGCAACACAGAGGCAGTCAGCTACGAATGTGCGTGGTAAGGTATTGGAAGAGTAATAGAAGTTTGCAGGAGCTCTTTCTTGAGACCTCGAGGCACGGCGCCGCTGGAAAGCCATCCAGCTGAATCGGTGCTGTAATATGTAAGAGGAAACAGATGATCTGGAGTTGTAGCATTTGAGCTCCATGCTGAACACAAGAGAGGGAGAGAGGCTTTATTGCAAA
>Ga0181469_100145_pt2 | contig 16499 bp, 12 predicted proteins | sample InSIn2SAF170_2_FD_119081 | JGI IMG/M metagenome (GOLD analysis project Ga0181469, IMG submission 119081) | Clean room microbial communities from NASA Spacecraft Assembly Facility at Jet Propulsion Laboratory, Pasadena, California, USA -... ... | reverse complement strand
TTGTATCATGTTCCACGTCCACTGATCCAAACTGTAAGAATAAGGCCTAGACAAAAAGAGGACTGTTCGCATTTGGTCCTGTGTTTTCCAATTCAACATTATCTTCCTGGCTCTTTTTGTTCGAGGTTCTGCTTGTTCTTCTACTCTTCAAGAAATTGCTCACCATTCGCTTGCTCCCAATCCCAAGCGTCAATTCATTCTTCACAAGTCCCTGCTTCTTGACTTCTGTCTCTGGGGTCGGAAAGTGTGGTAAAGCAGTCTCTTCTTCAGGCTTTTCAGGCGTTGTGAACGGTGGGGAACCAAGACCGCCATAGCCTCGCGGCCCACGAACGTCGCGAGACCTGTTCGGAATGCTCACTCGGGCATCCGTTGTGTCTATCGAACCCGCCTCACGATTACCGAGGTGCATGGTACTCGATGATTGGTTGAAGTTTGGGGTATTCAAATCGAAGGGTCTGCTCAGGCGTGCAGAGAGTGTAGACTTGTTCATGTCCGTAGGACTTTCACTTTTGTGAAGGTGGTCATTGCGAGACGCTCCGCTGACGCTATTGCCACTTCTTGTGGCGAGATAAGTTGCTCTTGGCGTGCTCGCCATTTCTCGAGGGCCAGAAGGACTGGGTCGATTCTCCTTTTGACGATGTTGCTTGTGGCTTGGGACGGTTGGTCCACTCTGCTTGTCTTGACTGAGATTCACCAAGTTTTGAGGTGAGATCTTGCGTATAAAGGCGGCCAGCTTGTTCCCATGCTTACCAGTGTCATTATCCGGAGGCGTCTCTGCGGAGGTAATGTCTTGTAGCAGACCGCTCTGGCTACGGATAGGGCTGACGTTGTGATTCGAAACACTTTCGTCGTTACGCCTTCCTTGCTTTACATGTAGCAGTGGGAAACGTCTCTTCGGCACTGAAAGTTGATTTGAAAGATTGGTCAGTCCTGTCGGAGTCATCAGACTCTGTCCTCGATCGTAGAGACTGACAGCGCCAGATGCGAGCGAGACCCTGTTTGCAGATTGGTCAGATACATTCTGAGGGAACCAACTCGTTTGGTCATTCTCGATCTCCGCATGTTCTCTGAAATGCGTGAGGCCCCTTCGTTCACATGGGTCTGAATGACGCTCGATAGGACGGACTTCGAAAGGTCCGTGGGATGTTTCCTGATAGGCATGAGGTCTACGATCCTGTTCCACGCAATTTTCCGTTCGGGCATTGACGATTCCAGCTGAAGGATAAATCGCTACATGCTCTTCCTCCTCTGGCGTTTCATCAGGCACTGTGGCTGACAAATCAGAAAAAACTCGGCGCTCGTAGTCAGGATTAGCACCACCGTTCGTCGTAGTAGAGTATATGCTTTCTGAGCTGAGAGCAAAGCGAGGATGCTTAGTTAAAGCACGTTGGCCATTTCCGCCGCCAGGAGTATGCTGCAAGCTTGCGTCGTCTGGATGTCGTAGTGCATCGAGGTGTTTTCGAAAGGGGCTCATGGTAGCGGGCTTCTCTCCACCCGAGTAAGGAAAGAAAGTGGATTGAGCTTCTTGTTCTTGTAGTCTCTCCTTTCGTCGCTCGATATTTTCCCGTACTTTCTGCGGCGTTAGCTCTGATCTTTCTTGCCATGGATTGTCGTTGAAGCTGAAGTCTCGGTGATCATGGTTAAGGCCTGAGATGCCGACGCTGCTTTCACTTCTGACCTGTCGTATAGATGGTCTCGAATCAAAGGATGTCTTTGGCCCTTCAGCGTCGTCATCCATTTCCTGTTGAATGGTCGCAAGTCTCTCTGTTTCAGCTAACTCTCGATTCATGCGTTTCGTTAGTGCCGAGTACAGCCGCTGACCATCTGGGACGGCGCCAGTCATAGGCCTGTGGAAGGCTGAAACACCATCTAAATGGGTACCGGCAGAGGACGAAGGCTGGTAGGGACTTCCGTCCTCCTGAATCACTGACAATCTTTTCCGTTCAAGTGGTGACTCCCGTACTGAGCCAGTATGGGTTGAATTCGTCCAGCTCGTGACTCGAGAGTTGGAGTTTGACGAGAGACTGAGATTGCTGTTGTTTAAGCGTGGAACCTTCGAAAGCCGCTTGAAGTCTTCCGCAGTATTCTGGTCCTCAGGCGCAGGAGCATAAAAGCTGAGATGGCTCGTGTTGGTCATGCACTCGACGTTGTAATCGTCAAAACCACCATTGCCTCTATCGCTGAAGAAGCCATCTCCAAAATAAGCCTTGGATGCATCTAGTTGCTGTGGGGGCAAGGTCGGGACAGACTTGGTAAAGGTTTTCTTGAAGCGATTCCGTAGGGAAGAGGAGATTGATTGAGCTTTACCAAGCGTCGACACAGCTCCGTTGGAAGGTTCCTTGATCTCATTTGAACCTGAACTCCTGACACTGCTTCTGAACTCCTTCTTAGGTCTTTTGGCCTCGCCACGTACCGCAAGAGCCCTCGGCAGAAAATGTCGTGCAGTTTCACCGTTCAAGAACTGCGAGCGAGCAAGCTCGACCGACTCTGGACGTGGCTGACGCTTGGCAGGAGATGGGGCAAGGGAAGTAAACTTGCGCGTAGGTCTAAGGATGTCTAGTGACCTTCTGATCCGAACTTTCAGTCCAGACACTTCGGCTTCGATTGTACTTGCAGCATGACGCAGTGTTCTACTGTTACTGAGCGGAGAGGCAGCAGGGGACGTTCGAGCCTGATACTATCCTCGGCTGGGGTGAAGGACCGATTTGGCTTTTCGTAGGCGGCGAAACGACGAAGGTTCTCCGTCAAATGCCTGACCGAAGTCAGGAACGATGGCCGCTTGTACGTATGCAGGTGGTCCTCCTCTTGAAATGGTCGGATCGTTGGGCAGTGGATGGCTGGTGACAAGATCGGGCTTCGTGGCCTGCAGAAGAGATTGTTGTCTTACTAGCTGGGCTGCAGGAGAGCCGGAAATTGTGCTTTGTGGTCGCTGATTTCTGGTGGAAGACTTGCTTGCTGAACTGTCAGACCGACCGAGTTCATCTGTTGTTGAACCTCGCGATCTATCCATAGCTCGATGGGCGGCGATCACTGCTTGCTTCCGAGCGACGTCCTGATCGAGAGACTCTAAAGTTAAAGGATGCTTGCGGCGTTCTTTCACCGACGTCGACGACTTTGAACGTCGTATACAAGTGGCATCTGCACTATCTAATTGTGAAGGCATATTAAATAAATGTTTGAGAGCATCTCCAAGAAGTCAAGGTCAGAGAGAGGTGAGAGATTGATTCCTACATGCTCTGAACCGGGTGGCTTTGATATTGGCAGCACAATCCGCCGTTTGCTGCAGGACCGAAAAATGCGAGGTGCCTAGTCACGAACCCGGGCAAGCGCAATCCATAGGTTGAGTGGGTATGCGATCTGTCCTGGAGGCAGTCATGTATTGCAGGCTGTAGGCTGACGATAACGACCTTTCATGTCGGAGTGGCACGTGTACTCTGGCTCTAGAGGCGACGTCTTACCGACGTTTATTGATGAATAGTACAAGCGGTATCGGTGCTGTTCTTGATCACACCGTCATGCAACATCTCTCTGCTCGTCCGTGCTTTCCTCTCGTTCTCTTTCGACCTCCTGCTCAACAGTTGCCTGCGCTTTGTCTTCAACAGTTCGATAACCAAGAAACAATCCCAGTAGAAGGACATCGTAGAGTATCTTTAAGCAACCAGCTACCACGAATGCCACCCCAAAGTACCCCGAACTAGCGAGGTATCCCGTTATAATGGGCCCTGCGCTCTGAGACAAGGTCTTGATGACGTTGACGAGTCCCATCACGGATGTTCTCTCTGATGGCGTCACGGCAGCAGCCAAAAATGCCTGCCGTGGAGCTTGATCCATGCTGCTGGTGCTTGCACGAAATACAAGCAAGGCCATGGCAATAACCACATTGCTTGAAAGTGGTATTAGAACCAACGCGAGTGACGCTGGAAAATGTGTAAATACCATGGTCTTGATGAGCCCCACTCGGCGAGCCAACGATGAGGCCACCAGATTGGACGCCGAGGATAAAATGTTGGTGGTGAAGAATAGGCTACCCAGCTTGCTTTCTTCAAGCCCAAACTTGGTAGAGAAGAAGTAGATCGTCCAGGATGCGGAAGCTAAACCAGAAGCCAAGCTATCCATCGCGAACAGAACGCCGAGCTTGAGAAGGAGGGATCTGGTTTCGGCGGACAGCTGTGGAAGTAGACTCCAAGACTTTGTTTTCGTGGCTGTGGATTGGCTATATTGGTTCTCGTCAGCGGTCTGAAGAAGTCCCTGACGCTGCTCCACCATGGTGATGGTTTCTGGAACGGACTTTTCTTCTTCAATCTCAAAGGCATTATTCCGATCAAGCCTCAATGATCAATCGACGAGCACCCACGGCTCAGGAGGAGGCACAACGAAAACTTGCAAACACCGATGACAGCATAGCCAGCGAACACCAACCGGTACGTCTGTAAAGGTTGCCAGCCATGGTTCACTTGAAGCACCTGTACCACCCAACCACAGATGATCGTGCCTAGAGCAGCTCCTGCTGTCCCACATAGTGTGTACCATGCTAACACACTGCTTCGATCGGCTGACGGAGTCAACTGCGAGATAGTAGACTCCTCAATAGCCTTGAACGGACCAATCTCGTTACCACTAGGACTGATAACACCCACCACACTCGCGGCTAGTAGAACCCAGAAGTTTCCCACAAAAGCAAAGACAATGCCACTGGCAGTCATCAATAGCGATCCAAGTGCTAGAAGTCTTCGCCGTCCGACCCTGTCCGCAATCAAGGTCAAGACTAGAGAGATGACCACGTCGCCGATCAACGTCAGCGTCATGAAGAGGCCGGTCTGTGAAGTAGAATTTCCCAACTCAACCAAGTAAAGGACCAGAACGAGCGTCGATGCACCATATGCAAAAAGTCGAACAAATCTTTGCAAGCACAGTAATTTCACGTCGAACGGCGTATTGATGAAAGCTTCGAGTCCCACCTCGTGGTAGGCTCTAGCAAGTATGGGCTTCATGTTTGCAGATGAATTGCCGATTTCCAAAGTATACTTTGAGGGAGCGTACGATCGCTTCTTGGGTCCGTGTGTCGTCTTCAGCCAAAGGCCCGAGCGACAATTGCCAATGAAGATAGGTTACCTTGGTCCAATCTCATGTTCGCATTATGCTTGATTGGGTGCTCGTCGATTGATCATTGAGGCTTGATCGGAATAATGCCTTTTCACGCATCCAGTCAGGTGTCCTCCAATAATGATATCAAGTGTTGGAGGGGCACGACTATAGAGGACGAGATTAGTAGTAATTGGCAATTATGATGTGTTATACTGAAGTGACGCTCTGACTTATCAAAGTTAGAAAACCTGTTGTAACCTTTCCAGCGGCCTTATGATTACCTGATCTCAGGTCGGTTCTGCTGATTGCTAGCCCAACAGCAAAAACCCTCTGCATTCTCAACTGATATACTCTATATCGTTATTAGTTGTACTATACGGCAGACTGTGCCTGTTTGCGTAGCAGTGATTGGGGGTTGGTAAAGGTTATGGCCTATAATCCGAAAACCTTCACCAAGAAAAAAAAAATGACTATTAAAGGAAATGTGTTTCCTTGAAGGACTGTCCAGGACGAGACTCGAACTCGTGGCCTTCGGATTGCTCCGGGGTGCCCCCCAGATTCATATTTAGCATATGAGACCGACGTGATAACCAACTACACCACCCAGACGATGTGGACGATGAAGATTTGTGCTTCAATTCGTGCTCCGAATTTTCGGAACGGCGCCCATGAAAGATCAAACTTTTTACTGTGTGTTGTCCTTGTGCGGGGCGTTTCTAGCTTAGGTTCGTTGAGGGGCAAGTGAGGGGGCTCCGAGTTGTCTGCAGCTCAAAAAGGGGGTCTTGGCAAATGCATTAAACAGTCTTCACATCATGCTTGCAGCACCTCAGTCTCAGCAGTCGTGTATGCCGATACTCCTAGAATCCCATCAAATGATGTTTGCGAATCCATTAGAAGTGGCTCGACTTTACAGGAGTGTGAAAGGAGTTTTGGACGACAGACTACCCCCCTCAATGTACACTCAAAGACAACAGCCGTTTTGAACATGAACAACAACTGGTACTGCATGGTTGCGAATTACAATCTGTCAAAGGAACATCCGGGACATTGTGGTACATAGCTAAGTGATGATGATTGAATGTTATGGCACAAAACAGATGCCACACCTTGATGACATGGTCAAAAACGGAAGTACTTCCAGAATGCAACTGCATAAGCGGTGAGAAACCCAGGCGACAAATCCTACGACGATTGCTCAGCAACAACTACACATGACGGGATGCGTCTGTCTGGTAGAAGAGATTAACATACATATCCCAGTGATTCTTCCATTTTCTGGCGCGATACCAAAACGAATCTCAATCTTCAGCAACCATTATACCCCTTCTGCTGCCACATCTTCACGCTCTTGATCTGCATCGTAGGATCTGTCCAAGTCGAATACCATTTGTCCCTGGCATTCCAGAAGTCTTTGCGTGCTGTTGGCGATGCATCGACCCATGGCTTGCCCGCGACACCGTCTTGAAACCAGCCATTTGTGCCTCCAACAGCTACATTCAGAATGAGATAGAAGCTCTGGTCAAATGGTGTTGCAGGATTAGCGGTCTGAGTCCAAGGATCTACAAACGAGGTCCCATTGGCACCAGAAAGTGGAAACTTGCCACGCTGCCAGAATGGCGTGCCGAACTTGTTGTACATGACCTGAAGCAACCGAGTGTTGAGGTACATGTAGATGTACTTCTCACTCCACTCGAGGCCGAAAGTGTGGAAATCATTTTGGAAGGTACTGTGCATGGCGTTGGCCTTGCCAAAGGTTTGCCACCAGGCATCGTTGGAAGAATCCGGACCCCAATGCAGTGTCGAACTGATGATGTTGTTTCCACCCGAAGGGTAGGTGTAGTTGTTGCCTATGCTTTCAGCGATATCGATCTCGCCACTGAGCGGCCAAGCTCCATATCTGTTGTCTGCTGGTAACATCCAGATCGCGGGCCACAACCAGTCACCTGTTGGCATCTTTGCAACCACTTCCACACGGCCATACTTGATCTGCGCTCCCTTCTTGGTGTTGATGCGGGCACTTCTTGTTGGAGGAATTATAGTACCATTAGTGACATTCGTACTGGCAACACAGTGGTTCCACTCGTCGGATGTACAGATTCCCATCTTTGTCAAATTGAGGATGTTGTTGGTTGTGAGCAGCTTCTCGTCTTGCAGTGTTGGTTGTATGATGAGAATGCCGTTCTTGACGAAGACATTCTCATCAGTTACCGTGGTCTCTTCAAACTCGCCGTTACCAAAACCACCGACCTCGACTTCCTTAGTCCAGATGTCAGAATTGAGTCTTCCAGAAGAGAAGTCATCGTCGTACACCACGCAGTACTCGTGAACCGGCACTGATGTCCATCCATCGTATACCATGAAAGCGCCAAATCCCAAACCAAGGACAACGCCGAGCAGAGGAATGATTGTCTGCCATACTTGATACCGGTCCTTCTTCTCTTTCAGCCAGGGCTTCGCGATCTGTTCTTTCTTCATCTTTCGCGACCGAAAATACGTTGGTGGCCCAGAGTCAAGTGCGGAGCAGGTGGCCGCCACTACAGGCATTGCGAGGAATTTCTCTGTTGATTGCTCACAAGAATAAAGCGAGGTGAGGGATCTCCCACGGGAAGGTGCTGCGCTGATGATAGTGGAAGAGCTTGATGTAACGTTGTCCAGGATCTTCTTCTCAGAAGACTGGTCGTGGACGTTCGATGACAAAATGGTCTGGGCTGCCTGCATGACTACAGGATCGCCGCAAGAAACGAATGAAAAGAGTACAAGGTCTTACAGGAAGCCCGAAGAAAATCTTTTCAGAGAATTCGAAAGACCCAAGAAACGAGTAAAGACACTGTCAAATTCTCCGAACAGCAAGCGGTCAAAGTGAGGCTAGGGGTGAAGTATTATGCTTTGACCAATATTCCATGACGGAGCAGGAGTCTCTTGCTCAGTGCTGCTACTGTTCAGATATGCTTGAGCTTTGGGATGCAGATCTTCACCATGGTAACTTACAGACTCCGCAGCCGAGATCACTGGACCAAATGTGAAAGGATTTTTCAATACGTCTGACTGGGAGGCTGAAGCTGGCCAATGCATAGTCCGAGACATATGGTGAGAACTTGAAGGCCGCAAGCAACGAGGCTGGTTATAAATTGTTTGCATTGTATGCGTCGTCCAGACTGACAGGGCTCGTTTGATGCCGTTCTGCTTGTATGGTTAAAACTAACTATCTCGATATTGTGTTCGATGAGCCGTAGCAACAGAACGACGGAAAACAGAATGGCAAAGCAGGTCTACACAGGCGGGATTCGAGCACAACGACAAGTGTTTCAAGATAATCTCGAAGCTTCTCCGGTGTGCCTCGATCGACAGGAAGATTTAGGAGCTATTTAATTTGAGGCAGACCAAGTGGAGGAGGTGGCTGACTAATGAAACAACGAACCCAAGACCCGGACTTACAGTAGTTGGCCAACTGTGTTTCACTCTCTTTTCATTTACACTTACAGTACTTACTTAGTTCGATCGGACGGGTGACAGCTACATACGACATTGGCAATCTCAATTACCGATCCGATCTCATTGAAATCGCAACCAGAGGAACTACTGTGCTTAACACAACCTGGAGTGGTTCCACGTACTTCACGAAGTCCGTCTTCGATGCTAATTACCATGAGTGGTCGGAGCTGAGACATCAATACTTCGTCTACGCGTTTGTCGACCTTTCAGAGGGACTAAAAACATTAGGACTACAGTACCACTACTCCATACTATTCCCGAGGAACCTAATTTGCTGAACCTGAGTCAAAGCTCTGTACTTTTGCCCACCACGAAAAGCCTCTCACCACGCCAACTTACCCCATTTGTTGGCTTCACCTGGCTTGTTACCAATGACCCTGATACCATGTCGACGACGGGTTCACGAAAGTCTATCTGCCAAAGTCAATGTGGGTTTCCAAAATGGATGACCTGGTGTTCGACAAGGCTTCTGGAACCTTATATCCGTTCTGAAAGACCCGCCGGGCTATCAAGAGGCACTGCTAACTATATCGTTATACTCCATACCAACGTACAGAGAATGCGGTCTGTTCAGGCCTCGACTGTGGCGTATGACAACAACCCAAGTGCTATTATCTCAACTTGACGAAGAAAACTTCGAGTCAATGTCCAGTATTGCTCGTGCTGATAGCAAGAATCTAAGCTGTAAGGCCGTGGGATGACAATACTGTCTCGCTCACAGTACTGTGGATGGTCAATGTATTGCCTGTGATTGATGGCTAATTTTATCGCTGTCTCAAGCATGGCATGGTAGCTGTGCAGCACGCCATCGTTTGTGCTCACTCCTGTGGAGTATTCACCAGGTTGGTTCAAGCCTGGATATATCATGGCAATAGTGCCTCGAAACTCCGTTATTCGTTGCTTATGAAGTGCTTCAACAGCATTCTTTGTCTTACATCGAGAGATGTATGAGCTCCCCATGTGGAAATCAGCCCACCAGGGGCTCGCCGTGTGGTACTTGCTGTCAAAGTTCTCAGGAACGTTCTGAATACCGCCAACCCTTCACTCTTCAAGGATTTCTTTCTGCAGAAGCATTGGGCACTTTTCCTACCGAGGAGGCTTCTCCATCACGTTCGTTGCATTCTTTCACGACACTCATTTACCATTTTGTTCCTACAGTCGTTCATTACACTCATTTAATCTACTTGCCTCGTTGTTCATTTGTGCATGCTTACTGGCTATCACACCCAATTTACTTGATATTTATATCTGTACCGGATCAGAACTCACAATCCCTGCAAGGAAGGGCGTCAGGAACCAAGATGGCACCTCAAGTTTCTCCCATGTCTCTATCGCAGACTACAAGCATTCCTACAACTAGACCTTTGAGCTCACCAGGGAGTAAACCTTGTGAAAACGACCCATATCAAAGCTCCGATCCACACTTCACCATGTCCTCAACAAGCATCGCCACTTCCAACATCACTCTCTCGACCACAACTGCAGTCAAATGTGGAGTCATGCTACAATACCTCCGGCAGCGTCAGACCGAAAAACTCTGGAGCGATGGAGATCTACGTGAGGGTGTGATACTAAGACGAGCAAAGGATGACTTTGTTTGCCAACCACCAGAACTATCGCAACAGAGGTACGGTTTCTACGACGAGATGAGGAAGCTTAATGTCAAGGTAAAGTTACACCAACTTCTACAATCACAAGCAACTCACGAAGAATAGGTTGCCATGACTGTGAAGACTGCTGTCATCCAAACATTTCTGAGGGATTACAATCTACATTTTGTGCCTCTCAAGAATGGCCTTCAGATGCAGGTTCTTTCTAATATCGGCGGCTTGTCTCGTTGCAGTACGTTCCTTGACTTTGGAGATCGTCCATATTGCTAACTTGAGGTTTAGAGAAGCATCACTACGCAGCGTTCATCAAAGACATGGGACTATTGATTGTATGGGATGACGATCCAAGCGGTATAATTACTCGTGCCGAAACCATTGAACTTCATCTTGTCGAAATGCTCTGGACGCTGGGGGACTCGAAACAAGACATTGACGATACGCTGAACAAAGAACAGTTGGTTTCGGGTGGGCACACGCCTATCACTGTTGGAGTCAAAGAGACAGCTCGCGAACACTTGGACGAGGAACTTGCTGGTGACGGCCCCCGACCCACAATGCTTTACCAATCCTTCCTCGTCGCGGTGGCTGCTATACTCGTCATTCTGTGTTTGAGCACTGGTTGGCGAAGGCTTGCAATCGAACACAAAATCGACAAGAACTATGTTCGACTGGCACTCGTGGCATGCTCACCTCTACAGATGTGGACTGGATGGTTCTTCTTCCAAACGCTTGTAGGTGGTACCGCCCAGATCATTGGTCCCGTAAAGCAGACAAAGACAAACTCGAAATCCTTCTCCGCTGTCCCTCCTAGACGACTCTGTGGACCTCTACCACACGTCACCGTCCAGTGCCCAGTGTACAAAGAAGGTCTTCAAGCTGTCATTCATCCCACTGTCGTCTCGGTCAAGAAAGCTATCTCGACATACGAACTTCAAGGTGGAAGTGCTAACATCTTCATCAATGATGATGGTATGCAGGTCATTCCCGAGGAAGAGGCCGCAGCACGGAGACAGTACTATGAGGACAATAATATTGGTTGGGTTGCTCGCCCACGTCACGCCCCCAAGGGCGATGGAAATGGCGGCAATGTCTTCATTCGGGCTGGCAAGTTCAAGAAAGCCTCAAACATGAACTACGCCCTCAATGTCTCTAGTCGCATCGAAGACGCTATGACCCAATTTCAGCACGGGTCGCTCTGGACACAAGACGATGAGGACATCCTTTACGAACAATGTCTTGTCAAAGTCCTCAAAGAAGATCAAGGCCGGACCCAGGCTGATGGCAACGTCCGTATCGGGGACTATATCTTGGTCATTGACTCCGATACTCGAGTGCCGGAAGATTGCTTCCTCGACGCAGTCTCCGAGATGGAGCAATCCCCCCAAGTCGCAATCATTCAGTTCTCCTCTGGTGTAATGAACGTCACAACATCTTTCTTCGAACAAGGCATCACCTTCTTCACCAATCTAGTCTACGACGCCATCAGCTTCAGCGTCTCAAGCGGCGACGTCGCTCCCTTCGTCGGCCACAACGCCATCCTCCGATGGTCCGCCGTCCAAGACGCCTCTTTCCCTGACCCACAAACCGGTATCGACAAATACTGGGCCGAAAACACCGTCTCCGAAGATTTCGAAATGGCCCTCCGTCTCCAATCCCTCGGCTACATCCTGCGCTTCAGTACCATCTTCGGCGCCGGCTTCAAAGAAGGCGTATCCCTAACCGTGTACGACGAACTCGCCCGCTGGGAAAAATACGCCTACGGCTGCAGCGAACTCCTCTTTAACCCTCTCCGCCACTGGCTATTCCGTGGTCCCTTCACCCCTCTCTTCCGCCGCTTCGTCTGGTCCAGCATGCCGCTGATGGCGAAGATCACCATCATGGCCTACATAAGCACGTACTTCGCCATCGGCGGCGCCTGGCTGCTAACAGTAGCAAATTACTTTCTGGTCGGCTGGTTCAACGGCCGCATAGATCAGTACTACATCGACTCGTTCAAAGTCTACTTCGGCATCGTCATCGTCTTCCAAGCCCTCGGCACCGTCTCCCTCGCCGTCTTCCGGTACCGCACCAACGGCACTAATTTCTTCACCGCACTCCTCGAGAACATCAAGTGGCTGCTCCTGCTCACGACCTTCATGGGCGGCATCTCAATGCACATCTCCCAAGCTTTGGTCTGCCATCTTTTGAGTATTGACATGTCCTGGGGCGCCACAGCAAAAGAAGTCACAGACACCAATTTCCTGAACGAGTTGCCAACCATCATGAAGAAGTTTAAGTTTACGTTCTTGTTCTGCGCTGGCTGCTCGGTAGCCATGGTTGTGCTTGCTGGGGTGGGACCGGTTGGACAGTTTGTGCCGTGGAGTTGGCAGATTAAGGAGTTTACGGCGATTTTTCCGCTCGCGGTGCTGGTTTCTTTTCACTTTGCGATGCCGTTGGTGCTGAATCCTGGGCTGATGCAGTTTACTTTCTAGGGTGTTGATGGATATGCATATGTGTATAGGTGTGTTGCTGTTTGGGGTGTTGTGATGGACTGTTGTCTTTTCTTTCTTTCGTCCCTCCCTTTTGTCCTTCTTGCACTAAGAGTGTATTACATAGTATAGAATAGCTTGAAAGAGGCAGCTATAGAGGAGTTTCACTTTACTACATGGATACTTGCTGGGGAGATATCACCGGCCTACGTATCATGTCCGATCGATACATGCCTAATGAGGATCATCCACAACCAACAGAAAACACTTACGAATTGCTCGCGTGACAGTGTGAGTCAGCGCAATAGGACTTAATAACTGTGGTAGTGAGAGGAGATAAATTAAACACTATTTGGTAAGTATCACTATCACCTCAATCAACATCCTCGTCCTCATCTTCAGCCTGCCTCCTCCTCGCTTGACTCCTATCATTCCGTGCTTTGACCGTATTCTCAATACCTTGCTTCAACCAAGGCGGCACAAACGCCTTCACCTTCACAGAATTCTTCTTCAGCTGCCCATCAGCATCGCCCTCTCCCGCTCCAGCTTCCCATGACACCTCAAACTCATCGGTTTCCGGATCATACTGTGACCCTTCCGCTGTAAGGGACAAGTCAGTCATCGTTTCCAGCCTGCACAGCGCGAGTCCGATGTTTCCGTAACCGCCTAGCCACTTTCCTGTACTTCGGCCGGATCTGCCTTTTGCGCCGCGCTTGGAGATGTTTGCTTCGTGCGGTGGTTGGGGCAGTGATAAAGACGGGTTGTAGATGGGAGCGGTCTGGTCGTGTGGTATCGGGTTGTCGTCGGTGTATATTTGTACTGGTAAGATACGTTTGCGCACGATGCCCGTGTGGTGAGTTCTTATGGTGAGTTCTTGGCCGACGTAGCATCCTTTGTGGAAGTCGATGCCGCCGCAGAAGTCGAGGTTTGATTCCTGTGGTAGCGCGCTGCCTGATGTGATTTCTACGGGTCCTTCGGCTAGGCCGTTGAGCATTCGGTGGACCATGTAATCCTCCCATTCAAGCTCTTGTGATGATTCGTTGGTTGCGAATGTCTTGCGGGCTTCCTCCACGGACGTCGAGTACATCCGCATGCCCATGTTTGGTCTTGGATCCTGCTGCATGTGAGGAGGATCTCCCGTTGCGTTCTGGTCTGGTCCTGGCCACATGTAGAATACAGCAGCTTGCTCGGGGCTCAACTTCTCCAGCTTGAATTGACTACGCAGTTTATGCTTCTTCAGGTGGCTCATGATCGCAGGCGCGGAGTTCGTGTCAACATCCAGAAGCCAATTATTCGCATCGTCCTTTGAGGGCTTGCTGACGAACACATCGTGTATTATTCGACCTTTCGCGTTGAGGAATGCGCTGAAGATGATGTGGGATTTGTCGTCGAGCGGAAGAACTGGCGCTGGGATCAGGTTATGGAGGAAGTCAGTCGCATCCGGACCGTCGAGACGAATTAGAGTGCGGTTCTTCAATTGGATCCAGCATGCTTTGTTGCTTTCGGCTGGGTAGTTGTGTTGCCAGTCTTTCGATACTGTATGGGTCGAGTTTGCTCTCGTTTGCGGCTTGTTCTGAACCGACGTGACTCTTTGGAAGTTTCGTTCGGCTTGTACCTGGCATTGCCAGCAGAGGGATGGCTTGAATCTACGTGTGGATATGCGTATAGACATGGCGGTGGTGTTGACTGGTGAATTGTAGCTACGACGAGAACAGCATTGTATCGTATCCAAGTCGACGGTGTCCACCAACGATGACGGAGGCCTGGAGGACTCCCCACAAGACGGCGCATTCGGAGAATTCAAGACCGAAAGCCCACTTTCCTCCATATTGTGTTTCTGAGCGCTCAATGTTCCACGAAACACCCACACACGAACCTCCGTAAACCTGACCTTCACAGCTGCTCAAAGTCCCAGTATCGGTCTAATCTCCTGGCAAGACCTCCCAGAGTTTGAAACGTACAAGACACAACGCAAACTTATCTCTCGAATGCGCAAACATCAGGATATACAAATATACACGACTCCCTCCTAACCACCACACCGAAGTCTACAAACATCTTAACTACTCCCCGGTACCGGACATAAACCTCCAAACAATGACCTACTTCCCAGACCTACACACTTACCTCCACCAATCCTCCCTCCTCCTCCAAGCCTATCCCCACACCACCCGCATAACAACAAAATACTCCCTCCCCCGACCTCCCAAATCAAAAGACGCCAAACCAACAGAAACTCCATCAGAAGAAGCAGACGGCACCCCAAATTCCAAAAGACAGAAAAGAGACCCCTCCGCCACCTTAACACTAAAGACCTACCACCCCGACTCCGGCATCTGCCTCAAATACCGCACCGACAAAGCGGCCGAAGTAGGACGTCTAATGATGGGACTAGGAAAACTCGCGAAAGGCGAGATAATAGATATGCCTACGGCCGCTGAGAGCGAGGCAATGACTGGTGCGGGAGTGAGCATAGGGGCTGGGGAAGGACTCAGTAATGGTGGTCCAGCGCAAGGAGAGACGGCGGATGGTGATGGAACCAAGACGCCTGTACCTGCGCAGCCGAAAACAGCAGCACAGATGACGCAGCAGGGTCAGAACGGTCAGCAAGTCGGTGGTGGTGGGAAGAAGAAAAAGAAGGGCAAAAAGTGAATAGGGCTTTTATGTTATTGGATCTCAAATGAGCTATACATTTGCAGAGGATCTGGCTTTCGAAAATGCTGGGTCGAGATGATTTAAAGGTGAGGCTGGGAGATACGCCCAACGCATTGAGCAGGTTGCCGTCACCGATCAACGCGTATCGTGTTTCACAGATGTCGATGGTTTCGTCTTGTGAAAGCACGCCGAACTACTGTATCGAAAGGACGTCAGTACTCTATGCTCAGGATCGTGACACCTTACTAGAGGCAAAGCACTAGTCGGCTACTAGTACATCACACGTCCGAGTAGTCAGCTACATGCTGACAGTGGATGGAGGAAATCACAAATAGCACCAAGGAGCAAGTCGAAAGGAGCAAGACTTGTCATAGTATATGATTGCTCAAGCTAAGAACTCATGTCATCGACAATGCATTACCAAACTGTACAATCCAAACCGCATTGTGATGTCTATGTGCTGGTATCTTTTAAACCCGTGTCACCAGACTTTCTCTAATAGTAATATCAATCAATGTGACCTTGGCACGATAATCCATACATGCCCATTGCCCTGGGTATCAGACCTGCCGTGCCCGCCTCCTCAACGCCAGTGAACTACCAACCAGATAGTACAACACAAATGTTACCTCATCCAAACCATTAAGCATAATCACATCCCATCCAGACAATGTATTGTCTAGAAGTCCTCGTCGAAAGCGAGACCACCGTCCTCTTCTTCGGCGGCTGGTGACTCAGTACCTTCCGTTGATACAGCTGCCGCAGTAGCCTTGTCTTGTGCCTTCTTCGCGCCAGCCATAAGACCAGCCTTCTGGTAGTCACCAACACGCTTCTCGAAAAAGTTTGTCTTGCCAGCCAAGGAGATGTTCTCCATGAAGTCAAATGGGTTAGTGACCTTGTAATACTTTGGGTTGCCCATTGACACTAGCAGTCTGTCGGCAACAAACTCGATGTACTGTTTCATGAGGTTGGAGTTCATGCCCAATAGGGCGCAGGGCAGGGCTTCGGTCAAGAATTCTTGCTCGATAGCAACAGCCTCAATGATCACCTTCTCGATGAGTTCTTTGCTAGGTCGGTTGTTCATGTGGGAGAGGAGCAGGCAGGCGAAGTCGGTGTGCATGCCTTCGTCTCGGGAGATAAGCTCGTTGGAGAAAGTGAGACCGGGCATCAGTCCTCGTTTCTTGAGCCA
>Ga0181469_100384_pt1 | contig 16562 bp, 22 predicted proteins | sample InSIn2SAF170_2_FD_119081 | JGI IMG/M metagenome (GOLD analysis project Ga0181469, IMG submission 119081) | Clean room microbial communities from NASA Spacecraft Assembly Facility at Jet Propulsion Laboratory, Pasadena, California, USA -... ... | reverse complement strand
CAGTCCAAAATTTGATAAGGACTTCATTTTATTTTCCTTTGCCTCATAACATATAATTGTTGTATTTTTACTGCAAAAGAATGATTAGGGTTATGAACAACCTATTGTGTCTTTTAGCAAAGCCCTGAGAGATGCCCCCTTAAAATATAACATAATGGAAAATCAAGCCTTTTCTTTGGTCAAAGATATCAAAGATTTTAGAGTTTACATTTTATATTCTCATATAATAGCCTATGTCCCCAATTCAGTAGTCAAGGATATCCTAACTCAAGATGGTCAAGATGGAAAGAGAGGGAAATTGATTGCTACTATATTAGAATATGACCTAGAAATCAAACCAACAAAGTTAATCAAAGGCCAAGGTTTAGCCAAGCTCATGGTTGAATCGAACTGTCAAGCCTTAGATTTAAATTTTATTGCAGAAATGGATAATGGAGAGCATATGGCAACTCCACCAATCAGCCAGGCCTTTATTGAATCACCATGGTATGCTGACATCATATATGTTTTACAAAATCTACAAGCTCCTCCTGAATTATCTAGGACCAAAAGCAAATTTTTAAAAATGAAACCTTTAAAATTTTGCATAGGTGACAATGCTTTATTTTAGAGGAATCATGAAGGTATCCTTCTTAACTATTTATTGAAAGAAGAATATGACACGGTGTTACAAGAGTTTCATGCAGGTTACTATGGAGGACATCTTTACTGGAAAACCACTACTGACAAGATTCTTAGAGCCTATTTCTATTGGCCTACTTTGTTTTCTGATGTAAAGAAATTTGTAACCTCATGTCATAAATGTCATATTTTTGAAGGAAAGAAAAAGCTTTTACACTTGCCCCTAAAACCAATCTCTGTAGAAGAACCTTTTCAACAATGGGATCTTGACTTCATTAGTGAAATCCACCCACCTTCCTCTGCCCAACACAAATATATCCTCACTGCTATAGATTATTTTACCAAATGGATAGAAGTTATACCATCAAGGCAAGCCACTGATACAGTTATAATAACCTTCCTTGAGACCAACATCCTATCTAGATTTGGGTGCTCAACCAAGATCATCACTAACAATGCAGCAACTTTCAAATCCAAAAGAATGATTAATTTCTGTAATAAGTACCATATAACCTTAGGCCATTCCATAGCTTATTACCTCCAAGGAAATGGACTAGCAGAGTCCTCAAACAAAATTCTAGTAAATATCATCAAAAAACTGTTAGAAGATAACAACAAAACATGGAACAAGAAGCTAGTGAATTCCTTATGGGCAAAAAGGCTAACCACAAAGAAATCCATTGGATCTAGTCCTTATCAATTAGTTTATCGAATGGAAGTTGTTTTCCCATCTTCCTTGGGAACACCAGTGATGAAGCTACTCCAAGAGTTGCACGTTGAACCAAATGACATCCAAAGAAGACTCAACCAAACAATTCATTTACAACAGACTAGGGAAGAAGTGTACATCAAATCTCAAGTTGTGCAGGAAAGGATCAAGAATAATTTTGATAAAAGGACTAAGGCATAATATTTTTACCTAGGAGACAAAGTTATAAAATGGCATTCAAGAGGAGAGGATAAAGGTAAACATGGGAAATTTTATTTCCTATGGAAAGGGCCATATATCATTTATGATTTCAAAGGTAATGATGTTTTCTTCCTCAGAGAAATGGATGGCACAGAAGAAGAAGGAGGACCAGTTAATGGTCGAATGCTCAAACACTATATTGAGCCTAGTTACTGATTTAACTAATCATTCGTACATACTTTACTTTCAAAAGTCTAGAGTGGATTGGATGGTGATTTTTGAAGTTGAAGCTCGGAGAGAAGGCTCTAAACTTCAAAAGTTTACTGTCATAAATAGCAATAATGTAGAAATATGAAAATGAAAAGTTGCAGGATAACATCAAAACAATTCAGAACGCCATTGGTACAAAGTTCTTGACATTCACTAGGAAATTCCATCCCCAAGTGGAGCCACTGTTAGGTTCCTATACCAATAGGAGTCGTAATTTTTGAATGGCTGAGATTAAACCTGTAATATGTACATACCTTTGCTTTCTGAAAATTTTTTCCATATTCAAAAAATTAAAAATGTAAAGAGGGTATGTCCTAAAAGAATAATCAAAGGACAAAAAGAATAAAAAGGTCAAAAAGGATGAAAAATATGAACCCCAACAAAGGAAAAAAGACCATGAAAGTGAGCAAGCCAAAATGCCACTACTATTTACTTTTTGTGCAAAATAAATGATTGTGTGCAGTTTGTAATCTTTGCCACAATCCATGATATTCAAAATGTTTAAACTTTCTATTTCATGTTTCAATTTCATGTCTATAGATAGAGAATAAAAATCTGACCAAACTGTTTAATCTTGGTAGATAATTAGATAGGTAGAATAAATAAAATGAGCTCAATTGTTTAATGTGAGCCCTAGGATGTAATAAGGTTAGAATTAGTTATTTTACTATTGTAAAGAGAAAGAAAAATGTTTGATAAGGATTTGCCAGCTCAAATGCACCCTAATAAAAACAAGTGAAAATGGTAGGATGAGTAGATGGGTAAGTAGAAGAAAGGTTGCAGAAGTATGATGATTGATTAGACAAAAGCATATTTATTATTATCATCATAAAAGTTCCAAATGTGAATGGGCACTCAAGCATATAGATGGATATCAAAGTCAATTAATTAATTTCCCTCATTCATTTAACCTTTCACTTAACTAATTTCCCACAATAAAGATCAAAGTACTTAAAAAACCCTAAGTCAAAGAGGCTCGGAGCATTTCTCTGACTTTTGGAGGGACTGGACCTTCGGCTCAATGACGTATAAACCATGAGTACTAAAACCCCCTCATAAACATTCATTCCCCCCTTTAGTTCATTCATTTTCCGTAATAATACTTTTTTCCTAAGGTTAAATTACTTTTACCTAGGAAAAATATCTATTCCCCCACATAACTCATTTTCATATCAAAAACCCACACAAACATTATATCCTAAGTTTTTATGTTATTATCGGAAAAGCCATTAAAACATGAAATATCATATACTTAGGGTATTGTGCCCCTTTCCACTCATTCTACTAATTATTAATCTATTTATTAAATCCCAAGCAAAAACTTGTTTCCCATATATATTTAACTCCTACAAATATTAGTTAACCCTACCCTAGTTTAATTATATAAACTATGATTTTCTATCCAAACCCACTAACTAATCAATCCACAATTAAGTTAGTCTAAAACCCAATTAAACCCTCCCCTAATGACCCCGACGCCTTAACCCCACCTTAAATCCATCATTAACTTAAAACTTCCGCACTTAATTACCTTTTGGGCCCCCCACAACCCTCCGTGCAACTCCACTGCCTGATCACTACACAATCGCTCCCCTTCACAATGGACGTCCCACATCCATTTTGGACGGACCCTAACATCCAAATATTACCTGCCTGAAAAGAGTTGTTTTCCACTGGGCCCCAGAGGCTATGTGTCGCTCAATGAATGGAATTAGGCGACCTCCCCCCAATACCACCAAGCACCTAAAAGCGGTGTGATGGAAACCACTTACCGCCCACCGACCACATGCCAAAAAAGCCATTGTTCACCCCGCTACATGACAAACGACCACTATTCACCTGTACCCACCAAAACTAACATTTTGCGTATAAAGCCAAAAAAGCCCCAAATCATTTGTTTTATTGTTTTTCAACTGAAAAGCTCCATGCACGCACCTACGAACATCGAAGTTGTCAACATATGTCCAATTGCACCCTAAAGACACTGCAGAGCACCCAGTTTGCTCTCCAGCCTACTCAAAACCTTTTCAACTGTTCATAGTTGCCAGCCAACCTGTTCAGAGCTAATTCTCCCTAATTCCATGTATTTAAGCCATAATTCACTAGAAAACCTCTCAATTTCAGAACCAGTTACTGTGTTTGTTAGTTAAAGTGAAAAATTAGTTGAAGGATCTCAACTAACTTAAGCTTACATTGTACTCAACTACCTTTGCCCTAAACAAACTAAAAAACACCTCCCCCATTCTCAAATCTACAAGAACTGAGAATGGTTGCCCCAACTGCCATGGATGTGAGACCTATTTCCACTCCTCAACTAGACTTAGACCATCTTCCCCTGGCATACAAGGACTTCCAGATAAAGGACACCTTTGTCAATGAATGCTCTCTCAAACTCTACTACCAATACAGAGACCAATACCTAAACCATGTTGATAAAATTGGTTTTTGGGAGTCCAATTTGCCCAAGTATCAATTCCCTGAAGTTCAAATTTTCCTTGAAATTGTCCATTACTACCATGCAAACTATATCCCCGACCAAAGAGAAGTGATGTCCCCCAACCAGACTATACTTTTCACCATCATTGTTGAATCAATAAATGAGATGCTGCAACTTCAACCTGGCCAAAACTTGACTCCCCTCTCCATTGGAGATCTATTAGTCTTATTTCCCAAGCTTAGCCCTGCAATATTGGCCCAAATAATCCAAACCTACATTGTGGAAGAAAAGTATACCCCCAACGAACCTCCTCTATATGTGTATACCATATTTTCCCCATTTGGCCAAGACATTGTGGCAATGATATCCAGTGTCCTAGGTTATACCACCAGTGAGTATATAGATGATATCATCTTGGCTTTCATGTCCATATACACTCCAGGACAACCTCCTGATGTTATTTATGATTATGCCAAATTTACAGCTAATAGAGTGCATGACTAGTTCCTTAGAATGAGCAATTAGAGAGTCTTCAAGTACTCCTCTGTTTTGTACCACCTCTTCATATACTACCAAGCTAATAAATTCCCATTTACTCTTCAGAAGCTTGACACAAAAGGTCACCCTAGGTCAGTAATTTTTTGGACTCCTTTGACCCACAAATATGACTCTCCATATTCATATACAGACTTCATAGACCTATTTGTGCTTCCCATTGTGGCAATGCTGATAGGCAGCCCTCCTCCAAGAATTAGCTCAAATATAAGGAGGATCCTCCAACTTTCAAAACAATCCAAAGTGGGGGATTGGTACTTGTACCAAAACCACACTGAGATTAGAATTTATGGTTGTGAGTTGGCCCCTTATAAACTACCGAAATACCTCCCAATGAGTTTATTTGCTCTAGAGTACTACAGGCAGATAATCAATTCAAATGAGGTACACTTTGTCAAATCCAAAAAGAAGGCCCAGCTCAGGATCAAAGACCAATTAGGTCCCTTTATTTGTAATAGCTGAGAAGCTGGAAAGGAGGCAGACGAAATCCTTCAAAGACTAAATCTAAAACAGAGCTTCATATGGAGATATGATCCCTTGGATTTCATCTGCAATAGAAGACGAAGAAACAATATGGCTCCTTACATTCATCACCATATCCCTGAAATAGAAAAGTATGCCAACCAACTGGGATGGGTGGAAAATGCATTAGAAGACAGGGATAGCACTGAAGTTGCTATGGAAAACACTTTAATTGATCTAGAGAAACATCTTGATGAGGGTTATTTCCTACATGTACCAGGAGAATCACAGGTCCAATAAGAATCACAAGTACAAGAAGAGTCATAGGCACAAGAAGAATCAAAATCACCGGAACAATCAGAAGCACCAGAGAAAACAAATAGACCAGAGGCCACCATGAGTACCCCCCAATCTTACAGAATCCTCTAAATGAGGAGAAAACCTCAAGAGAAATAAGGAAGGGGCCACTCCTTCAGGGAGAACAACATCTCAAGCCTATGCAGAGACAAGCCAAGCAAAGAGAAAAAGAATGAATCCTATCTCTAAACAGGAATATACAGAGGAGACAGATGAGGTTACCAGCATAGAAAGAGATAGGAGTAGGCATGCCACTTCATCTGAAGGCATCCTAGAGCCTTCCACATCACACACTCAGATGTTGGAAATGCAACAAAGTGTTGAGGTATCCTCTTTTAGAATGCCAACAGACAAATACCACGACATCAAAGAGAGATACAAAGAGAATAAGGCTAGAAATGAGAGGCTAAAAGCCTAGACCTATGCACAGTACCTAAAAATTACCCCTACCAATCAAAAGAGGCTCATGTCAGCCTATGATGTCAAAGAGGGGAAGATGCAAATGACCTTCATCAAGCCAATCAATCAGTAGCCAAGGATAGCAACAGATTTCAAAAGAGTGGATTTTGAAGTACTGGAAAGGGATATTCGTCCCATTGACCAGATTAAGCTACATAAGCAAATTGGTGAGATTATTTATTCTACATTGACAGGGAAAGCCATAGTAGCCTAGCAGTTTCAAAACACTCTAAATAATATGTCAGCTCAGTTTCAGTTGGAGAAGGCCTCTTCACAATCCAAAGGTACAAGAATCAACTCCTTAGATGACTTAGTGATAGGATTGGGACATGATCCCAAGGATATGAAAGTAATAGAGCAGCTGATCAAAAAGAAGAATGATGACATTCCTGTGCTTAAGAAGCAGCTCAAAATTCCTCAACTACATCACCCTCAATCAATGGAAGTCATAGAAGCACAAAAAGGACATGAAAAGCTTATGGATCTAGCCCTAAAGCTAAATGATTAGCTTAAAGAAATAGAGAAGGAGTTGGACATTTTGATTCAGTCCAAACAAAGTGACCTGGCAACAAATTCCACAACTGCCATTCCCATAGTGACAACAACAGTTCCTTACATATTGGCAGAATCATTGGCACCAACAGCGCCACCTGCCACAACGTTGTTAATTACAACTGAATCCACTACAGCAGCAGGTACTTCAACTGAGAAAACAATAGAACTGGTAAAGGCTATGGAGGAGATGTCCATCCAAGCTATAGAGCTCAAAAGACTAAAAGAGAAAGTGGAAATTTTAGAAACTGGCTGTAAACTTGCCCAAATTTAGCAAAGAGAGGAAACACAGAAAGCCCTAAGGATGGGTGAGAAAATAAAAGTCCTAGAGAAATATTTGACATTGTAGAAGCCATTAGGAAAGACTAAAGAAATGCTCTGGGCCAATATCATTGACTCTATCAATGATATTTTGCCATCAATTCAAGTTATATTTGAGCAAACTGAATTGGTGAAGGTAGCCACATAGGCTATCCAGAAAGTAAGGGAAGAATTAGGGGACCAAGCTAAGGATGCAAATCGGCTCATCCACCTCCTAAACAGTATGAATAGGTATGAGCTCCATGACCTTGGTGTAGAAGATAGGATTGAAGCCATCCTAGAAATCAAAAAGGTTCTTTCCAAAAGAAACCTTATGCTCAACTTAGAAGAAAAGTGCCACAACATACAGGTGGCCATTGACAGGTTTATGGCCAAATTTCAAATTTTTAGGGACAAAGGCCTTCCCATTCCTATGGTCATCAATGATAAACTCATGACCCAATTGGACTATAGTGATACACTAAGGAGGCTAGTGAAGGAAAAAGCCAGCACTTTAGGCACTAAAGCTTTACCTACTGGAAAAGTATTGTATGATACATTAGAGAACCTCTTTTTCTTAGAACATGAGGTGAAACATCTGTTTCTCACCAAGCCTAATTTTTCATAATACACAGAGGCAAACAAAATTTACAAAACAATGTTAAAGGCAAGATTGCCTGAAGCAGAATGGTGGGATAAAATGACAGATTTACTTTGAAAAGGTTTTACAACAGAAAGTTACCACCGCAAATTTGAAGGTAACCAGGTGAAACAGGTGAAAGATAGATAAGCAGTGTCAAAGAGTAACAGAGTCAAAGAGTATCAGTGAAATATCAAAGTAAAGAAGACTCTGGCATGGAAATACCACAACCATCAGCTAGCTTAAAGGGCTTAAAACTCAACGGAAACAACCAGAAACACCACAATAAAAGGGATAGCAAGAAGCAATTTCACATCTGTCTATATCTTCATGCATGAAGATATTTTATTTCCTAGATTAAATCTCAAACTGTTATGAGATATTTTGTAATTATTTTTTGTATAAACACTTCACATTGCAAAGCATGTGGGGTGGATTCAATGACATTTCTATAGAAATTTTCTCCCAAATCAAAATTCTATTGTATCAATGACTGGATTTGCTTGTTGGATCAAGGAATAAAGATCAGATATTTTACAGGATTTTTGTGTAAAGTGAAATAAAAATAAGTATTCTCTCATGTTTATTGTTGTTTCTTCTTATGTTTCTTCATTATATTATTTTCTTCTCTAAAATCTAAACGTATAACAAGGAATGATATTTCAGAAATTGCTTGAATGCACTATGTCTTGACTGTTTACATTCTAAATGTTTTCTACTAAACTATCTTAGTTAGGGAATTCTTAACTGCTCCCTAGATTCCATAGTTTCTCCCCTGGTCTATAGCAAAGGATTCCTAGTTTCCCTTTGTTTATGATCACCCTCTGTTTTCCATTTTGATCCCGGTCCAAGGATTCTTCATTGCCCTTTCACCCTGGTTAGAATCATTTCATCCATTAGACCCGAAGATTTACCTTTTGCTTTGCCAGCCTGCCCTATGAATATTCCCTTTAATAATATGGTCTAGTTATGCTATCCATTGATTGACTCCATAGCTCATTGGCTTGAAGACCTATCTCTATCCATCTGCTCTAAGAATTCCACCACCCAACCTTTAGTTCAAAACAAAACTCTATGAACACTAAGAACTGGCCTAAAATCTCATAAAACAAAGCTAAATTATAAAGAGAGAGCCCTCTCTGGACTTAGGTTGGCTAGAACCTAAGCCTAAAATATTGGTTTGTGGTTACCTCAGATGATTCCTTCTTTTGATAACTTCTAGGGAAAACTTCTGAGTGATAACATCACTAAGGGAGTGAAAGAAAAATTCTTTTGGTCTAAATCTCAACATAAGGCAATCATAGAGTTGAAAGATCGCCTCTACACAGCACCAGTTCTCACATTACCAGACTTGCGACAACCATCTGAGGTCGAGACAGATGCCTCTGACTATGCTATTAGGGTAGTCCTTACTCAAAATGGGCATCCAGTGGCATATCACAGTGAGACACTTTCAGACATAGTCCAGAAGTATCCCACTTATGACAAAGAGATGTTTTCCATTATCCAAGCCTGCCAACAATGGAAGCATTAAATCTTGGGGAAAGAAACTGTCATCCACACAGACCACCAACCCTTGCAGTTCATACAGAGCCAAGGGAAATTGCAGAATGATCACCATCAGAAGTGGTCCACATACCTGCAACAGTTCCATTTGAATATCAAGTATAAGAAGGGTAGCAACAATAATGTTGCAGGTTGCTTCAGTAAACCACCGATAATGGCATTAACCACTATGCTCAACTTTTGTGGGCACAAGACTTCTGATTAGCCACTTCTATACAAAAGTGACCCAGAATTCGGCCACAAATACCAGACACTCTTGGAGGTCAACATGTTCCAAATTTTCACCTCGAGGAAGCCTTGTTATGCAACCTGGGTCACCTTTGTGTTCCTTCAAGCAAGCATGAAAAGATGATTTGGGAAGCACACTACAGTCAGGCTACTGGACATTTCGAGGTTGAGAAAATGGTGGCAGTACTACAAAAGTATTTCTATTGGCTGAACCTTTGACAGGATGTCAGGAAGTACATCAAATCATGCACTGCCTGCGTCGTTGCCAAACCTACCATCAAGAATAAATGCCTCTATACCCCGCTACCTACCCATAGTAGACCTTGGGAATCCATCTCCATGGATTACATGTTAGGCCTTCCTTCCATTAAGCATGGAAACAACTGTGTTTTTGTGGTCATCGACAGGTTCTCAAAGATGGCCATTATGGCTACCTGCAAGAAGAATATCACAATAGAAGCCACTGCTAAACTCTTCTTTGAATGAGTGTGGGTACACTTTGGAATCCCATAGTCTATCATCTCAGATCGGGACAGCAGTTTCTTCAGTACATTTTGGTCCAGTCTCTAGTCGATGCTCGACACCAAACTCACTAAGTCCACAGCCTTCCATCCTCAAAGTAATCACTAGACAAAGGTTGTCAATAGGATGACCGTACACATTCTGCGCATGTAGAACTCAAAGCATCCACACACATGGGATGAGAGTCTCCCCTATGTTCAACACAGCTACAACCACGCTCTCCACAACTCAACTAGCCACAGCCCTTTTTAGGTGGGCTTGGGATTCCATCCACTATGTCCCATTGATGTGGCCATTCCATTTGCAGCCACTCACATAGATTCAACTCATGTACAGTCCAAGAAAGATAAGGCAAACAACTTCATTGAGCACATCCAACATATTTTCCAATATTTCCATGACATTTTGGAGAAATCAAATTCCAAGTGAAAGCAGCGACATGATCAACATCAAGTGCCACACAAGTTTTAGGTGGGTGACAAAGTCTGGTTGCATTTGCAAAAGGAACGTCTTACCAGAGCCTATCGAAAACTCAGACCAATCAGATATGGTCCTTAAAGCATTACCAAGGTTGTGGGAGAAAATTCATGTGAGCTCAACGTTCCCCCATTCCTTGGCCTACACCCAGTGTTCAATGTGGACCACCTTCGGCCATACTTTCCACCATTACTAGACACATCCAACATTGCAGAACAGCTCACACCCACAGAGTTAAATACAAATTGCACGAAACAAGCTACAACTGATCAGATCAAGGACACATGGATCAAGCACACTCACCAACAGAATATCCAACTGTATCGAGTTGTCAAAGTAGGGCAACTCCTTCACCAAGCAAGTGGCTCACTAGGGACCAAGTTCAGCAAAAGTTTCCTCATCTCATGGAGGAACTCAATGCAGTGGGGACCATTGCTTCCTAAGGGGGGAGGAATAATCCAGGTGGATATTGGTGGCCACCTACCAAGTCCACTTGGACCCCCACCATCGTTCTTTCAGTTTTTCAGTTTCCTTAATTGTAGCACAGTTTACTAGTTTAAGCAGTTTTTCGGGTCCTAAACTTCCAAAGTCGTTTTGAGGCCCTAAATGACGTTTTTTGGGAAACTTGGGAGCACTATGGGTCCATGGACCTATGTTTCTCTTCCCAGAATTGTATTTTTCGGATATATCTTTCTAACAAGATAATGTGCTCATCAAATGGAGATCGTATGTGATCATATGCCAAAGTTACGACCTTGGGAAGTTGATGTACCAATTTACCCAAATGGGGCCCATAGTTTGGCGTTTCATCTTCTAGGGTTAGTTTTTTGGATATTTAGGGTTTTCCATTGTTTCTAAACAATAAATAGGTCTTCGAGCCTCATTGTAACACAGTTCAGAGGCATGTAGCCACCACATCTCTTCTCAAAGATAAGCTACCATTTCCCTAGCTGGTTTATTTCCGTTGTTGTTTTAAGAATATTTTAGTTTTTTACATTAATGAAATGAAGTATTATTTCCACTGCATCTTTGTGTTTATGGTTATCTCTGTAATTTATTGTGTTCCTATTTAAATCCGAATTAGTTTGATACAACTCTGATTATCACAATAGATCATAGTTGGATCCATCCTCTAATCAAACAAACCAACTAGGATTTTCCGCATCCAAATGGCCTCACATGCTGCCTAACATGCAGCATGTATTTTGCCTCTACCAAGCTGAGTGCAACTGACCTATGTTTCCTACTCTACTAAGAAACTATCGCTGACCCAAGGTTGAAAATCCCTCTTGATGTGCTCTTCTGATCTGATGGACTCCCTGCCCAATCTGCATCAGTGAAGCTGTGTATCTTTACTCCCTCTGTTCGTCCATACCATAATCCATACTGAGATGTGCCTCTAAGGTATCTTAATGCATGCTTTGCCGCCTTCCAAAACATCTTAGTAGGTTGCACCATCGCTTGACTCAATTGATTCACTGCATAGCACAAATCTAGTCGTGTGTTCACTAAGTACAGTAGTGAACCCACAAGTTGCCTGTTCATAATAGCCTCTACCACTTCTCTTGAAGTAGCAACCTCCTACCTCCAGTTACCTACTAGAGGAGTCTGCATGGGCTTACACTTCTCCATGTGGAATCTCTTGAGTATCTCATTGGCATACTTGCCCTGAGACACAAACAACTCCCCATCCTTCTGCCACACTTCTTGGCCAAGGAAGTAATGCATGAGATCCATGTCTTTCATCTTGAATTATCTAGCAAGGTCCTCCTTACAACACACAATCAACGGATCATCACCAATCAATATGAGATCATCAACATAAAGTACGATGATCAATAGCTTACCTTTCACCATGATGTGGTACAAGTTCGCTTCCACTTCATTCTTTGTGAAGCCCAACCTGGTGAAGTAGTTTTCTATCTTGGTGTACCAAGCACGAAGTGCTTGCTTCTATCCATACAACGCTCTCCTGAGTTAGTACACATGCAACTCATGATTAAACGTCTCAAAAAATTTTGGCTACTCTATGTACACCTCTTCCTCAATCTGTCCATTGAGGAATGTAGTCTTCACATCCATTTGATGGATCTTCCAACCCATCTATGCTAATAGTGCCAACATAGATCTAATAAATGAGTACCTTGTGACAAGAGAAAAAGTCTCATCATAGTCAATCCCCTCAACCTGTGAAAATCCACGGGCAACAAATCTTACCTTATGCTTCTCCACACTACAATCAGGAGCTTGCTTTACCTTGTAAAGCCAACAGGAACTCACAACTAACTTGTTCTCTAGTCTCGGAACAACATCCCAAACACTGTTACAAACTATGGAGTCATGCTCATCCACCATAGCATCAACCCAAATCGGCTGCTGCATTGCTTCCTCAAAGGAAGATGGCTCGGCCTCAACACATTCCCTAGCAAGGGCCATGTATCTAGTGTACCTCTCAGGTGACCTCCTCTATCTGCACTGAGAAGATGTTGCTCCCACATTCTCTCTCACATCCTCCAACAATCTGTCAACTTCTCTTGTGCACTTCCTTCCATCTTTGGAAGTCTCTTCTTGAGTGGATGTCTCCACTAATGGAACCTCTACATGCGGATACTCCGCATCAGTCTGAGGCTCCTCCTCCTTAGGAACCAACAGTTCCTCCACAACCTGTAGTTTGAGCTACCTATCAAGGGAAACTCACATGGCCTTTTTCTCATCAAAATTGAGATCTCTGCAAACCACTGTCCTCCGGCTGGTAGGCAAGTACATCCGATAGTTGTGAGATGTATCAGTGTAAACCACAAATATCCCCAACTCTGTTATGAGCTCAAGCTTCTTCTATGCATCCTTTGTCACATGGAAATATGCAGATAAGCCAAAGATCCTGAAGTGACCCTCATCTGGTCTCTTACTGGAGAAAGCTTTGTCTAGTGTCTTCATCCCAATTATGCGATGTAGGGTTCTATTCTCCAAATAGACAACTATGTTGAATGCCTCAGCCACAAGTGAAGTGGTAGGTCTTGGTCATGCAACATTTCCCGTGCTACCCCTACAATAGTTCTATTCTTCCTCTCGGCCACCCCATTCTGTTGCGGGTTATGAGGTTCCACCAAATCTCATTTAATTCCTTCCACTACACAGAAGTCCTTAAACTCTTGAGAGACATATTCTCCACTGTTGTCACTTCTCAAGGCCTTGATCTTCTTCCCTGACTCTTTCTCGACCAAAGCTTTGAACTCACAAAACTTTGTGAAAGTTTGCTCCTTCTTATGCATGAAATAAATACAGCATTTACAAGAATAGTCATCAATGAAAATCACATAATACCTTTGCTTCACTATGGATGCTGTCGAAAATGATCCACATAAATCAGTATGAACTCACTCTAAGATAACCTATGCTCGACTATCTCGATCATGAAAGGAAGACTTGGTGTACTTTCCCAAGGTACAACCTTTGCATAGGTCAACTTGATCAAATTTACCTTTGGGAATTCCTGTAGATATCTGCTACATTATCTTCAAATCCCCATGATGCAAATGGCCCAATTTCCTATGCCACAACTTGCCAATGTCTTGGCTTTGCACCAATTCTGTTTTCATACTCAATGCTGCACAATCATCTGCCTTTAGTTTATAGAGATTCTTCACCCGAATCCATATCCTCTTGGTCTAACACATGGCTATGTGTCTTATGAATGCCTTTTCTTTATTGAAGACAATATCGTAGCCTTTTTCCTCCAACATCGCAACCGATACCAAGTCCATCTTCAAGCCAGGCACATATGTCACATCTGTCAAGGTGAGCGGAGCTCCATGCTCTCTCTGAAAAGAAACCGTGCCCACTCCTAAAACACTATACCTTCTGTCATCACCCATCTCTATGTGCATCTTGAGGTCTTTCTCCTCCAATGCATTGAATAAATTTTTATCACTGGTCATGTGGAATGAGGCTCCACTGTCAAGATCCTAGACACAACCGATCATTGATGACACCATGCATGCGGTGAGGATAAAGTCCATTTTGAACTGAGAGGCGAATTCCTCACCTTTTGATCCTTTTGAAGATCCCTTCTTGGATTTCTTTGATGGGAAATTAATCGCATAATGTCCCATCTTGTGACAATTAAAGCATCTTACTTTAGACATGTCACCCTTCTTCCCTCCATGAGGAGAATTCGATTTGAAATGGGAAGCCTTCCCCTTCCCTTTCCTTGCCTTACTTGCTAAAGCCAGAATTTCTTCATCAACATTCTTGGATGAAGAACCATCTCGTGTGCTCCTCTTGATCTCCTTCTGCATAAGATCTGACCATAGTCGTTACCAATCTGGCGGTTTCTCCCTTCCATTCATAGATTCCTGGTAGTTATTACAACTCTTTGGAAAGCCAAGGAGAGCGAGGCTCACCATATCATCATCAATAGTAGTTATCCCCACACTGCCAAGCTCATCTCTGCAGGTGGTGAGCTTGTTCAGATATGTGGAAATAGTATCGCCCTCTTCATTCTTATTTCTTTGAAGATTATCTTTAAGCACCAATTTCCTCTAGTCGCTACTATTCTGGTAGAGGTCCTTCAATGTCTTCCACATTGAAAATGGAGTATCCTTCCCATGGAGACTCGAGACAATATGGTCTCAAACTTCCTCAAGGATGATCCATTTCGCCTTCACCACACACTTCTTCCACTCAACCAACTCTTGTGCATTAGTTGAAGCTAGATTTTGGATTTCTTGATCAATGAATTCCTTCAAGCCATTATTTTCTAATAAAACCCCCATTCTATCTTTCCATGCTACGTAATTCGAGCTACCTTCCAAGGCATACTCGAGTCTCAAGCCATACAATGCCATTAGCCAACCTTGAAGTACGATATGAATTCCATTTTCACCTGCAACCCCGAACTTCAAACTTTGAATTCTCTTCTTAGTATATTATTCATAGCTCCGATACCATGTAGAAAATTTCGACAAATCCAGCTCTGATTCCATGTAGAAAATCTATGTAGGTTAACCTAATAATGCAACATAAAACAAAGCAAAATACTATAACCTACTTCTACTATCAATTTGTGGAAGCTTAAAGATTGAGTTGAACAATATAACCATAAGAAGAAGAATCAATGTCACAATACACATGAAAATACTTTGGGGAAAGCCTCAGCTAAAAACCCCACACTATTGTATTATCATACATGGTAGAAATACATAGGAATTATACAAAGCCTTAGCTCTCACTACTAGCCATCTTTCAGTAAAATCCTCATAGATGCTCACAGGAAATATTGGCTTCTCTCTAGCCTTTCTCTCTGCCCTCCAAGATCTTATTTCCTTGCACTGTTCCTTGTGGATGATTCTCTCTTACCAAGTGGAAAACCCATCCTCCAAAACTAGGCAATCCTCAAGGATAAATCCTTGACTGCATGCATGAGTTTTCTCCATGATAAAACACATGCAGCTGATAGTACATTGTCCTTGAACTTTAATCTCAACTAGGTCTTTCTCAGAATAGACATGCATGAGTTTCTAATGAGGGAATCTTCAATTAACTGGAGTAGCACTATTTGAGTGCATTAATGCATCAACTGACTGTTAACTCACTATTAGTTCCTCAAATAGTTTGGAAATAATTTAACTAGACTTAACTCAGTAAATTGAGTTAACTAATTACAACTGAAATATAACTCAATCTTATCTCCTTAATTTAAGGGATAACTCTTGCATGACTTCAAAAAGACTTCTAACTTGAATTTCTCCAACTACTTAAGTTAAAATAAATTAATTAATTATTTCCAAGTAGCTGTTAAGACAAAATTTGATTTTAATTCACAATTTAATTCAAGGACAAATTAAATTGGAATATTCTTGTTGCCATATTTCAACAAAAATAAACTTTGGTAGTTGGAGGATGGAGATTGCCTTGATGATCTTCTGGAGTCTTCCTGCCTTGAGATCCTTTGATGATATCCATTACCTCTTTCATTCTTGATGACTTCTGCACACTTTCTTGGAGTAGGGTTTCTTCTAAGGTTATCTTAATTAATCTCTTTTATTTTGCTAGAACTGAGGCCATCAACATTTCTTCCAAGCTCCTCCACATTCGTGTTGTTTTATGCATTATGGTTTGCATCATTTTTGCTTGAGAGTTCATTGATCTAAAATTGATCTAATATAGTTAATAAGGTATTACAGACTCATGTGTATGGATGTGTC
>Ga0181469_100382_pt1 | contig 16580 bp, 13 predicted proteins | sample InSIn2SAF170_2_FD_119081 | JGI IMG/M metagenome (GOLD analysis project Ga0181469, IMG submission 119081) | Clean room microbial communities from NASA Spacecraft Assembly Facility at Jet Propulsion Laboratory, Pasadena, California, USA -... ... | reverse complement strand
AGACGTGTTAATTCCTGCGTTTATCGCAGCATATACCGGCCAGGATCCAAAAACAGTGGGCCTGATAAAACAATCGAAACTGTATCTATAAAACCCGGAGCGCTATACAGGTAAGGGTCCTGGTAAAGCAAGGCGCTGTTAAAACTGTTCATACCCAGGCTACCAGTGTAAGCATGCGTGATGCTGATGGCACTAAAGGTAGATGCGACTGCTGGAATACGTGTGAGGCCTGTATAGGTAATCCGCCAGTTTGGTTTTGGTTTTATATTGCTGAAAGGATTTGATTTTATAGATGGATTCGATTGTTTTATCAGGCCCACTGTTTTTGGATCCTGGCCGGTATATGCTGCGATAAACGCAGGAATTAACACGTCTTGCGCGTAACGGTTATAGCCTCTGTAGTAGCCGTCCTCCGTTTGTCCCAGGCCTTTCTGGTACGGATTGCTTAGGGCCAACCGCTCAGATAAGATGAGCCGGTAAGCTTCAAAGTTTTTAAAGCTTTGCGAAATTTCTGTGGGTTTATTTTTCTGAAATAAAGTTTTAAACGCGATGTAGGAAACATTGAAACCACCAGTTGCCAATGGACTAAGGTGCTGGAAATTTCCTCCATCTGTCACTACCTTAAACAGTTCGCTATAGTCTTTTGAATAGGTTTTATCAAGATTGAGATCAACAGTAAATTCACGCACGGGTTCGAGTTGCGTTGTTAGACTTAACTTTTGATCGATGCTTTGGCGGAACATGAAGTTTAAGGTTGTGTCGCGTGTTATCAAACCTTTTGCTGCCTTTTCATTTAACCAATTTGCGTCAGGTTGTTTTCCAAAGACAAAGTCTAGTCCCGGAGCCATGCTGTTCCAATTTTGGCCGAGTGCACGGGTGCTATCGGTATAACCGGGTATACGGCTACGATAATTTTCTCCATAATTTATGGAAGCACGTTTTACCATTGTCAGCAGTCGCCCGCCTGCCCTTACAATTCCCGGCATTTGTACCGGCTCGTTTGCTTTAAGCAAACGTGCAGCTCGCCTTTCTTCCCTGCGTTGTTTTCTCCATTTCCGCAACGCCACTCTTTTTGCTTTTCCTGAAAGGCCTTTAATTACCTCTTCACGAGATGGGAGAGAAGAGCGAGGTTTTAAATTTGCCAAACTATCAGCCGGATTATTTACATTTCTGTTGGCGTTGGTGCTGTCAGGTGCCTGGTCTAACGATCGCAGGAAGCGACTCTTCGAGTATAACCGGATGAAATCAAATTCGCCATTAACGTTATTTTCCTGGCTGTTCTCGATCGTGTTGCCAAGACTGATTGCCAGGCGGCTGGCGCCAATCCAGTTGTACGTAGTGGTATAGCTATACCTTGCGGTAACCCAATCTGTAAATGGTAGCTTAGCCAACGGAAGCGTATAACTTGCTATTGATCGCTGCTGGTAAAGCGTGTTTCTTCCGCCTTTAAAAAAGTTTCTTCTGACAGTATCTTTTTTCGCTTTTGTATTTAAGCTTCCTTCTGGTTCGTCTATGCGTGCATTATTAACTGCCGAGAAGTCAAGGTTGAATGAACGTGTGAGGTCCCAACGCAAATTGTAGTACCTGTCAAAAGTGAAGTACTTATCGTACGTCGTATCAACTCTTTCAACTTTATTGTCATAAGTATTGACAATACGCGGTATAAACTGACCAAACTGGCGGTTGATGTCCGCACGGAAGCTTAAAAGGGATGGTTGCGGGTTTAGATTAAAGTCGCGCGCCAAAGCGAACCACGGTGATTTCGATTTAATCCTTCGTTTGAAAGGTTCCCAAAATACCGGTTGATTATTGTATGTATAACCAAACCCACCCCGATGTTTTACAACATTATTCTTGAGAATAAGCGGGTTCGTCTGCTCATATTTTATGAATGAATAGCTCACATCGAAATTACTGATGCTCCAAAGCTTCGGTTTAGCTCCTGGTGTAAATCTTACATTCGTGAAATTGAGGGTTTTAATAGTAGTTCTGTCAAGCGCTGCTTTTTTTGCCTGGCTTCTTTCTTTTCCTGACAGTAAGTTAAGTTTGTCTTTTAGTTTTATATCCAAATCATAAGGATCATATTCAGGAGTACGGGTTGTTTGATTGATACTTGCATAAAGAGGAATAGAAATATTGAGTTTTTTAGGCAATAATTTTCCAAGCTCAAGATTGGCTGCCGCATCGTACTGCATGAAGTTTTCCCTGGCCCGCTCATTTACGCGCTGCTCAAGTGTTCCAAAACCTGTGGTGTAGGTGTTGGCAGAAAGGGCAACGGTACCAAGATCTGCAAGCGCAATATCTACTCTTCCTGTAGCGGCGTAACCTCCTTTTTCATTAAGTTTTGACAGTCTTAACTCATTAATCCACACTTCTGCATTTGCCGGAATTCCATCGGAAAGGTCAGTGTTTTCAATACCAACCAGGAAGGCCTGCACCTCGCCAAGATTAGGGTTACCTTTTATTGCATACCTTCTGGTACCAATTACTTCCTGGTAATAACCCGTTATATCTTGTATCTTACTGTTTCTACGCATTTTCAACTGCACCAGGTCCTGGATATTGAAATCAAGGTTATTGCTATCGGGCCATACCTTTCGTTGGTCGGCATCAGTGTTTGAGTAGTTTCCGGGCTTAGTAACTTTTAGCGGAATTTTGATTTCATAGTAATTGTTCAGGAAATCGTTGCCGATGCGTATAACAGCATTTAACTGGTTGTCATTAATTGGCTGACTTCCTACTACACTTTCTGCATGTACAAACATGTTCAGCCTTCCATACTGCCGCATATCAAGATTCATTGTTTTGAAGGCAGCCCTGATGTCATTTGTTTGCAGATTGCGAATCTGGTAACTCATAGCCTGTTCATTCTGCAAAAGGTTTATTCCGTTGTTACTCAGTTGCTGTACCCTTTCTATTCCCGGAGGTATAAGATAGTTTACAGGCTGACGTTTGCTATTTTCTTCGAGGTTTACTGCCAGTACGTTGAAGGTAGTATTTCCTCCGGGTGGCAGTGGGTTATAGTTGCCCGTAGTATCAAGCTTAAAAGCAAAAGATCTCCATTGATTTCGTACCAGGTCTAATCGAGCAAACCTTAAAACCACTGAGTCTTCGAAGCCAGTAAGGAACATACGAACAAAACGTATAGATTTAAAATCAGGAATATTTCCTACTCTTTTTTCATAATCTTTTATCGGTACACGAAACAGGTACCAGTATTCTTCACCCGAAGTACCATTGGCATAACGAATAGGAATTCTTTGCCTGTCGGTAATGTATTTGGTATTACCAACGTTCATACCGGGCTTTAAATCGATAGCGTACTGGTAGTATTCTTCTGTTTCATTGAGGGTATTGTCGCGATTCAAATCCTCATTGTCAGGATATAATGTAGCAGCAGGGCTAAATTGAGAGTTGCCTGTCGAAATAGGAGAGTTTCCCTGCGGGTTGTTATAATTCTTATATCGTCCGAGTATGCCCGTATTGCTTGCGTCATAAGAGTTATCGCGATACCAGCGATAGTCATCGTTTGAAGGGTCCTGTTTTGCTCTTAAATATAAAGGAGATGTTGGACCGAAATTAGCCAGAACATTATTAATATATGCGCTTCTTTTAATGGCTTCACCAGCATTATCAACTCCGTCTAAGCCAACGTCCTGAAAAGGCCTATCGGCCGGATCATTGCTAAATGCCTGGGTCACTTGTATTGGATTAACCGGTGTTCGGCCCCATGTAGTGGTGTTGTCTACGGCGGAAGGTTGATTGGGAGAATTAAGACCATTTTCGTAAAAACGTCTTCCGTCTTTTAAAATGTCTTCGCTTAGCGATCCAAGGTTCAGGTATAACTTTCCGCCTGTACTGTTAGGTTTTTTTATGAAAGGATCTTGCACCCAAAACTCTATGAACTCAACATTGCTTGTTTCAAAGTCGGTCTGATCAATAGATCGCATAATACCACCCCAACGGGCAGCAGGGTTTTTCAGTTTGCCATTCGCATCTACCTGGTCAGGACTGTAGTCAAAGTTATATGGGCCAATATCACTGGGATAATAAGAAAGGTCAAAAGTAACTAACTGGTTTTCGCCAAGATTATTAGTACGTTGCGGGAATAATTCCTGGTTAAATACTGCTCTTACACGTGGGTCACTTAATTCATCTACATTTTTTCGCAGCGGATTGTTTACACTGTTTCTATCCTGCAGAATGGGTTCGATATTATACCATGCCAATTTCGCCCTGTTCTTGTTGTAAGCTATACTATCGCTTAAAGCTGCTTCGGGAAATAGGTCATTGCCCTGCGGAGTACTTGCGAGCGCCCATGAGACAAAAGGAAAACGAAGGTCTATACTGTTTCGTGTTCCTTCAAAATCGTCAACATAAATCAAACCCTGGTTTCCCGAACCTATTTGGGATGGATGTCCCGGTTTCAACACCGCTGCTTCACCATATGCGTTAATGCTTGAAATAGCTGTACTGTTGTAAAATGGAAGTTTATTTACTAGGCGTGTAAGACCAGCAGATTGAGAGTTATAGTTAAAATCAACACCGTACATCGTGTTCCTGATCGGGTCTTCGCCATAATTCATCTTTGTAAAATATGGGCGTTCAGAGAGGCGTACCATGCTGGCTCCCAACGCCAATTTTTTGCTGGCAATATAATCGGCTCTTAAGCCGGTAAAGCTTCTTTGCTGTGTTCCAAAGCCGGCATTATTCTCAAACTGCACATTTACCGGAACGCCGCTATTGAGTATTGCACTGTTTAGAATTTTAACTGTGCCAAGGTTGTAGTCGATGCTAAAGTCAAAGCCCTCTTTCAAAATTTGACCTCCTGAAGTTACTGTAACAGAACCGGGGGGAACATTGAATGCACCTAGAGATATCTCAGAAGAAGAACTTCCCTTGCCCGACCCCTGCATTACATACCGGTTCAGATTGGCATAAGTTTGCGCTATCGCCTTGATGGAATCATATAATTGCGTATACACATACTTATTGCGAATTGCTACAGGTTGACCTGCAAAAGCTAAAGAGTCGAGGTCTCTACCAAAGGGCTCCAACTCGGGAAAGATTATTTTGCCTTGTTGCGACAGGACAGTAAAACCTTCGACAAAATCAAAAACGCCATCCGGCATCGGGTCGTTTTGATTGTTTAACCGATCAAGATTTAGTATGCGAAGGAGAGTTCTACCTTCAACGTCAGGTGATGACTCTGGTAAAAAGCGTTTAAGGCCGCCACTTGGTTCCTGGTATAATAAATTCAGTTTGAAATCCTGCTGCTGTATGCCGGGAACGTCAAGAGAATAAACGTTCTTCATCATCCAGCGCCATATAGGAAGGTTTGGGCGTTGTGAAGTAGCTTTTAATAATTTTAGTATCAAAACCTTTTGTACGCCCTGTGTAGAGTCCAAATTAACATCCTGCGAAAACTCACCTACCTGGTACACCTTTCCATTTAATGTGTATTGATATGCTACTCCCAATACTTCGTCAGGCTGCAATTGCTGGTTTAGAGAGACAAAACCTATTTGAGGATTAAAATAGTATTCATTGGGACTAAGCTTACGGGCGAAAGTCTTTTCATAATCCTCAACCGGATTAAGACCGCGACCTCTTAATATAGCGTTTATTAAAACCGGGTTACGGATGATGGGATTTGAAAGTAATGTGTTATACAAACTATTTGCACCATTGTCTGGTAAGCTTCCGGGCCCAGAACCACGAATACTTGTATTATAAGGTGTGCCTTCACCCAAATCCATGAAGCCAACAACGTCGCGTGTTTCTGTAGTAGCGCCCGTACGATTGGTCACCCAAACCTCAAGGCGTAAAATCTGTACCTGGGTGTTAACTACAGGCAGGCTGCGCATCGATTTATTATAATTTGCCCTAAAATAGTCTCCCAATAAAAAGTGACGGTTTTCTTCGTAATCGTCCAGTTTTTTATTGAATTGGGTTGTAGCTGCACCGCCTTGCAACGCGAGCGATTGCCGTTGTGCCTTTTGGGTAGCCAATACACCTGTCACAAACAATTTACCAAATTGTAACTGTGTTTTTATCCCAAACAAGCTTTGGGCGCTTGGTATTAGCGTTCCCTTTGAGTTATAAGAAACATTACCTGCCTCAACTGATTTTAAAATTTCGTCATCCATTCCCTTGTAATCCAGCTTCAACTGGTTTTCAAAGTCAAAGTTGGCGAGGGTATTATAGTTAATAGGAAGTTTTAATTTATCTCCTATATTAGCAATGACATTGATGTTTGAATTCATGTCAAAATCAAATCCACCATTCTTTCTCGCGCTCTCGGGCAGGGTCGGGTTTTTAATATTCTGGCCCTGGTATCCGGCAAGAATGTCAACATTTCCCTGTGGCCTGATATCAACCTTTAAGCCATTGGGGCCGACGCCAAATATGCGGTCAAATAATTTATCATAAGTAAACAGTTTAGGCCTTTCAACTTTCCTGTTTAAGATACTCAGCGTATTTGCCCTTTTTCTAAAATAATCAGATTCCGCCTGTCTTGCTTTAAAACGCATCATCTCGTCGAGAGACATGTAGGTAGGCGTGCGGTAGTAGGAGTTTCCTATTTTTTCAACAATGTAGTATTGTTTTGTTTTAGGATCGTATTGTATATCACGCTTCAGGTATGAAGTATCAGAAAGATCGAAAGGATTTTTTGAATTATACGTGAAGGGATCGCCAATGCGATCGCGAATAGGATAACGCGTAGTGTCACTCGTTTTTCTGCCTGTTGTATCCTGGGAATAAAGACGTGTGCCCCAAACGGCAGAAACAAGAAAAAAAGTTATAACAGCAGTAAAATGGTTAATTCGGTTCAAAACTTCCAGATGTTTTAAGTAGAATTCTCTATATAGGCTATATATTTTTAAGCGCTTTTTTTATGAGCTCTTCCAATTGAAGAGAACTCTCATTCACATCTATAACGTTTTTTATTGCTTTTTCTGCGTTTTGTCGGGGGATTCCTAAAGAAATTAATGCATTCAATGCATCACTTTCTACTTTGTTCGTTACTGTAGCCGCCAGTACTGTTTCCTGTAGGTTCTTACTTAATTTATCCTTTAGTTCTAATACCAATCTTTCTCCTGTCTTTCTGCCAATTCCTTTAATCGATTCCAGTAGACGGGCATTGCTCTGCACTATCGCCTTTATAATTTCATCCGGCTTCATACCAGACAACATCATTCGCGCTGTTGCTGCACCGACACCAGAAACACTTATAAGTTGTGTAAATAATTCTTTCTCCGATATTTCTGAAAAACCATATAAAGTTTGATTATTTTCAGTTATATGAAGATAGGTAAAGAGTTGCCCCTGTTCTTTGGTACTTATTGCTGAGTAGGTATGCAGGCTAACCTGGCATTCATATCCTACACCATTTACATCCACAATAACTTGTGCCGGATTTTTGAAAATAAATTTTCCTTTTACAAAAGCGATCACTTAAACAAAAATAAAAGATGAATTGGGATTTCCAAATAATATTTTTGACATAATAATTCAGAAACATCTCTTACACTTACCTTCGCAGCGCAAATTATTGAAGAAGAAAGATTTAGTTTTTTGATTTGCCCCATTAATAATTTTAAAGTAAGAAATGGCAAAAAAAATAAGTGCAGTTATAACCGGAGTTGGTGGTTATGTACCAGAATACAGGCTAACAAACAAAGAGCTTGAGCTAATGGTGGATACAACCGACGAGTGGATTAAAACACGTACGGGTGTCGAGGAAAGAAGAATTTTAAAAGGAGAGGGTAAAGCAACATCTGACCTGGGAGCGCCGGCGGTACAAAATCTTATTGAGAAAAGAGGAATAGACCCCCTGGAGATTGATTGTATCATTTGTTGCACCGTCACCCCCGATATGTTTTTTCCTGCGACTGCAAATATCATTAGTGAAAAAGTAGGCGCAAAGAATGCCTTTAGCTTCGACCTTGGCGCTGCATGCTCGGGTTTTCTTTTTGGTCTTACCATGGGCGCTTCTTTAATCGAAAGCGGCCGGTACAAAAAAGTAGTAATAGTAGGTGCTGATAAAATGAGTGCAATAACGGATTATAGCGACAGAACCACCTGCATTTTATTTGGCGACGGTTCAGGCGCGGTGTTGCTTGAGCCAGGGGAAGAAGGATACGGCGTTTTGGATAGTAACCTGAAAACAGACGGCATTGGTGGAAAATACCTACACATGAAAGCTGGTGGTTCGCTAAAGCCTGCAAGCGTTGAGACTGTTCTTGCAAAAGACCATTACATCTTTCAGGAGGGGCAGGCGGTATTCAAATTTGCAGTTGTTCGAATGGCCGATGCCGCTTATGAGTTGATGGAAAGAAATAATCTGGTAGGGGAGGATATAGCATGGCTGGTTCCTCACCAGGCCAATAAGAGAATTATTGATGCCACAGCCAATCGAATGAATATTCCTTCTGAAAAAGTGATGTTGAATATTATGCGCTATGGAAACACTACCTCGGGCACCATTCCGCTCTGTTTGTGGGATTGGGAAAACAAGCTGAAAAAAGGAGATAACCTTGTTTTTGCCGCTTTTGGAGGTGGTTTTACCTGGGGCGCAACGTTGGTCAAATGGGCCTATGATAGCAAAAATTAAGTACACAGTTATTCGATTTCTATAGAAAGATACGCGGGCCCCAAATAATGTTTTTGGGGCCTATTTTGTTAATTCGCTTTTTTTAGAATCGCTTCAAAGTGTCTCATGTAAGAATGCAATCCGTCGACTTCAATGCCCAATTTTCCTTCCGCCGTTTTATTATCGCCTCTTATTTACCTCTCGTAAAAAGAATAAAATCTGTTGCAGGAAGTGTTGTTACACCTACTTGTCTTAACATGTTTACCAACTGACCACGATGATAAGTGCCATGATTAAATAAATGTAATAGCACCTCGTACACCGGTTGTTTAAACTGCTGATTTTTAAAATTGCGGTAAATAAATTCATGCTCCAAAGCAGCCTGCGAACTCTTTTCGACCCATGCTCGCCACTGCAACGATTGCTGCATCAAGCCTTTTACAATTTCACTGGTTGAGTTGTCAGCGTTTCCCGGCATTTGTGCGTTTTCAACTAACTTAATCCGTTGATACCAGATACTTTCGGTATTCCACAAATGTAAAAGCGTAAGGTGCAGGCTACCAAAGCTGCTTTCAACATTTCTCGTAGTTATTTCATCAGGCAGGGGTGATATTGCGTCCACCATTTTTTGATTTGCCCATGCGTTGTAGCCTGCATACTGTTCAAAAATTTGTTTTATCTGTCTTTAAGATAAAATCAGAAATGAGCATAAATGTATTTGAAATTTTTAATAGACATTTACAAATTACTTATGCAAGATATTATCATTAGAAGAGCAGTTAAAGAAGATTGTCCGCGAATATTAGAGCTAATTCGCGAGCTGGCGTTATTTGAGCGGGCACCGGAAGAAGTGACCGTGACACTTGAACATTTTGAAGAAAGCGGTTTTGGACAAACTCCGGTGTGGTGGGCATTTGTTGCTGAGGTAGAAGGTAAGGTGCAGGGGTTTGCCTTGTACTACATACGTTACAGTACCTGGAAAGGGCAACGAATGTATCTCGAAGATTTATTGGTGACAGAAGAAATGCGCGGGAAAGGCATCGGCCAATTGTTGTTTGACGCGCTTTTTAAAGAAGCCAAAGAGAAAGAATTAAACGGAATAGTTTGGCAGGTACTCGAGTGGAATGAGCCCGCAATAAAATTTTATAAAAAGCTAAATGCAAGCTTTGATGCAGAGTGGGTCAATTGCAGTGTAAGCGTCTAACACGAATTAAGAAAAGCTAAATAAGCATCTGCAAAGAGTGTTGTCGCAATGTATTAAGATGTTGATAAGAAAGATTTAATTTTCTTGTATTAGCAAGAATCCGGTAGGCTACAAATGCACAATGATTTGCTGATGAACGGAATGCGACGCAACAAATGATGCAATAAGAACAAATGCCTGTACCAAAAAACTTTTTTCTGAATTTACCTTAAAAAGTTTTTTATCTCCTTAGCTTACTCCGGTCACTGTTGCTTCTTTGTAGATTTTAACTGTCAGGCCCTGCAAAACTTTTCCCGGGCCGACTTCTGTAAATTTTGTTGCACCGTCACGTACCATAGCCTGTATTGTCTCTGTCCATCGTACAGGCCCGGTTAATTGATTTATCAGGTTTTGCTTAATTTCTTCCGTGTCTGTTACCGCTCTTGCCACCACGTTTTGATAAACCGGGCACAGGGGTTCGCCAAAGTTTGTAGCATTGATGGCTGCTGCCAGCTCATCTTTCGCCGGTTTCATCAATGGGCTGTGAAAAGCCCCGCCTACCGGCAATACCAACGCCCTTTTAGCACCGGCCGCTTTCATTTTTTCGCACGCAATTTCGATTCCTTTTATACTACCACTGATTACCAATTGGCCGGGACAATTAAAGTTGGCAGGAACAACAATTTCGCCTGTATCTTCCTGTATCTCTGCGCAAATTGCTACCACTTTCGCATCATCCAGTGCAAGTATCGCCGCCATTGTCGATGGACTTAGTTCGCACGCGCGTTGCATTGCTTTTGCCCGTATACTTACCAGTTTTAATGCATCTTCAAACGACAGCGCTTTATTGGCTACTAATGCAGAGAACTCGCCCAAAGAGTGACCGGCAACCATATCAGGTTTTGCATCGGGAATAGTTGACCACGCAATAACAGAATGGAGGAAAACGGCAGGTTGGGTTACCTCAGTACGTTTTAAATCTTCGTCAGTACCGCAAAACATAAGGTCTGAAATATTGAAACCCAATATTTCATTTGCCCGCTCAAAAAGTTCTTTTGCAACATTATTTGTCTCAAATAAGCTTTTGCCCATTCCTGTAAACTGGCTTCCCTGGCCAGGAAAAATGTAAGCGTGTTTCATAGACAATTTTTAATGCAACTATATGTTTTTGTTAGAAAAAGATTTAAAAGGATGATTGCTTAATGCAGCCTGGATGAAATAAGTTTTTGAAACTCATTCCTTGTCGGATATTTTTCAAACTCCCCATGAAAAGCAGATGTCGTGGTAACGGAGTTTTGCTTTGATACTCCGCGCATCATCATGCAGAGATGCGATGCCTCGATAACCACTGCTGCGCCAAGCGGGTTAAGTGTTTCTACAATAGCATCAAGGATTTCTGTGGTTAGTCTTTCCTGTACCTGCAGCCGCCGTGAGAATACGTCGACAACACGTGCAATTTTGCTGAGCCCTGTAATCCAACCATTTGGAATATACGCTACATGCGCTTTTCCAAAAAAAGGCAACATATGGTGTTCGCACATGCTGTACAGTTCAATGTCTTTTACCACGACCATCTCGCTAATGTCTTCGTGAAATTTTGCCGAGTTCAAAATCTCAATTGCATTTTGCTGGTAGCCCTGCGTAATAAACTGCATTGCCTTTGCTATTCTTTCCGGGGTTTTTTGCAACCCTTCCCGGTCTGGATCTTCTCCAAGAAGAGAAAGAGCCTCGCGATAATTTTTCTTTAGCCCCTCAGTAACATTCTCATCATACTCCTCTTTTTTGTGATATGCCATGCTTACTTTACTGTTTTGTCATTTTTGGTTTATCCGGCGGGATATTCTACAAAGTTTCTCTCCGTTTCATAAAGCCTTACCTGCAAGTCCAGGTCAGAATTAATGTGTTTGCGCAGAATATTGTAAATAACTACGGCAATATTTTCTGCTGTAGGATTTAACTTTTTAAATTCTTCTACATCAATATTAAGATTTTTATGGTCAAACCTGTTAAGTACATTTTCTTCTATGATTTCGCTTAACGATTTAAGGTCTATGACAAAACCTGTTTCAGGGTCCGGCTCTCCGACCACTTTTACCACAACTTCATAATTATGTCCGTGAAAATTGGGGTTATTGCACTTTCCGAAAATTGAGGTGTTGGTGCTTTCATCCCACTTAGCATTATTGAGCCTGTGTGCAGCATTAAAATGTTCTCTTCGGTATACAGCAACTTTTTTAGTCATAGAAGCGAAAGTTTGAAAAAAGCAAAAAGCAGGAAAAGGTATTAAAAATATTAATTGCCAAAGTACTCGACATAAATGCGGGGAGTTTCGTACAACTTAACACAGTGCAATTGTACTTGCTTTGGTAAATGTCCCTGCAATTGTTTCCATATTTCCATTGCGAGCACTTCCGTGCTACACATTTTTCCCTGCAAAAAATCGACGTCTAAATTCAGATTTTTATGATCAAGTTTTTTGATAACGTTTTCCTGTATCAGTTTGCTTAAAGTCTTTACATCAAATAAAAAACCTGTATCACGATTAATTTCTCCTTTAATGGTTATAAAAAGTTCAAAGTTATGCCCGTGCCAGTTTTCATTTGCACATACACCAAAAACCTCTTCATTTTTTTCTTTCGTCCATGATGGGTTGTAAAGCTTGTGTGCTGCATTAAAATGTTCTAATCTCGTCAGGTAAACCATTCCAGCTTCAAATTTTTGCAAAGGTAACATGCCGGTATTATAAATAATAGATTTAGCTGTAATATTCACTTTCCTCTTTTTTATTGTAAAAAGGTGAATATCCTTGAAGAAACTATAGCGTCTGACCTTTTTAGATTACGACCACTGAATGCAACTTATGAATAACAGCTACAAGTGAGAATTGTTTTAGCGAAGGAAACGGTAGAAATAAATTAGTTAGATAAAAGAATTTGGCAACGACGTGAAGATGAGGACAAAGTAAAAACTAAAAAAGCTTTTTGTTATATGATATTAGCGATTTCGTTAAAACAAAAAAAGTCCGGCGAGTTGCCAGACTTTACAGTTTTTTAGTTCCGAAGGATTAATAACGGTTGTAACCACCACCGCTACCGCTGCCGCTTCCGCCGCCACGATTGCGATTGAAACCGCCACCGCTGCCGCTTCCGCCACGGTTAAATCCACCGCCGCTTTCGCCGCCGAAGCTTCTCTTCTTAAATCCACCACCACCAGTACCGTCTTTTGGACGTGGTTGTGATTCGTTTACAACGATTTTGCGACCCATAATGTCACTTTCGTTTAATTGGCTGATTGCAGTGCGACCCGCTTCGTCATCAGACATTTCTACGAAACCAAAACCCTTGCTACGGTTACCGTTAAATTTGTCGGTAACAATTTTTGAAGATACTACTTCACCAAATGGAGTGAATAAATCGGCTAAATCCTGCTCAGTCATAGTCCAACTGAGGTTTCCAACGTAAATGTTCATTTGTAAATAATTGAAAAAAAATAAATAAAAACCCATAATGAACACAGTGAACAATATACCAGAGAAACATTTACTTGAAACGTCCAGAGAACTATTGTGAAACTGTAAAGATCATTAAGGCCAAAACGAAGATATACATCTTTATTTATAAATTATATTTTTATTTAAAATTATTTTATTCAGTCCTGCAGATAGAATCGTTCATAATAATTTGATTTTCCTCAAGTTGCTCTTATTGAAATTATTTAGATGTGGCAACAAGCAATTTTTTAAGCCGAAAAATTACCAATATCAACGAAATAATTACACTTTTTCGATTATTCCTGCAATTCCCTGCCCTCCGCCAACACACGCCGTCACCATGCCGTATTGTTTATTCAAACGCTGCAAATCTTCTAAAATCTGAATTGTTAATTTACATCCCGTACAGCCTAATGGGTGTCCAAGCGCGATAGCTCCGCCATTAATATTAACCTTTTCAGGGTCTAAATCTAATTTTCTAATTACTGCCAGGGTTTGTGCTGCAAATGCTTCATTCAGTTCTATCAAATCAATATTTGACAAAGTCATGTTTGCGTTAGCCAAAACTTTGGGTACCGCCGCAACTGGACCGATGCCCATAATTCTTGGATGAACACCCGCACTGGCACATGCTACGAGACGCCCTATTGGTTTAAGTCCCAGTTCATTCAGCATTTTTTCACTCATGACAACTACAAATGCAGCCCCGTCACTAGTTTGCGATGAGTTTCCCGCGGTAACAACTCCTCCTGCAGCGAATGCCGGTTTGAGCGTCGATAATGCAGCTAAACTCGTATCCTTACGTGGTCCTTCGTCTGTCTCTACTACAAAAGTTGTCTTTTGTTTTTTCCCTTTTTCGTTAAGAGAAACTTGCTCAACCGTTATCGGTAAAATTCTTCTCGCAAAAAACCCCTTATCAGTAGCAGCTATGGCTTTTTGGTGAGACTGGAAACTGTATTGATCCTGGTCATCTCGGCTGATATCGTATTCTCTGGCAACCGCTTCAGCCGTTAGACCCATGTTTAAATAATAGTCAGGTTCGTCAGACGCAATAGAATAGGCGGGGACTGTCTTCCATCCCGCAGTTGGTACCATGCTCATACTTTCTACTCCGCCCGCAATGATACAGTCTGCCATTCCCATTCGTATTTTAGCTGTGGCTATGGCTATTGTTTCGAGCCCACTTGCACAATAACGGTTTACAGTCATTCCCGGTACTTCATAGCCTAATGCTCTTGCGGCAATAATTCGACCGACCTGTAAACCCTGCTCAGCTTCCGGTACTGCATTGCCGACTATGACATCGTCTACGCGTTTTGCTTCGAGTTGTGGCAGTGACTGCATCAATCCCTTAATAACTTCGATTGCCAGGTCATCGGGTCGGGTAAATCTAAACCCTCCTTTTTTGCTTTTGGTAACCGCCGTACGAAATCCGCCTACAATATATGCCTCTTGCATGACCGTATTTGTTTGATTTTAAATGTCCGTTGCTGGGCGTTTGCTCAGCCAGGAATGATTGTTTATTGTATGAATTTCTTAATTCGTTCCTTTCATCAAATTTAATCATTTCCAACATTACCTTCGCAGCATGTATGCTGTGCTACGTGATATGCTGTTTAAATTTGATGCGGAGGATATTCATCACCTCGAGATGATTGGCTATACCGACGGCAGTTATAATACTATCAAAAGAGAAAACCATATCTACAAGAATGATTTGCCCAATCGCGCTGCCAAAAGATGCTGGTTTAGCGCCGGTTGCGGCACCGTGTTCATCTTCGCCTTCCAGCTTATGATGTATTTCTTTTACGGTCTTATAAATTAGGAATAATCCTCCTGCCAGCATAACGAGACTGGCCAGATCAAAACCCTTTCCAAAAACTTCAAATAAGGGCTTACCCTTTTGCCTGATAAGCCAACCTAAGGCAAGCAGGAGCAAAACGCGCACGCAAATACCTGCCACCATCCAGACGCGGCGTGCGTTTAATTGCTGACTTTTAGGCATTCGACCCATTATTATAGACACAAATATTACGTTATCCACCCCTAACACTATTTCTAAAATAGTGAGTGTTAGCAGACTTACTAATGCATCTATCGAAAACAAATACTCCATTTATTTAAATTTAAAAACGGCAAATATATTGGTAAAACATTATTTATAACACAATTACTGTTACAGTGAAACTACCCCCCGCACTTTTCATACCATTTGTCATTTAGTCAATTCACGGCAAATATTCTTTATGATGCCTGGCCCCTCGTATATAAAACCAGTCCAGAGCTGCACCAGGGAAGCGCCTGCAGACAGTTTTTCTTTGGCGTCTCTGCCATTAAAAATACCTCCGCTTGCAATTATCGGTATCGACTCATTTGTTTGCCTGGTAATGTATTTTACAATTTGTGTCGATTTATCTTTTAATGGCCCTCCGCTCAATCCTCCGGCACCGATCTGATCAACAAATTCTTTTTCTGTAAGCAATGATTTGCGGCTAATCGTAGTGTTGGTTGCGACAAGGCCACTCAATTTCACTTCCTGCGACAGCTCGATAATGTCGTCTAATTGGCCGACGGTGAGGTCAGGCGCAATTTTCAATAGTAACGGCTTTGTATTCATCCTGCCATGATTTATGTTTTGAAGGTGGCTCAATATCTTGCGTAAAGAAGCCTTCTCCTGCAACTCGCGCAAACCGGGCGTATTAGGTGAACTGACATTCACTACAAAGTAATCAACACAATCGAACAGTTCGTTCAGGCATATCTCGTAGTCTTTCCAGGCATCTTCGTTCGAAGTGACTTTATTTTTGCCAATATTCCCCCCGACAATGATATTTTTCTTAGTAGCCCTCAACCTCGACGCGACAGCTTTTACTCCCTCGTTGTTAAACCCCATTCGGTTAATTATAGCCTTATCTTTAGGCAGGCGAAATAACCTTGGTTTTTCATTACCGGGCTGCGGCAACGGCGTTACAGTTCCTACTTCTACGAAACCAAAACCAATGGTTTCCAACTCGTTTAAATACAGCGCATTTTTGTCGAAACCGGCGCCAAGGCCAACAGGATTTTTAAACGGCAATCCAAAAACCTGCCTTTCCAATTCCGGCCTATGAAATTGAAATGTTTTGGCAAGCAATTTTTGAATAAAATCGACTTTTGATGCACTTTTAATTGCGTTCATCGAAAAGTGATGAATATCCTCCGCATCAAATTTAAACAGCATATCACGTAGCACAGCATACATGCTGCGAAGGTAATGTTGGAAATGATTAAATTTGATGAAAGGAACGAATTAAGAAATTCATACAATAAAC
>Ga0181469_100379_pt1 | contig 16650 bp, 7 predicted proteins | sample InSIn2SAF170_2_FD_119081 | JGI IMG/M metagenome (GOLD analysis project Ga0181469, IMG submission 119081) | Clean room microbial communities from NASA Spacecraft Assembly Facility at Jet Propulsion Laboratory, Pasadena, California, USA -... ... | reverse complement strand
CACCGCGAAAATTCGATATCCGAATGACGCGCCGGCGGGTCAGTCTAGAGCAGGGCAATCGATGAGTCCAACACGTCAAGTCAGTGATCCAGCTAGGGGTATGGTAACGGCACGATCCATGTCAAGAGAGGGGAATCCACAACAGCAGAGAGGGGATTCACCCAAGGAAGGTATAATTGGGGGTCCTGTACAGCGGCCCGACACACAGAACTCGCGTCTTCCTCGAGCATCGGTAGGCCCGGCTCCCATGGGTCCAGGACCAAATGGCCCACCACCGCAAACTCAGGCCCCGAGTCCCAGACCGAATGGTGTTACTTCACCTGTTCTAGGAGCAGGACCACGCGGGAAGCTTGGACCAACAACGAATGAACAGAACCCGAGACAAACTGGGCCGGAGCAACCGAGACAAATACCGCACGAACTCGCTGCCGTCTCACAGGCCATACCTACCAGAAGCGATTCTAAGGAAGCTCCTGTGTCGAACAGTGAGCAACACCCAGGCATGCATGGCAGACGCATATCAAATCAACCTGTTTCAAAAGTCAAAGCAATGGAAGCCGGAGAAGCAGCCCCCCTAGTTGGTTCAGCCGTTGCCCGACAACGGTCGCAACGCTCACAGCGTGCCCACTCGTCCTACGATGGATCAGAAGATGGTGTGGTCAACCGATCAAGTACACGTCCACATGCCGAGCACCGGCATTCAAAGAGCTTTGCTGAGGAGCCATACTCTCCGAACATCACGCCACATCATGAGGCTTTGATGAAGGAGTTGGAGGCAGTGAAAAGCAAGAATGCGTGGTATGCATCTGAGCTTGCACTCGCGAAAAAGTCTGGGTATGGATCTTCGTCTAGTCCGACTATTGATGAGCGAGCAACCGTGAATTTTGCTGACGAGGACCGGCTATATTGACCGTTGGGCGGTACGCGAAGCGCGCTGCACTGGATTATGTCCAAGCTTTAGGAAAGGCTGGTCGATTCTGCTAATGTTGTCAGGCTTAAAGATTGGCAGTGGTACGTGCATTGCTGCAATAACGATGATCGACTGTTTGACAGCCTTCTACGAGTCAGGAGAGGACAGTACCAAAAAAATATCCCTAACGTGTTTCTTGACGGTCTAGTGGCACCTTGAACGGATACGTATCCAAGCCCACACTGCAAGACCGTCTGGACAGCCGAAGCCAGTGGCATCCTCCACTGTTTCATATTCAACTGCCCCTAACCCCTTCACTAACATTTCTTTTATTTCTTACATCTTCTAGCTGCAAGGTTGCATCAAGTACAGTATGCGCATCATTTACGGTAGAGTACAAGTAGAAGTAGGGGGAAGCAAGTGACCTGCTGCAAAGCGATTGAAGTCCATGCGAGTTTGATCAGGACTGGATGCTCCGCGTGACACAACATGTCCGCCCTCGATCGTGCCTCCTTATTCCACATCAGCTAGCATGCTGCGAGCAATCAAGTTGAGCAAAGCAGCAAGCAGGAAAACGATCCCTGCGTCCATCCAGCTACGCCACGAACAAATGTCGTCGGTTTGTGGCGAGTACATGTGGCGGTGTTGATGATGCCTCAAAAGGACGAAAGTGATTGGCTATTCAGGCTAAAGGTTATCCAAGACTTGACGTGACTCCAGCACAAATTTCCCGACCTGTGCGTTCCACTTGCAAGCATGCAATTCCCTGTGGGGACAGCGGCGACTGACCAGGGAGTGTACAATACTCCCTATGCCAGCCAAGGATTGGCACTGCACGCTTACACCAGGAAACCTAAATTTTCCGCTGTAGAGAACTGCTCTGCCAATCTTTCAGCTTAAACCAATTTCATGAACCTACTATACACTCAGACTACTGTACCAGGATGCCATGTTTTGTCCACTTCGTTGAGCTTCTTATGGTGGCTATCTAGCCTCTGCTGATTCAATCCCGGCCCGGTGTATCTACGGTATATTCTAGCAGTGAATGGCGTGAATACACCTTTGCGTTAGTGGTGTAGGAGGTCATGATGGTGAGGTAGTGAGCATTTAGACTCGTCGGAACCGTACTGTCTCACACGCAGTCGTGTTGGCGGGCGTAAGTATCCAACAACTGCAAGAAGTGGTTCCTCCGCCAGGCTGATATCCAAGATATGTTGAATGCATTCCGTTGCAAATGAACAAGCTCCTGCTTCGTGATATCTGTTTCAGCTGCAACCTTCAATACATTTTCATTCGCGTAGCCTTTGAAATAAGCCGGGTCATCAGAGTTCAACGTTACCTTGACATCGTTTCGTAGAAGCTCGAGTATCTCTTTACCTTTAAAATCCTGCGTGACAATGGAGTTTGAAATAGGACAGCAGGTCAGACCAATAGCTTTCGTCTTGATCATTTCCACCAACCTGAGATCCTCAACGATATTTGTGCCGTGGTCGATCCTGTCAACTTGGATCTCCTCGATCGCTTGTCGGATATGCTCGATACTGTCCTTCTGGTCAACATCACAATGCATCGTCAACAAGAAACCTTCCTTCGACGCCCGCTGAAATACCGCAGCAAACTTGCTCGGCGGGTTATCCCGTTCATCTGAATCGAGACCAACACCAATAATGGAGTCTTTATAAGGCAGTGCATCCATCAATGTTGCCATCGCAAATTCGGCAGACATGTCTCGGAGGAAGCACATGATGAGCGCTGACGATATACCAAAGGCTCGTTGAGCCTGCAGTAATGCCGATCTGTAGCCCATAACCACAATCGGAAATGGTATGCCTCGTGAAGTATGCGCTTGAGGGTCGAAGAACAGCTCGCAATGCTTTATGTTGTGTTTGTGAGCTTTGATAAGGTAGTCCATCGCCAAGTCATGGAAATCCGTCGCTGTCTGGAGGACGTTCATGGCGGGATAGTAGACCGCGAGGAACGAAGTCAGATCATGGAAAGCAAATGCTTCAGCTGTTGACGCCTTGCTGACAGCCTCTGGTAGAGGCATATTGTTCCTGGCAGCCAGTCTCGCAGCCAGCTGTGGTGTGAGACATCCTTCGAGGTGAACATGAAGTTCAGCCTTCGGCATGCCCTCGATAAAGGTCTTTAGTTCTGCCTGCATCGTTCATTGAACCTTGGGCGTGAATATACAAAACGGCCAGCAGGTGTCCTAGGACAGTACTAGAGTGGTGGTTGAAAAGATATTGTTGACTGTAGAGTGGGGCCAGGAATATGGCTGAAAATCGATATATTTATTCGACATGGCCTCAACATACCGTATGCAACTCATGCCCGTCAACCTTTCAGTCTTGCACCCTTTTGGAGGCAACCGATGGCCTGTCTACATGTAATACAATGTGGATTCGTGTTAGAACAGAGACGAATCAGCGAATAGTCGAATACAACTGGTTGAGGACATAGGGTAACACAGTATCATTAGCAGCCTGCGAATAACAAGCTATACGTATGTGCCATGGCAGTTCATTTCACACCACGGACAAGCGCGGAGCGTACACGTTGATGTACAGACAAGCATGGCCCATGCCTTCGAGACACAAAGTCAAGGCATCCCTGAACGCCAATCCCAATCTCGGTCGATCCGCATTACCACCATTAAGAACGATCTCGAGCACCCGAAGAACGCCTCCCAAGCCTGGTCATGTACATCAGCATCATCATCATCAAAATTCCTCTTGAACATTCACCCATGTAGATGAGCTGTCACTCCGGTCCCTCTAGTACCCAATCAAGCTGACATGCGCATCACCCCACCCACAAACCGCCAGCAGCATTCGATGAGGATGGTAGGCAGTAGCCACGATAGCATTTCGCTTGAATCCACTGCCGACCACAGCTCCTGCGGCGGCGGCGGCGGCAGCGCCTCCAGCTTTGGACCACACACCACTACTGAGTGGCTCAAAGACTCCGAGAGGATCCCCATTGGTGTTGAAGCTTCTCACTTCGTGTCTATCAGTACCCACGGCAAAGACTGGCGCATGCTCATGCAAACTCAAGCTGCGCAACGTTGGTGCCTTGTTGCTTCCATACGTATCATCATGTTTCTCGTGTCCGCGATATGTTGACGACGGATTTGAATGGTGAGAAGCATGAATTGTCATAACTGCCTCTTCGTTCCTCAGGTCCCAAAGCTTGACCTCCCCATTCCGAGATCCAGAAATAAGTTCCCTTGCGCCACCACGCTGCATATGCACATTTGTAATCCATTGCCGATGCTCGCGCCAAACCTTGACCATCGCAGTCCGTGGATGAAGTCGCTGGTCGAAGACGCGAACGACGCCATCGCCAAAACCCGCCACGAAAATTTGGCCAGCGAGTTGGTCGCTTGTGAGGCTAGTAACGCAGCTTGAACTGCGTGCAGGTATGTCGCCAATACAGAGTTCTGTAGCCGCGTTCCACACTTTGATAACTTTCAAATCTCCGGCGACCAAGGCTTTGCCTTGACCCTGCTGCCAATCAAAGACCAGGCCAGCATTTTTGTTACTTGGGACCAATTCGGTAAGAGCACGGAAGGCAGTAACGCATTTGACGCTTGCTGAATCCGCATAGTTCTTGTACAGCTTCAACACGCCATCACTGCTACCCACCATAAGCAACGGCTGATCATCCTCGTTCATGAACTTCGCGTCGTTGATCCTACTTCCTTCTGGGTTGCCATTACTGAATCTTGCCAATTGCTCGTTTCTAGCAAAGTCCCAGACTGTCATCGTGTCCTTGTCATCTGCAACAACCAAGTGTGAATCGAATTGGTGAAACGTCATCTTGGTAGGCTGAGATACATTGTTGATAAAAGCTTCGAGCCGGGTCCATTTTGAAGATGCAGCAGTAGACTTCAACGGCTGGTTGTCCGCGATGATACGCTCATTACGCGTTCGGCGGTAAAGTCGTTGATTGTAATCTGTACTGCCTGGTTCGTCAGGGTCGTTCGGGCGCATCTGGGGCTCACGGAAGTATTCAGTCGACCATTGCAGCAGTGTACTTTCTAGAGGAAGGTTCGGCTTGTCGCTTTGTCGCTTCTGGGCTTGAACAATAGAGAAGCCTGCACAAGGTGGAAGAGGAGCTTGATGGTAATGACCGGCATTTGCAAAGTCATTAACTGAAGGGGGCCGGGACCATTCAGCTGGTAAACGGCCGCGTGGCGTGTTAGTTGAGTAGTGTTTGGATTGCAGTGACGCCCCATGCTCTTGGTCTCCTGAGTTTTGAGCTCCGATCACGAGGTTACGTAGAGAGCTGGCTGTTCGTTTGATACTCAAGGACAGATAGCTTTCTGCCTTTTGTAATTGTGCAGGAGGTGTGGTTGGTCGACTTGCAGGCGTTGACTTCATTGATTCGATGGACGGGATTCGTTTGGGGGGGAGATGCGATTTCTTCGAAGACTTCGTGATGTCTTCTATAACTGCTCCTGCAAGATCAGCCATAGGTGAGCTCATCAAAGCCTCATGGATATAATCAACGATTACTGACGCCATATACGCTACTTCCTGGTGACTGTCGACAGATAGCATGAGCACTTGCGCCCAGGCAGAGCCGTAGATCGTGTTGGCCGAGTACGCTTGCACGTCCGCTCCTCGCAATTCCGCGAGACCATTCTCCAGACCTCCAGAGTCAGGATGGCGATCTCTTTCTTCGCGGAGTTCATCGTACGCTGCGACTATGAATTTGTTCTCATACCTCTTGACGAATGCGGACCAGAAGATGGTCAACTCTTTTCGCACAAGAGCACTGCCGTCCATTGTCATGAACAACAGAGATTGAGCAATAGCCTCCTCGATCTGTTCAACCTGATCAGTGAGATCTGGCATTCCCAAGAAATTCGTCAATGCATGCAACATGGACGCTCTCACTTCCGGGACAGGGTCAAGTGCTAGATCACACAATCTGATATGTGCATTAACCCGAATGCCTGCCCACTTGGCTTCACTGTACTCATACCACAGCATGCTCAAGCACAAGCAAGACCACTGTCTCAGCAGAGGGTTCTCTGGTTCTGCCATATTCGTTATACACGAATGCATCAGTTCACTTGTCAAGCACACTGTCTGTCCGTGTGGATACTTCTTGCAGAAAGTCGCGATGATGAATGCGCACATAGCGCGATGCTCACTAGCGTTTCCAACCGGAATATCACTCTTTGGGCTCATGATGCTAATGAAGTATTGTACGCCATTGTCCTTCATAAGGTCACTTTGAACAGTGTAGTCTACAGCCATGATTCTTGCCCAGATGAAGACCATCACTGGCTTCAATTCAATGGAAGCAGCCTGCAGGAGCTTCACCACATAAGGAAAGATTCCAATGCTCAGAGCCAGGTGTACTGCCCATGGTCCAAGATCCAAAAACTTACTAAGCAGGATCAGGGCTCGGAGCCGATGCACCTGGCTAAGAAGCACTTGCAGTACAATTGGAAGCTGGTCAGGTGCGTGGTCCTCGGTCGGGCCCGTGTTTAGATACACCTCAAAGGCTGTCAGCTGCTGAGCAAAGAAATCCGAATGTTGATAGTCGTATTGAACTTCACCCTTCTCGTGCTTGATTAGCATCGGCATTTGTCGGATGACCATTTCGAGAGCAAGATCCCAGCTCTGCCATAAGGGATGATGGTGCGTTTCTGGAAGCTGAGGAGACGAGATAGGATGGCAGTGATTTGCGCGCATGATTCTTTCTGCTAGTAAGAAGTTTCTGAATAGAGCGGCTACCATGAGATCTTGACGGAATAGCTTCTTGAACAAAGGTCTCGGTAAGATGTTCCAAGCAATAGTGTCTGTGATCGCTGTGAAGATCCAATTCAACTCGCCTAGCGGACTTCGTCTGTCTTGTAGACGGCCGGGCACCGGTATCTTTGCATCGTCGATCGTGATGGGGCACTGAAGAGGATTTTGCAGGACAAACCATCTCAATGCGATATCAATGGGCGTTGTCAAGCAACATGTGAACAGATCAGCTGGTAGGTCTGGAGTAGTAGGCAGCATTTCGTTCCTTTCGCAAGCAGTCAGCTGGATGCAGTCATCATAATTCTGAACGGCAGCCTGCGGTTCTCTCTCCCTGAGCTCTTCATTCTCTCTCTTGTGCCGCTCGATGTTGGTAGCAAAATTATGCAGGATATTTCCAGCATGGGACACATCGTAGACATATAAAGAAGGTCCAGCTAGCCAGCTCTGCAGATCATAAATGCCAACAGGTATGTACTGGGTATAGTTTTTGTTGAAAACCCATAACTCGCCCGATGCTGTGGGCAGCGGTACACCATGGCCATTGTAGTGGAAAAGCACTCTCTCATCTTTGGCGTTTCTTCTCAGAGAGACGCTAAAGCGTTTTGTCTCCTCGATGGACGGATCCAAGTACTGCTTGTATCTTGTTCTCAAGCTCAGACTCTCGTATTGCTCTTGTAAACGCTTTCCGATCTGTTCCATGACTTTACTACCACCGAGGTTAGCAGTTGGGTCAGTCCATGCCTCAAGCTTCGCTGTAGGATTAGTCTTGATGACATCTGGCGGATCCACACCAATGTTCAAACATATAGCCAATGCAGCCGACACAGTCTTCATACGGTCCTTCATTCTCCAATCCTTACTTGGAAAATGTGACGCTTCATTGGATTGTGAGCCGTTGTTCTCGTGGCGCTTGTCCGTGAAGTACATGTAGAAGTTGGAGTGGAGGAAGGACAGGTATTCGGAGGAGGAGTAGTCGTTATCCCAGCCATGTCGAATTTGTGCTTGGGGGTCTTCATCTGTATCTTGCTCTAGCCTGGCGCCTTTACGATCCTGCGGTCCAGCGTCACTCTTATTGCGCTTAGCAGGTGGACGACGAGGGCCACGGCCATTGTTGTCTGGATAAACTAGAGGTCGTCGTGCATCTCCGTACAACGGCGAGAAGATTCGTTCTTCGTCTTTTTTCTGTCCTTGTATGACTAGATTCTGACCACCACGATCGTCTTTTGGTCTGGGTTTAGTGAAGTACTCTTCGGCACTATATCCTGAGGGAGCAAGGTAGCTTTCTAAGTCAGGCTTTGTATGACCGTTGGACAGTCCATTGCGGGTCATGTTGCTTTCGTTGTCATTTGTTCAAGTCTATGTCGACTCGTTGGTCGACTGAACAGCTGAATGATCTGCACGTGCTGCCCAGCCGTCTTGCACAAACCTCGTCGCGCAGCCTTTCAGCGGTCGAAGGCTCTTTGTGGACAGAAGACGCCTCAGGTATTCGTGTGCGGCTTTGACTGAAAACGCGAATTCTCACATCCAGTCTGTAAATCACAGGTGAGGCAACTGCGTCGACTGACAACCAACATCTGTTGCTGGAAAGCGCAGCTGCAACCCACTGCACCAACCATAAAGTTGATATTCCGCTCAATCTATACCGAGATTTTACCGAACCGCCGGCTAGCGTCAGACTATCTTCCTTTCCAACTCAGTCAACGCTGGTGTGGTTGGTACATTATTATTGTAAAGTGTCAAACTCATCATTAAAATCCACTCATCTATCATTTACAAACCAGGAATATTAAACGACTACATCATTGTTTGACTTTAAAAGAAAAACCATTCCTGATTCCAATGTCTATCACTGGCCACGTATTTGCCTGTCCCGTAGTTCTGCAGGATCTTGAAGAAATCTGCTCGTACCCTTTTCTAAGCAACTGGGCTTTCCAGTTTCTCACTCCATCTGGTAGGGATGCATATACTATGTCCGAGATATGCGTTTGCTTTAGTGCAAAATGCGTTTTGGGAAGTCGTTGCGTCTTATCTCATGCCTCGTAACCATAGGAAACTGCTCGCAGACGAGCCGCGTTCGTTAAAGTCCTTCATCTCTCCATCTTCCCACCGTACAGTCTAGACGATACGAAGCATTGGACACGCCATTGAGCACGAAGAGTGCTTTCATCAACAGCATTGAAACCTGCTGACCCGCTCCAAAGTATTCTGCCAGATGTCCTTTTGTGTTGACGGTCTCACGTTGCGTGGAGTGGAATGAATGTATTTGGCTGTCGAGGAACCTTCGCGATCAGTAGCGACTTTGTCCTGCCCTGCTCTCAAATCCATTCAGTATGATGCAATAATCTTGTACACAGAGGGTTTGCATTCCAGCCGGAAGCTACAGATGCGGAGAATGGTCATTGATCGCGCTGTCCGCCAAGAGTATCAGCATTAGCCGCGGTCGCAGCCAGTCGTGAATGTTGCCATGGATCCTGAGGCAAGGTGCCACGATGCGTCTCTGTCACAAAGGAGGATCGCATTGGGAGGTAGTTGCTTGACAAAGGCTGTCATGAGCGAAAAACATTCAGTAATCCACTTCCACTCGATGTGTGCGAATTCTAGACTAGGCTGGATGTAGTGCTCCCAATAGCCGTTCTAACCCAGCGCCTTGGCCTGCCATCGATGAATAGTTGTAGAGCACTATCTTGGTTGTTGTGTCATTGAAAGTGAAAGGTGTCGTAGCGGTTGGCAGAGTCAGAGTCGTGGTGCCTGGCGTCAGCGGCTCCTGTGGCAGTTGCTTGGACCGCAAGGATAGCATCTATTTCCAGGTCGGATCGCGTATGCAGTTCATAGTCGTATTGATGGGATTTCGGCGCTGGAAATAGGAAGGCAAAAGCATGAAAGTAGAGGATGAGGCACATCAACGTGATGGCGATTGTGAAGGTTGTTATCCGGCGGGAATTGGACATGATTGTCGTTGTGTGTCGCTTGCCGTAGAATCGATCTTCAATCTACAGAGCGGGCGGAAGTCTCAGCTGGTGGACGATGTTTGTTTGGTTGGTTGACGAGGAACGAGCTTGATCTTGCTAGTAGGTGCTTGACATGGCCGCTGACGGATGCACTTCAAACAAAGAAGTGCTCGCACAATCAGACAATGGGCTAGTGAGTTGAAGATCGTAGATATGTAGGTGACCAGGGAAGAAGATCGAAAGGCACCCTTTCTTACCTAGATTTCAAAACGCTTATCATCTCCGTTCTGACTGAACCTTCTAGTCCCACCTGTATGATGCAATCTACATTATATCGTCGTATGCGCAGCGCTGCAAACACAGCGACAGAAGTTACCTCAGCCACCTTGCGTCTAGATAGCTGCGAGACGGAGTCTTTCGTGCGGATGGCGCGGCGAGGCTGAGATTTTCATTTGCTTGATCGGACGAAAGAGGTTAGCGAGCTGAAATAGTCGTCCGCTCCAAGCAATTCATGCTTGGGTGCCCCTTTTCGATGTGGAGATATGTCAACGCCAAGTGTGGATTGGGACTAAACCCAATGCTTGATGTCAAGATCCTTTGTGGTGATTGTAAGGAGAATAGAGAGTGTAATTCGGACCTCGTGTTGTGAGTCTTTCAGACGTTCGTGCCACCTGTCTACGATGTCGGAACAATGGACCAAGTCGCTTCATCGGCATACTTGTACTACGAATAAGCTGAAAGACGCGAACTTCGTTTAAACCTCGGTATAATAATATCTGGGTCATCGAACACAAAGATTGCCACCACTTGTGCTTCCCACAAACAATGGTTCATGATGTATATTGAGAAGAGGAGAGCAGCACGTGAAGACTGCTTGGTCGTTGCAGATAACAAGGGACTGAGAGTTCTATCAAATCTGTTGTGAAACCACGTGAGGAGTGGTACTCTAATCCTGCATGAACTATAACGACAACAACGCTGTCAACAACCAACTCATGGAACTGGCTGTCAACACTTATTCGTGATGAAAATCTGAGAAGACATTTATTATACCTACACAATAGTCCCTATCACTCTCGAACCTCTGTAACGAATCCATCGCGAACCTTTGCGAACAGATGGATGTCACCATACTTGCCATCCTTGAACGCTTTCAGCCTGGAAACTCCTTCAGCTTGCATACCAATCTTTTGAAGCACTCTCATGCTCGCCTTGTTCCAGGAATAGGCATCGCCTTCAATCCGCACAAGCCATGGGAAAGTATCAAAACCCCATTGCAACATCGCAGAAGCCACCTTGGTAGCTATTCCTCTTCCCCAGTACTCCTCGCCCAACCAGTAGCCCATAGCTGCAGTTCGAGGAAATTTGTGAATGTCAAATTCAAGTCCACAACAACCAATAGGTTTATCGTTGTCACAAATTACATAGTATGTGGGAATGCGTGAGCCATTCTGTCGAGCTTCGAAGGCCTCTCGGGTCTCCTCTGCCGTGACACCACTGAACAAGAGGGTGGGCTGCCATTTCGTCACATCAGAGGTTATCTCTAGCCAACCTTCTGCAGCCTTGAGGTCATAGGGAAATGGGAACCTGTCGGTGAGATTCAACCAGATTTTGTAGTTGTCGGCATGGCGAGCTAGCTCGTGCTCATCGCCTTGCCGTAAACGTCTTACAGTAATTCCATCTTGAAGGATGAGAATTGGAGTCGCAGAAGCCATGCCGGGTGTCAATGTCGTTGGCGCGAAAGTACCCTCTTCTCGGGAGTGTATGGTGGTGTCAGCGCGCTGGCTTTCGTGAAAAGTGACTCGCGTCATTTACCAAGGACACACGCAGCACATATATGTACCGTACCAGTGAGTCAAGAATTCACGTCTCGTTGCATTCAATGTTGCATCGAACCCGAAAAGGACTCCTTCTCACTAGACCACTTTTGGAGAAGTGTTTCTCGGAAGTTTTCAGTGCTAAAAATCCCTTGGGCTCAAGTTCAGTGGATGACAACCTACCATACGGTAAAAGAACTGGCTCAGAACAACGATCATCTCAAAAAGTACTAGGAAAAAGCTCAGACCAGTACCTATTGATGACTTGTATATGGTGATCAAAGATGCATGAGACATTGGAATAGGCATTCTTGCAGGATGAATATGTATAAGATGATGATCGTACCTGTCCAAGCATGACGAACCGGTGAAAGAAACATAGATCATGTTCGAATGGTGGTTGGGTGACCACCGTCTGCTTTGTAACCTTGCTTCAGATGAGCAACACTAACTACCTGAGCTTCGTGGATAACTGGTTTGGATAGGACCGGAGGTAGAGATGCAAATCCTCACGAACCTCAACAAAGGAGTGTCAGGTCCGCAACAGTATTCCACAAATATGGCGAATATCGTGATCTGGACATCCGAACGAAGGCGTATTATCATGAAAGCCACAGAAAAAAGAGTATAAGAAGCAGAAGGTAGAAAGCTATAACGCAGGGTTGTGAGTTTTTCGTATCCTCCATTTCAAGTTGACGCTTTAACGGAAAGTCCTGATGGTTGCGGTTGTATATCAGATTGTGCCTTCACGCAATGATCAAGGACTGGTTCATCTGCATGGATGATTTCGTGATGGCGCTGCATGGAGGGTGTCCAATTCTTTGCTAAATGATACACAGAACGAAATCTTGACAATTCATGTGCTTGGTGAGATAGTGTTGCTGAACCGCATCTCTATTCATCACGGAGCGAGGAGACAGGAGTACGTACGACTGAAACATTATAGAGACGATGGTGGAGTGTGTTTGCGCAAGCAATGCAGTAAACGTGCAAGGAAACGTTGAAGCGAAGGCGGCATACTTGTGTGTAATAAAGAAGTCTGAGCAAGCATTAGCGTACAGCCCACTATGAAGGACTGTTTTCCACGTCCTATTGGCCCAGAATCGTGCATACGCTAATATCTGCCCAGACTTCTTTATTACACCCAAGTAGGACGCTTTTAGAAGGTGGGCCAACCCTCAGGAACAACTGGCGTTTGGACCCATTTTCAGCTGCGGTCCCTGCCAAAGTTCTGCAGGGCCCGGAGCGCGCTGAACGAGACTTCTGACACAGTTACTCTCAAACGCATCCCTGAAAACCGTCCCTCTGCAACACCATTTCGTGCCTTTTGCTCTCATCCTCGATCGATCTCTTGGTCCTCGACCGGACCACGTACGCGCTTTGGGCTAGCCAATTGTTGCTCCTGCGATCACGCATTCTCGCACCTTTGTTCGGCGCTTTCTGAAAACCTCCTACCTCACGCTGCGCATCCTCGGTCATTACCAGTTGGACAACAGGAAAAATCATACCCCCGAGGACGTTCAGTTTGCGTGAGTGGTCGTCTAGGTGTGACTGCGACATCTAGATAATCGAGGAGTGCGTTGCACCCACCCCTGTGCCAGCTTGGGACGCCGGAGATGGAGGAGAAATATATAGGGCTGACGCTGGCCGTATGCTCGACTCTCGGAATTGGCGCCAGTTTCACCATTACGAAAAAGGGTCTAGAAGATGCTGCCAATAAACATGGATTTGAAGGAGATGGATTTGTCTATTTGAAATCGCCGCTGTGGTGGGGAGGTATCTTGTCTCTAGTCCTAGGAGAAATTGCAAACTTCGCGGCATATGCCTTCGCACCTGCTATTTTAGTGACACCGCTGGGAGCGTTGAGCGTTCTCATCGGAGCAGTGTTAGGAGCATATTTTTTAAACGAACAACTGGGCGTATTAGGCAAGTTGGGTTGTGCCACATGTTTGTTGGGCTCTATTATCATCGTACTGCATGCACCTCCAGACGAGCCAGTTGAAACGGTCGACAAGATTCTTAATTATGCTGTTCAGCCAGGTATGTACGCTGACTCAATTCAGAGATACCCACTGACGAAATTGTAGCTTTCCTAATCTATTGTACCATAGCGGTCGCCATTTCACTTATTATGATTTACAAAGTTGGCCCGGTGTATGGCAAGAAAAACCCACTGGTATACATTTCCGTCTGCTCGACGATGGGCTCGATATCCGTCATGTCGATCAAGGCCTTCGGAATCGCTTTGAAATTGACGTTCGGCGGCAACAACCAATTCTCTCATCCGTCGACGTACGCCTTCATAATTGTTTCTGCAGTCTGCATTCTGACCCAGATGAACTACCTCAACAAGGCCCTTAGCCAATTTCCAACCTCCATCGTCAATCCTCTGTATTACGTTACCTTCACTACAGCAACACTATGCGCCTCATTTATCCTTTTCAAGGGTTTCAACACAACCGATGCGGTCAACACACTGTCGCTGCTATGTGGATTCCTTGTCATATTTTCTGGCGTCTACCTTCTCAATCTGGCTCGGGCGGATCCGGATGGACGTCGATTGTTAATGGGCAAAGATGAAGTCGATGGCATACCAACTGATGGCCTCACTGGCATGCAGACACGGCGAAGCATGCAGGCCCGAAGGAGTTTCGATCCTCACCGGAGAAGCAGTAGTCTTACATTTAGTCCTGGTGGGATACGAAGCTCCAACGCTGAGAGTACGGGCTTGATACACAGTTATGATGTTGAGCACAACACATTCGGCTTATCAGATCTCGTCGAAGACCCGAATGAGATCAAGGCTGCAAATGGGAGCGCCGGTCCAAGAAACTCGATCACTGCTAAAGGCTACCACGATCGGCCTCACAAGGGGAGCTTGAATAGTTGATGTATTAATTTGTACTTGTAACGATTGTTATGCATAGCCACGGCGACACGAAAAGCAGTTTGAACAGCGGGGGGACTTGGAACAGGGTAAGAACATCTCGTGGTTTTGACGATAGTATTCGAGACATTGGCCAGAAGAATACCACCAACAGCAAACGTCGTATGAAGTGAGTATTTCTCTTAATGTGTCCCATTTCTATTTCCATTTCTGTTGCTCGTGGTATGTGGTGTGCACCGTGAGTGTACGTGCGTCTGGTGTGAAAAGAATAGGGGTCAATTGAACCAATCAGTGCTTTGAAGCCAGATCTCTTCCGATTTTTAGCCGTGACCATGTGCACACATTCTGAACAGGATTGGGCACTTTGGGCACTTCCCTGTGTCCAACTTTCTGCCCTTACACCATGACGTTAGAAGAGTAGGTATATTTGATGTATTGCTTCGTCTTATCCAGCTCGCATTAATAACGAGCACCAAGACAGACGACATGTCCAAATCCGCCTTGAGACGCGTAGAAGAAGGTTCCGGGAGGCCATATACCTCACGTACAGCATCCGAAAAAGGTATGCTGCCTGCCAATGCACCCAACACCACATATATCGCTTGCTGTGAAGCACTTCAATCGCGCTTGACTTAATTGATGTTTGCTCACGCGGCATTCATCACTGCAAAGTAGCTGGTTTTGTCCATCACTTTGTATTCATCCTTCACCTAGTATGCCCTTGTCATTATTGTTAACAGTCATTTAACCTAGGAGTTACCATTTTTGATGAACCTGAACACTTTGAGCCCCCCGTGAGCTATAACGACGACACACGTTCACCCACTCTCGTCGCACAATCACCAAAGCTGCACCGAGCTAGTATGTCTGGTAGAAAACTGACTGGCCGTCCTGCTCTGCAGCAAAACCCATCTACTGTATCCCTGCCACAGTCCATGTCAATTCTCAAGCTCGACAACTCCGGAGCAAGCAGCAATCAAACTCCGGAAGCCATGGACGACCAGAATTTGTTACTCCAGGTGATGCAGTGGCTTCAGGATGAAAAGAATAAACGTCCCTATGAGCACGGACAGACTTCTAGAGAGTTGACTGTCCAAGACAAGCATGACGCCCACAGCACCAAGTCAGATCGGGAGCTCTCGCTAGACAAGCTGGAGACCATCCTTACTAAATATGCGGCGAGCTCCCTATCGTCAACTTTAGGATCAAATCAGCGGCAATACTCTACCCGACGATCTTCTTCAGCGAGAAAATTGCTGAAAAGTCCCTTCACTGGTGCGGTTTCTGACACAGATGCTGGAGATGCCATTGCGACCATACCCCACGTGGAAGCCTTTCTTGACAACACAAAGACATTATTATATGCCGGTGGTGATGCTGACACATCAGATCCTGACACTCAAAAGCCTAAAGACCAGCAGAACTGGGAAACTTTCAAGCAAGACATCTTGCGACTGACTCATACTCTAGGCCTTCGAGGTTGGCGCAGACTCCCTATCGAACATGGCAGAACCATGCATGTTGAGCGTCTGAGTGGCGCGCTGACCAACGCGGTATATGTCGTTAGGCCGCCCAAAGACATGAGCCTCTTCCAAAAGAAGATCAAGGCTGCTGATGGCACTGAGATCCCTATGCGACGGAGTCCAAAGGACTTGCTGCTTAGAGTTTATGGCCCTCAAGTTGAGCATCTCATCGACCGCGATAATGAACTCATGATCCTCAGACGTCTGGCTGCCAAAAATATTGGGCCAAAGTTGCTCGGATACTTCACCAATGGCAGGTTTGAAGAATTTCTTCACGCCAAAACATTGACAGCCAAGGATTTGCGTGACCCTAGCACTTCAAAGCAGATTGCCAAGCGAATGAAGGAGTTGCATGAGGGAATCGACCTACTCGAATCGGAAAAAGACGGAGGGCCAGTCGTTCTCAAAAACTGGGATGCATGGGTTGACCGCGCTGAGCAGGTCATCACCTGGCTTGATCAGCAAGTCCATGATGAAAAGCAAGGAAAATCTCCCGTATCGAAGCGGTACACTCGGCGAGGCCTGATCTGTGGCGTTGAATGGAAAGTGTTCCGAGGAGTGTACGACAAGTATCGTGCCAGACTGGTCCAAGAGTCTGGCGGAAAGTCCGGCGTACGAAAACGACTTGTATTTGCCCACAGTGATACACAATACGGTAATTTGATGAAGCTGCAACCACACGATGAGTCTCCTCTGCAGCAACCAACCAATGAGCACAAACAGCTTGTAGTCATTGATTTTGAATATGCCAATGCCAACACGAGAGGTTTGGAATTCGCGAACCACTTCACAGAATGGTG
>Ga0181469_100377_pt1 | contig 16664 bp, 21 predicted proteins | sample InSIn2SAF170_2_FD_119081 | JGI IMG/M metagenome (GOLD analysis project Ga0181469, IMG submission 119081) | Clean room microbial communities from NASA Spacecraft Assembly Facility at Jet Propulsion Laboratory, Pasadena, California, USA -... ... | reverse complement strand
CATACGTCTAGCAAGACAGACAGCACCCTCACACACCTCCCTTTCCGCTAAGCTCTGCAACAGTAGATTTGACAGCACGAGGTACTGACCATCCTTCAGCATTAGCAGCTTTTGCTGAAGTCCTGTGCAGTCTGTCGAGGGTATGTCTGTCCAACCTCCTGGTTCTCTCAAGTCGCTGACTCTTCTGGAAGTGAGAGATACCGCGTTTCATGCCTTCAATCTCAAATGGGTCTTTCGGCACCGGTGCACCAACAGCACTTAGTCGGTTCCGAGCACCCATCAGCAAGCCGAGCAAAGCGGCAACTGTTGTAGGTCCAAGGATACCATCGTGGGGTTCTATGTTATAGAACTCGGCCCCAATATCGAGCCACCAATCATTGGCAGCCTTTTCAGTAATGTCGCACAGTAAGCCATCCGCATACTCAAAATCAAGTTTGTCGAATATATTGAGTGCAGCTTGGCAGAGCTTGACCAGCTCAATCACAGCCTGAAAAATGGAGTTCTTGTCGCTAGTTTTGTACAGCTGGTGAAACTTTGCGACAGTTGCACTGTTTGGCGCAGAAAGAGTCAAACCAACACGTCCGGAACAGCCCATGCGCTTGAGGTTCTCAGAGACGAAGAAATCGAAGCGATGTTTTCTAAGGTCGCCATCCGGTACTGGGATGACGGTCAAGGAGGAGGGGAAGCCCGACAGATTTGTGATCATTAGTATACCAAGTGGCGTTTCTTTTCGGCGAGCGTGATACTGATTGAGAGCCTTGAAATAAACACGGAGACGCTGGGACCAGCCAGATTCGTCGGTAGGAACGCTCAAGATACCAACTTGAGCGACATGTTGAGGATCGCCGGTGAAAGTGGTGATGACAAAGGTAGGGTGGGTACGAGAAGTGGCCCATTGTTCAACAATGTAAATCTCGTAGCCTTGTAGTTCTTGACTTCTCTCGACGACCTCGACACCAGGGTCTTCTTCCAGATATCTTGGCCAAGTTAGATTCTGCATGTTTGTGAAATCAACGCGACTGACCTAAATGCTATCGGATCTGTAAGGACAAGGCGTTGATGTGTCGAGGCTTTTGAAGAGGAAGAATCGGCATTAGAAGAGTGTTTCTCGGAATCATTGGTAGATGTCTTTTCTGGCTGTGTAACAAGTTTGACATTCTGTTTATGAGGGCCCGGAGGCCTCTCTGTTGCCGAAGCGGGAGTGCTCATGAGCGTTGGTATGGCGGATCAGGAACAGTATCATTGTCCTGACATTTGAAATGCACGTGATTGTCACCCGAGCTGGTGAGTGAGGCCTTGGGAATTCAGCAATACAAGTCGTTCGGTACGGTCAATGAGAAGAAGGAAAGAACAGTCGATTACGCGACAATATTGTAAGTTTGTTTGTGTTTTAGATGAGCCCTTTTGTGGTTGTAAGGTTGCTGGTCGAGAACCGGGAGGTCAAGTTGGGGCCTCGGAGCGAACCTCTCTCGACCCCGCGGCACGTCATTGGCGACCTCTGTGGACAGCCAGTTGCAGTAGCACCGAGGTGGGCATGCTCTTTCGACTAGTCGCTACGACCTGAACAAAAGACCAACTTGACGTCGGACTGATGCGCCATGGAATTGCTGCGGTTGGAGCAGCAAAAGCTCGACAAGAAGGGAAACCTGTCAAAGACGATCGGAGATGTGCAAAAGACGATTGATCTACTCACGGCGGCGCGAGAGGCCGTAGCTGCTGGTGTGTCCGGAGACACGTCCATCCTCTCGACGACAAGTGCTGACATACGATAGATGGGACTGCGGCGGCGCCGACACTTGCAAAGGTCAAGCGACCGCTCAAGGCTTCTCTGGATCAGGTGAACTCGGACATCAAGGAGATCTACTCTGCGCACAAGGACTACTCCAAAGCCCTAGATAAGGTGTGTGAGGGTGCTGTCTGTCTTGCTAGACGTATGTTAACACGCACCAGAAATTCAAACCGCAACCGATACCCGCTTCCCATCATGATGCCCTCTCGTCGCAACCCGCTCTCACCAATCGCGCCATCGCAATGCACCTCCTACGTGAGGGCCAATTTGACGTCGCCCAAACCTTCCTATCAGAGCTGGAATCGAGGCCGAAGCCTGCAAGACATGATCAAGATGAGGACAGTCTCATGCAAGATGGTGACAACATTGAACCCAGCCACACCGACTTTAAGATTCCGGGCGACATGCAATCACAGTTTGCTCACATGTACACTGTTCTCGATGCATTACGCAGACATCACAACCTGGACCCAGCCATCCAATGGGCCCGTCAACACAGTCACAGACTCGACCAGAGAGGTTCGAATCTGGAGTTCGACCTATGCCGTCTACGCTTTGTCGAGCTCTACTGTCAGGACAATGATCCCAACGACTACATGTCCGGTCCATTGAAAGCCCTGGAATACGCTCGTCAAACTTTCCCCAATTTCTCTGCCAGGTATATGCGTGAGACTTCCTCGTTACTCGGCTCTCTGGCCTTTGCTCCGGCTTTAACCTCATCCCCATACAAGAGTGTCTTCTATAACAATGATGCCTGGGAACATGCGGCATCTAGCTTCATTCGCGAGTTCTGCGCCATGCAGGGGCTCAGCGAAAAGAGCCCCCTCTACACCGCCGCAACAGCCGGTGCCATCGCTCTCCCTGTGCTCGAGAAACTCGAGCGAGTCATGGGTGAAGTGGGAGGTCAATGGACAAGTGTTAACGAACTACCTGTCGAGATCCCACTACCGCAATCATATCTCTTCCACTCCATCTTTGTCTGCCCCGTCAGCAAAGAACAAGGTACAGATGCCAATCCACCCATGATGTTACCTTGCGGCCACGTTATCGCGAAGGAATCGCTTGAGAAGATTAGTAGGGGAAACAAGTAAGCTATGCGTTGATATTCTGTTACTTCCAAACCACATACTGACATTTTCGAGAAGGTTCAAGTGTCCTTATTGTCCCGTCGAAGGACATCCCAAGGAGGCCAGAAAGGTCTTCTTGTAACCTCTACCCCTTCTCTTCTGCGTCGACGACGATCACATTGGTTTTCCATCATTTCTTTTTCCAAGTACTGCATAGCATCAGGCGTTTTTCTGGGAGGGCTCTTGAAAGAGCGGATGGCGAGGTATGGACTTTCACTGGGAGAGGTTCTGGCCCTCATGAGGGAATCGCGATGCTGTCTTTTTCTCACATGGGAAAGCCCTTTTGTATATTCAGATCTATGGGTGTGATTCCATTCTATTATTGCGTGTACAATGAAGTCGATTTTCCCTATGAAGAATATGAGATCTTCCCACTCCGTCGCAACTTCTTCCTTTCTCTTTGTTTTTTCAATCCTTCGACGAAGATCTGATGACTGGAAACAGCAGTGGGAGATATAATCATGGACACCGTTCTTCGCTCATCATACGTCGAACTCCAGCAAGAACATGAAACAACTATTTTGATCATCTCGAAAGAAGAGATGGCTGAACAATTATGGAACAAAAGGAGTAACAAGTTCGGAAGCCACGACCAAGCGATCGAGTATAGAGCAAAGAGCCAACAAAAACAAAAGTTAGACAAGCAGACAACCAAGCGAGCAAGATGACCTGAACAACAAAGCAAGAGAATGATAAACGATACCGTAAACCAAAGTCTCATCAAAGAGTAGCAGAACATGACTAAATTCGAAGGGAGAAAGTAAGAAGTGCTTCACAAAATCTGAAGTTCCCACGAGTGATGATCAAACAGACCGCTTTACCATCAACGTGTTGCGTTCTCGAAAGTGGTATCCCCACACGATACTGAGGGATCGAGTGTACACGATACTCCCATGCAAGGGGAAAGGAGTGCAGTAACTCGAGACGAGCCAGCCGAGCCTATAAGATAGTAGCGTGGGCGATTTTCTCCGATGTTTTTTAGGTGGGAGGTTTTATGCCATGTATACATCAGGCAGATGGCTGCTTGTTTCAACCTCTAGCGACGAGGATGTCTGGGAACTCCAAAGCTGAAAGATAGCAATGGACGGCGTGGTGCTCTGGAGGGAGCCGCGTCAATCAATGTTTCTCGCGGATTGCAGAGTAGAAGATCTCGATGCCGACATGACTGTTGAGTAGTGGTGAGTTAGATCTGCATGCCATACCATACCAGACTCTGAAGACGTAATGGAGGAAGAGGATGAGTTGACCTAGCTTGGATGTATGCATGTACGCGCGAGCACGAATCGCGGACTGCTTGTGAGTCTAACGAAGGGCACTATAATCCTATGCAGCATATACGACTTGCATGTCAACCTACTCGAAGAATATCCCGGCGACAGCGATAGCAAGACATTGATGTGATTGCTGTATTACCAGGCTGTTAGTTGCGAATTAGCTCGAGTATCAGTGAAAGTTGTCCACCTGACAACTTGATAAAGATAGATGACTGTTATCAGTAAACCCTGTAAATCTTCAACATTGATCAACTGATAAGATCAATGTTGTGGTTTACGTAGGTCAAGCTGTTGCTTGTTGCCCTTCTTCATGCAGGTTTGTCGATCTTGGGTTTAGCCCTCTTTTTCGCGGGACCCAATGCAAAGGACATAAAGGCCGGTTCCGAAGGCAAAAAACTCAGATAGATTGCACAAGTGACCATTCAGCGGGGGTGCTTGTAGATCCTCGTGCCGCTGCTATCTTGCGGTGAGAGGCAAAGTCAAAAGTCGCTTGGTATGTGGTATGCGGTGAGAGGTAAAGGAACGAGGTGTGAGTGGAGGTACGTTGATACGTGATGAAGGATGGTGTGGAAAGGGTAACTGCCGAGTGGGTGAGTGTGGTGACGGGATCTTGGATGGGAGCCATGTCGTGCAACCGCGACCCTTCTGATTCGTTGTCATGAGATCTCCTTCTTGAAGGTCCCTTGGGTGTGGCTGGCTCAAAGATGCGACTGTGCAATGCACTGTTCAGTAGTTGCATGTGTGCAGGGTCTTGACTTTCCACAGCCATCGGACCATTTTACCAAGGGTCATGGTTCATGTGATTAGGAAACATGCGCGATGCCCGCATAATGAAGGTATGCTCCCGAGGTGCGTTGTGTTGTATAGCCGGAAGTATCAAGAACAAGAAACAATCCCAGACTGTAAAATGCGAATCATTGCATGTGTCTGCTGATTTGATACGAGGGCAGTGTTCGTTTGGGTTTTGGGTCAACCTCCAGGTCAACCAACACACGAAACTGGCAGAATGTAAACAAAGGTTAGCGAAAGTGATTGGATGACCAAGCAGCTGCATGCCATGTAAATCCATGCAACTACTCGAGTACTTTACGCCATTTAGAAGAAGTCCTCTTTTCGACTTCGCTTGTGCTTTCCGCCTCCCGAGTCTTATGCACGCGTGCAGGCTCTCTTACTGCTTTCTGTTCCTTCGCTCGCGCCTCCCTATCTTTGCTTGAAGCCTGAAGGAATGCAAGACAAGTCCCGGCTGCGAAGGTGACAGGTCGAGCTTCGCCGCAATTCAGTCCGTGAACATCTCGCACGTCCTGAAGGCTTCGAAAGCAGCGGATGTTCGAGTCTTGAAGAGTATCCAACCAGACACAGACCATTATTATCACTATCGTTGGAATATGGAAAGCATGATAAAAGTAGAAACCGTTCACTGCTCACGATCGGCAATCGACGGTTTCACTGCCGACAGCCGCAGCCCTCGAACGCTTTCCTTCACACAGCGAGCCGCAAAGCAAGAAGGCCCTTGCAAAATAGGAACCAGCCATGACGCCTGGGCTGGCCTTTATCTTTGGTTTCACCAACTGCTTCTGCCGTTCTCGTTTTGTGGCTGTCGCAAAACCTTTTCTGTCCTTGCCCCATGTTGTGATCGACAGAGAAGTGATTTCTAGACATCGTCCTCTAACGAAGAACAGGACAGTCGATTCTCTAGAGTGCAGGAGGGAGTCGGCTTGTACGAGAGATGGACAGAGCGCCTACGCAATTCAATCTAAAAATGCACCTTGGTGTGGAGAAAGCCAAAAAGCCATTCGTATTTATGGCTCCTTTTCTCCCTAGAGTGGTGTCTGGCTATTGGTCCAATAGTATCATCTCGCCTGCCCATTAGCACTTCTTATATGTAGGTTAATCTATGCGCGTGTAGCCGAATGAACTGCTTGCGCCGCTTGCATATCACTGTCGCTGTTTCCTCGACTCTTTTGCCTCAACCTTTCGGCAGCCGAAACGAAGAGGACCAGAGAATGTCGACGTCGTCATGAAGGTCGATCTGGCTGGACCGAATGGGATCGCACGATTTCAGCCGAGTTGACTGCGTATCTTCTACGTGGTACTTGGATCCACCCATTCCCCAAGGTCTCAGTGCGGAGATTTGGAGTCAAAGCCGGCGTTTCAGACACCCGGAGTGCCGAGTTGAGATGTAAAACAAGAGGAACGCAATTGCAGTCGTCGTGTGTCGCGTCTCATGCGAGCCAGAGGGACAGAAAACAACCAGACTCACCGCGACTCGCAAGAATGCGTGAGGGTGGATCAAGTCCGAGAGAATGGTCCCGCTTGTGGAAGCTTCTCCGTTAACTCTGTGACAGCGTGAGTCAGTGTCAGGTAAGCTGCAGAATGCTGCAGACTGTTGTGAACCCTTCGTCTTCTCTGACTCGCATGCTGTTGTCGTTGACTACCAGTTACCAATATCGGCAGGGCTGAGATATACAACGAGGGGCTCTCCTGTCAAGCAAGGGAAGACTATGGACGAAGGATGAGCAGGGTTTGCCAAGCGTATATATCGTGTTCGTATCAGAACGTATCGCGAGAACCACAGAACGACACATGAAAGTCAATTGCTCTGTCTGGTAGACCGTTCGGCAGGCAAAGGCTAGTACAACAAGCTGGAATGGTATGCAAGCAGCCGGCATGACGGCGAATCCAAGCCGGATAGCCAGGCATCCATGAGCCGTACTTGAATGATAAGATGAAGGTGATTCGCGCGAAAAGGCGCCAACGGATAGACGGCGGCAGTTTGGGGAATGGTCGCGGTGGAGATGGGGAAACGAGAGATTGGCTCGTTATAGCTGAACGGGGGCGATTGATTTTAATAATGGTACTTTGTACTTTGATGGTGCGTGTCGCAGAAGTAGAGGACGAGAGATTTATTGGAATTCTGGCAAGGGCCAAGATATGGTTCTCTAATGAGACAAATTCGGCTAGAAGAGAGCTTGGAGACGCGTCCCGGCGGTTGAGGAAAGAGGAGAGCTCGGGGAGCAATTGGTGGGGATATTCTGGGCAACTGCCTTGTCAGGAACAACAAAACGATACACAAGTGCAAGACGGAGGCAGGAGCAACGGAGGTTTTGCAAGAAGATCAAGAGTCGCAAGGAGATTTGGAGGCAGGATGACGATGATTGCAGTGGCCGCCGGTGGATTCTTTTTTAAGTGGCATCGCGAAACGACCGTGGTCTGTGTTGCTTGCCGTCGATAAGTGCGGCCACTGCGGGCTGTATGTTTTGTAGAAAGACCGTGCACTTCAGCGCAGTAACTAGCGCCTCACGCCATCTGCCCTGGCCGTGTCTGTCCCTCCTCTCGTTGTCCTCCTCCGTTCAGCGTCCATACACGCATCAGTTCAACTTTTCTCTTCTCTTCGACCTCTGTCGCCCATTAGCTGTTGCTTTTCTTGTTGCTGAAACATTGCTGCCGCGCTTCGAAGCCATCTTGATTGATTGTCTGCGAGCCCCGTCTTGTTTGGTTGATTGCCCGCCGTTCCTCTTGCGTCGTGCCTGCCAACCTCGTCGCTCAACCACCTTCCCTGCACACCATCGGCTCCAAACTCGCTTCACCGCACGTCGACTCCACCCCGTCGCCGTCGCTCTTGACCGTTTGGCCAACGCAACCTCCGACCTGTTTCTACTTTACTCCATGATTGTCTGAGGGATTCGTGTCCGCCCCCGGCCGGACCTGTGTGTGGCTCGTCAACCGATTCCAATCCAACTCAATTCCCAAGGTATGCACCTCGCTGCTTCTTCTGACCGCCTTTCGTCACATGCCCTCTGTGTGCCTGCCAGTCTGCCATGCCTTGCGAGCTGCCCTGGTCCCTTGTCCTCCGACGCTCATCATCATCATCATCCATGCTCGCACTCGCACAACAAAGGCACTGCACCCAAACAGCGCATGGCTGTTGGACACAACGTCCGCCAACACGACACACATACACATCAATTGGATCCACTACCACTCTCCCTACCGCATCTACCCCACTGTTACTTGACACTGCTACCTGTTATCAAGTTGGACCTTGCTGACTCCCTTCTCCCCAGTCTCGAAACACTACCAATCGCTAATATTACTTCGTAATTGACTCGCCTCTACTGTCAACCGTCTCATTATCCATTAAAGCGCCTTTCGCGTCGCGTTAGCCCATGGCGGAAGTACTATCTCCTCTGCCCTCGCCGCCCAGCTCCATCAGCTCCATCAACATGCTGCACTCGCGTCCTTCGTCTTCGGACGCATACCAAGCCAACCATCAGAGAGTTGGCTCCACCCCAAGGAGCAACTACCGCAGCTCGCCCTCGACCACTCCAGTGCAGCCGTATGCTTTCCAAGCTACTCCTCACCTGAGACAGGAATCTCGCACCATCTCAGCCCCTTCGAATGTGCCCCAGGCCCAACAAAAGGGTCACAAAAGCACCGGCTCTACCTCGACCACCTCTTCGGCTGATCTCACTACAAAGACTCCGCCGCTGAGCCCTGGAAAGGACGCTTTTATCAACCTCTCCTCCAACATCCCCGACCTTTCATTGACGTCGTTTGAAACAACGCCAAAATCTTCTCCCAACAGATATCGCCGAACACCTCAGCGCGCCGATTCCAACCACTCGCTACAACAAAAGGGTCCCTCGCCTGCGTCATCAGCTGACAATCTCCTGACACCTCCCGCTCCTCAGCTGATACGCACCTCGAGCGATGATCTTACTGTCACAAAGTCCAGCACATCCGAGTCAGCAAAGAGATACCGCCGACGAAGCTTGAACAGCTTGGAGATGAGCAAGCTTGAAGACGGCAACCAACGCCCCTCTTCGCAAGGCAATGCCACCATCCGACCTGTTTCGTTCCATTCGCGGACTAGCAGCGGAGACAGCACTGGCCGACGAGTACCGCCCTCTTCCACCCCTCCTGTAAGTAATTCTCCAACTCCGTCTACTGGTACCAAAGCTAACGATCCCAGGCCGAGTCGGGCAGAACCTCTCCTGCTGCCGCTGGCAGTCCCGTAAAACTCACCATTCGTGGCAGTGCTACTAACCCCTCTCCTCTTTCAAAGTCGCCCATCACTGGCACACCGCAGTCTCCGGAAGAAGAGACACCAAGGCGCGTAGCTGCGGGTCGACCTCAAAGCCCGGCTGCTCAGCAACTTGCTCATCTCTCGGCCAATGATCTGAACAGAGGAATGAGGTCACGTCTAAGACGAGCCTTCTCGTTTGGCGCTGCCCAAGAGATGCGAAGATCAAGTGAGAACTTGCCTCCTCAAGGACCCATCAACCCCCTCGACGAGATGGATCCTGAGCAAGCTGCCATCGCCAGACAACAAGAAGCTGCCGGAATCGGCTCAAGCATTTACACCGGCCAAGGTGGCTTCACTGGCTCTACAGACAACTTGTCCATTTCTTCAACTGCTTCATCTGCATCCATGATGCTCCGTAAGATGGGCAAGGGCATGAAGAAGGGAGGTCGCTCGATCAAGGGTCTGTTCAGGCCCAAGTCTGTCATTGGAGTTCCTGCTGCCGATGGGCCCATCCAGCCTAGCATGGCTCAGGTGTCGATGGTGACGGTCGAGGCCGAGAGACAGAAAGTCAACGTGAACGCACACCCTGCCGAACAACCCGCTGGAGGGACTGGATTCCCTAAGCTGGAGAAGAACTCGATTGAGACTGCACGCAAGTCCATGGACGGTCGTAATGACTCCATGCGCAAGAGCATTGTAGGAAATGACGCCGAAAGAGCAGAAGTCCTGGCTGCAGTCAAAAAGGGTATTCTCAAGCGCGCTGGAACTGGTTCGCCCATTGCTTCACCCGATCTTCGCCCTCGCGATGGCACTCTTTCTACCGACTCGCACAGTCCGGTATCCAGCATTCCCAACACACCCCGAGATGAGCGTGGTTCGCGAAGCATGTCCTCCACCACCAGCGACTACTTCAACAACCGCCTCGGTGTTTCGGCAGCTAAGAGCATGCCTAGCACTCCTCAAGGAGGTTCTCGTAACATCAGCTTCAGCCCTCGCATCCAGTTTTATGATGCCTGGTCAGCTTCTGACTATGATCGCCGTGGAGACATTGCAACATGCAATCGCCTGACCCCAATGCTCGCCCAGCAGATCAAGGAGGAGCTCAACACTTTCAAAATGGTAAGCTTTGTCAATCCAAACCACTGCCACTCTACAATACTAACAACATCTGCAGGAGATGGAGGTGCACGAGCTATCCAAGCCTCACACGCATTTTTTCTAATCATGACCGGACTTTGAATGCAGCATACTCAGCGTCACACCGAAAGGAATAAAGGGAACTCTTCACATTGTATTATGGCGTAACTAGGGAGTTCGATCGGGGATTTGGCCAGTTGCATGCTTTGGTGCTCGCCGGCGTTTCTCTCCAGGAAATTCTTCATCTCTTCACCCACCACGAAGGTCCCTCTTGTCTTTTTGCCTACATCCACTTCTTGGCAGCGTTTAGTCAGTCGCTTCTTGTTTTCACCTTTTCTTTTTTGTCATGATCGGGGAAAGCACTCATTGTTGTTGTTGTTGTTGTTTTGACGGTTTTCGGAGTACATTCGTTTTTACACTCCCGGATGAACCCTTGGAGGGAAGATCTTTGTTTTTGTGAAAGATACATTTGAGCGAAAGAGAAGAGAGTATGCAAAGCAGAGAGGACTGTTCGTGGCCTTCGTTTCGTTTTCTTTGCTATCTGGACGGCGCATCTTGGTTCGGTCTCAAAGTTACTGATTCAACTGTTCATAATCCCAATTGCCCTTACCAGTGCTACCGGCAATTTGCCTTCCCTTGCGTGTCTGTTCCAGCATTCTTTGTGACAGTTTGATTCCAAATCATGAGCATGAACACGTTGACCAGCTCTGCATATGCGACAAGCACAGCATATGAACAGCTGCGTCTTTGGAAACTTGGTTGACAGCTCTACGAACCATGGACCTGAAAATGCTGGCACCGGTCAAGGAAACATTCCAAGCTTGAGAATGCGAAGCATGGTCACCAGCATCGAGTGTAGATTGCATCTGCGTGCTTACTAGAATACAAGGATCCCCTTGCCTGTACCATCTCGGCTTCCGATACACGCAAGCCTGTACGAAAAAAGAAGGTTGTATCTGGTTATGTAGGTACCGAAGTTACTTTTCATCTTGTCTCTCGTTCTCAATTCAACAAGTCATCATCCGCGGAAGATGAAACTATTACAAGTGTGGAGGATCGAAGCAAGGATCTCGAACAGCTGAATACAACCTGGCGTAGGAGAGGAGCTGCAAATACTCGGGTATGAATTGAGGCTCTGTGAACGGCAACACAGGCCCAACGAAATGGATTGGGATCTGAGGTGCGGGAAACAGCGGTGACCCAAGTCACTGGGACTGTTGATCCATGTCGACAAGGTGCAAGAAGGTGATACAAACCATGCTTGTTGTCTTGTCTGCTGCAGCAACGGAGGTGCAAGTTGAATTGCTCGGAGCGAGCGAAATCATCGGTTGAGCAGCACGCTGTTCATCCTTTCCTGCAAGTGCAAAGCCACACATTTTCCAATTGTCACGATCGGTCCGCAGCGGGAAGGATTTCCAAGGACAAGAAACACAAAATGCTTGTTCTTCACATGTTCCATTGTGTTTTCCATGGCGCAGGTGAATTGAAGCGGGTGCTCCAGCTGGGGGCGGCCTGTTCCTCTGGGGTCACCCGTTTTGCAATCCCACGTCATGGACGGCTCCGTTTGTCATGATACTTTTATTCGCGGCCGCAGCACACTAAAAGTCAGAAGATATTTTGATCATCGTCAGCACAACGGGCGCGGTTTTGGCTTGAGTGCAAAGAGGTTTAAGCTTGAAAATTCCAGGTGCCTTGGCTTCCTTCAAAGCCGAGGAGATGCGAGTCGAGAGAACTGTCAACCCCGAGCCTTTTCGCTGCCTCGCAACACCTCATAGGCTGGATTTCCCCAAATCATGAAGTCAGGGAAAGGGACCTCGATCACCACAAGTGACATCGTCAGTGATGTTGGATCTTATGCAGGTCGAGAGGATCCCGCTGCGATGCTGAAACGGACTTTGATTCCGCATGGACCTGTTCTTGGACATACATTTCGTTCCGACGCGCGGCCGGTATGCAGTGCATATATTGTCATGACAATTCTGCCTGAATTATCCCTGAGTATGCAGCTTTTCAGCAAATCTTGCTCTCGTCCTGTCATCAGCATAGCCGTCGGCCGATTTCCACGACTGTTCACTTCTGATCCGACAATCGACGGTGCGTGAGATGCAGGACAGACTCCCTGATTTGGATGGTCCGGAAGACGTTTGTGTCGATTGGAACGTCCTTTCTGGCTTCCTAAACTCAAATGCCGTCAAGACCTTTGTGATCTGCAAGGCCCGATCTCTATCTCCGCAACCCCCCGGGTCATGAGCTCCACACATGAGGCTCATGGTTTGCGCATGATGCTGCAGGTCGACATCTTTTACGATGACCACTTTGCTCGGTGGTGACGGCCTTGCCACATTTGTAGAAGCCGGTACGTGCGATAGCCCAAAACAATTTTTTGATCGACATATAAGGCACTCTTCTTCCTTTTCACCGGATGTTAAAATCAAACTGGTGTCTTTGTCCATTTCGTATATATTTGGTCAGATCTTCATCACTCTCTTCGTGACTTCTCTTCCCTTCCCATACCGCACCACAATCGATCGACTCTCCACACCAAGAACTCATTCGACTTTGATCAAAACACCGACAACATTTCAGCTGCAATCGGCTTTTCTGGTCCCAATATGGCCGCTATTCTCCTCAGCTGTCTAGGCCTAACGACTTCCAAGCTCAGAGCCAAGCAGAGAGCGAAGAAGGAACGCGAGCAAGAGTACGAAGAGAATTTCGATATTTTGAAGGAGCAAAACGCAAACCGCGTCCGACAACTCTCCAATCAAGGATCATACCAAGGATCAATGGACGGCAGGACCCTCTATGGTGACGGCGTAACTGATCACGCACCGGAGATGCAACAGCACCACTCAAGGAATGGTTCGACTGCACAACCCACTGTAGCAGCACCCGCACCGCCAAAGTACGATGACATCGTCGAAGAAACGGCGTCGAGACATTCAGGATGAGCAAGCCTGACTCTTCGTCGGACACGAATCTCTTTTTCATCATTACGAATCAAACACGACGAACAACGAACACGAATTCATCAACAAGTATCTGCAAGCTTCTTCCACTCTAAGAACATAGCAACGCCGCTTCCGCAAATACGGAACTTTGACGCAGCATTTACACAACAATTACACGTCCTTCTTCGGAAGTGCCACCGAACCCCGACACATTGTTTTCACGATTGGCAACGTACCTCGTCATAGGTCGGTTCGTGTTTTCCGGTCATCTGCATGCTACACTGCGTAGTGGTAGACCTTCTCGAGCGAGACTTTGACAGCCCATCAGACCTTTTCGGTAGCCAGTATCAGGCATGGGCAATATGGATCAAGGGAGTCATGTGGTGTCAGCATATAGCATTTTGTAAGCTAGGAGTTATTCTGTGGGTTCTCTTCATCCCATTCTTGTCAACAAATCTCAAAGTAACATATTTCTTTCTCCGCAAATCGCATCTTCTACACGCATGTCATGCTTTGATCTATGTAGCTCTTCTCGTTTTCAGGCATTGCCAACCACGACAAGCAAGATATCAATACATCAGAACAGGTCTTGATAGTTGGTCTGACTTATCCTATATGAGAGCAGGTTACAGCTCTTACGTGCTTGGATTCCTTCGGCACTCGTCTTCTCTGCAATCCGACAACTCCAAATATCCACCACCATGGCTGAACTTAGAGCACCACACCTACCTAATGAGGTCTGCCTTCGTATCGCCAATCATCTTGCAGCATGCTCCGAGGATCATGAACTTTTTAGTCTACGCCTCATCAGCCAGGTCTTCACTCAAGGTGTTGACGACCACTTTCTCCGTGTTCACTACACCAATCGTATGTGTCCGGCCACACTTGAAGGTCTCTGCGTACTTCGCTACATGTTCCAGGACCTTACTCTGGCTCCTTCCATCCAGAAGCTGACAATGGATGAATACGTTGGAATTGGTTGCGTCGATATGGTTGCTTACGTGAAATCGATTCGGGACATACCGCAAGCCAAAGTTGGTGTCGAGAACAAGACGACTCTGACTGTCCGTTTGGACGGTGTTTCCAATCACCTAAGGATGAGAATGTTGGTTCGCATAATTCACGCGATGCTTGATTTGGTTATGAACAGCTCAAAAAGTGCAATTGACATGTTGGAGTTCGATATGGATGCTCCCTGTTCGATGTCGGAGTTCGACATGTATGGTCCGGAAAGAGGCACTGCACTATATGACCCGTATATTGTCAGCCTATCTGCCTGGCTCTTCAACGAACTTCTGCATCCTGGAGGACCCGCTCGGCTCGATATTCTACTCCGTTTGCATGGCAACGTCGACGAGACAGCCATGACCATGACAGTTAAATACACTAGAGCAGACCGCCGGTTCGAGTGCCTTGCGCCACTCGCCATGGACCACCACACGGGTCTACTGGCACTTGTAAGAGTTCATTTTTATCACTGCCATATTGCTGAACTGGGCATACGCAATTTCTGCGTGGACTTTTCGTGGCTCAAATCGTTTGTTCGCTACACTAGTACGTACGACGTTGAGAAGCGTGGTATTGGAGAACATCAGAATGATCGAGGTTAACGGCAGGTTCTCTGAACTCCAGGCGGCTCTTCTTGAGTGCTCGGGGCTCCAACACGTCCGATTCAACATGCTGCATGATGACCAGTCTTCCAGGATTATCTTTATGGAAGTGTTCGAGATGCACGAAGGTGGCGGTTCAGAAAGGATGCGCGACTTCATTGAGGCTACGGATTTTGGTCTGGCTGCTACTCCTGACTCTACGGGTACGAGAGAGATACAAGCTCAGGCCTTGCGATGATGCTTCTGCCAATATTGAACTAAGTTGATGCTTTGCTATTGCACCCGTCCCCTTTCTCTGAAGTCGGACTAGAACTTAGAAGGAATTGAAGGATCTTCTTTGGATCATTACTCATAGTTGATTGACTATGAGTTTACCAGATCTGTATTGACGCTGGTCGGAAATTTGTTTGTATTTGGAATGGGGTTTGCGGGTTTATGATCATTGTTCAGAAGGCAGGCACATGCACTAGTCAGGCACGACCGCAAAGTTTCTCTCACTCTTTCCTTCCGAACACTTTTCCAGTAGCTCAGCCGCATGCACAAACATCAAAAGCCAAGAATCTCACCTTAAGGCACAACGATGAGCTCTAGCTTCCAATCCATAACAGAAAACTGTCATTTTCCATCTCCAAACACCACCTTATGATTCAATTAACCTGCTCCAGAAGCTCAGAGACTGTTCCGCCGTGTTTGCTGCATTGTAGTTCCTCAGATATAAAGTCACCAACCTTCCTCTGGATCAAGAATTGCCGCGTGGAATCTCAATGGTTGCGCCATGCAATCGCAGGCAACACGTCAAGACTTCGAGCCTTGATTCTACACGACGTCCAACTCTATCGTGTGCGTACCCTGTACAATTCACCATTGGATGTCATGATGAATCAGATCAAGGCACTCCAGGAGTCCAGCTGGGAGAATGATCCAGAGGACTAATTGCGTTTATAGCACCTGTAATCTCCAGTCTGTCATTCTTTCGCAACATACATGTTTACTAGGATAAACTCCTCAACAAGCTGTGTTTAGACAAGAATCTGGTTCTAGCAGTAACTGTGTGGCAGTTTTAGCTTAGAGTCAAGAGAGGATACGGAGGAAAGACAAGACAACAGATAGCTGATACAATCATTTGGATTCGTTCTTCAAAGACAAGGATTGGTAGTAGGTAGACCTACAATAGTCGTGCCCAGTTATCTCCGATACGCTTTTTGTGACAGATTGTCGTGTCTAAGCCACTCTGTTATCGCTAAAGTCTTGTAAGAAGATATGGAAGCGTTCGAATGACCGGATTCAGGAAAGGACTATGTGCGCTGTGATCCGAGAACCCAGACGACGTCGCAGACAATTTCCCTGTGATCTCGGCATTCTAAAAACTCAGAAGCAACCAACAGATACCAACACAAGACACACACATAGACGTGAACGACACGAGAAAGAATAATATAGAAAGAACAATTGCAAAATTCGTAATGCCTCGTGGCCCCGTCTAATGTGTAATAGCTGGGTCTAATTAAAACAGAAAAAAGGGAAAAAGGAGAGAAAAAGAGGTAAGTCATGACCCAATCCAATGCCAGTCGGAAAATAAAAACTCCTCATTCATGTAATGCAAAACACGAAGCGAAAATCGATGCTTCGAAAAAGAGGAAAAAAGTATCCGCTAACGCAAAGCGTTTATCATGTACAGAAGAAGAGAAGTGAAAAAGAGAAAAAAGACATTAAGGTGGTGCTATCCGGTTTGATGGTGAATAGTTGTTGTAGG
>Ga0181469_100376_pt1 | contig 16704 bp, 23 predicted proteins | sample InSIn2SAF170_2_FD_119081 | JGI IMG/M metagenome (GOLD analysis project Ga0181469, IMG submission 119081) | Clean room microbial communities from NASA Spacecraft Assembly Facility at Jet Propulsion Laboratory, Pasadena, California, USA -... ... | reverse complement strand
GTTCAACGAAAGCTACATCACACAAGCTCTTGCAGCTCTAGAGAACACGAATGCGGATTGGCGTCCAACTTCTCGTGACAGTCTACCGGGGGATCTAGAATCACATGCACAGAGTATATTACGCACGAAATGTCTCGATGAATGCGAAAATGCGACAGCAGATTTCCCGACACAGGTCGTGGAGAACTTACTAAGGATATTTGATCAAGTTGCTGACTCGTTCCTCCCTGGGCCATTGTGGCAAGCTCCAGCACCGCTATCCAAGGGAAAGCAGGGTTCTCCAGCTGTTCAGGTAAGCAGCATTGTGCTACGAAGCTTGAAGATTGTCTCAGCTGCCAGGCTAGCGCTCGCGAGTGATGCCAAGAAGGACCAACCCCTTAAAGTAAAGGCTGAGCGATTGTATGCCGCAACTGTACGCTATCTGGACTCCGCACCGCACTATGAGAATCTGGAGGATGTGGAGGCATTGCTCCTGTTGGCGGAACTGGAGTATGGACGGAATCGAAATGATGCTGCAAAGGCGAGGCTGAAGAGCGTCATTGCTGCACTCACCGAGTCCGGGAAGATAAGGAGCACGTGGATCTTCAGCCCAAGCGCCAGTCTTGTGAGGAAGAGGAATGCACTGAGGACCGCTTTGATGATGCTACACTGGTACTTTAACGAAGTACCACTCCCGCTTCAAGATTTGCACGTCGCTATAGATGTTGAACCAGAAATATCATCGAGCAACATGGAGGAGTTATTCGTGACCTCTCAGCTAAGGCTGGCCTCCTTGCATGGCAGGTTGAAACGTTTCCTAGATACGCAGCCTGTGGTTGACGACAAAGTGTGGCAGTCTTGTGAGAAGGCATTTAACTTGTGGTACGATGAGTTACGGGATCAGTCACGGAGTTTTGATAGCTCAACGGAAGATGCGCCTGTAAATTTCTTCGTGTTTCAGTGAGTCAAAATCCCCGTTTTGCTGATACCGAGCTAACGGATTACAGTCAGCAATATCTTAGCACTCGTATCATGCTCTCCAAGTCTCATGATAAACTATACAAACGTCGCTCAAGCATGCGTGCACCGACTGCTCAGCGAGAAATTTGGACATGCCCCGCCAGTGCAAAGAACGATGCCATCAAGATAGCTTCAAGCTTGCGAAACTACGGCCAGCGCCATAGGTTCCGCGAAGCTCCATTAAGCTTTGTCAACCACATAAGTGCCGCAGCCGATATCATCATCAACGCGACTGAGACAGCCATCAACGAGGATGACAGGAACGCATACCTCCACATATCCAGTTTCTTCTGCAGTGTCTTGAAATACATGGCAGAAGTACACATCCGTGCCAGCACATTACTCGAGGCATTGCAGCAGCGGATGAACAACGTCATTCTGAATCCGCTTGTCCGATCAAGTTCTACAGCAGGCAGATGGGAGAGCACCACTTCGATGTATTCAACGGCAAATGGCTATGACGGTCATCTATGGCAATGGACTAGACATGACATGACAGACGACTATGCATTTGCTACTCCACGCCCTGTACCCGAACGACCAAAAAGTGTAGCCGCTGTGCTACAATCTGCGACAGAAGATACACGGCCGCCAATGACGAGGCAAACATCAACACCGGCCGCTTTCTCTGGCGATATCGAGGAGGACGAGAGTGAGGACGTGCAAGCACCAACACCATCATACCATTCAACGCAGGCCACTGCCGCCGAGGTCGGTCATGCTCTGTGAAATTTGCCGCCTCAAGAATGATGCTCACAGCACGTTTTACTACCTTCATGCAGAAAACTTGAAACGGACCATCCTCTACCCTCCCTCCCAGCACCCCGCACACTCCGCGAGCACGAATCAGCAGACTTACTGGACAGCAAAGCGGTACAACACTCTTTACCAGTGGCCCGTCGACGTCATTCATCATCGCATCGCAGAACACACAAACCGCCTCTGAACACTACATACACGATACGGCACAGCACACCAGCCACAAAGTGGGGAACAGCACCAAAGCTCAAGTCACGACCAAACAGCATCACATCTAAGCCAGCACACCGCGTGCGAGCAAGCGTCAATTGGAACACAAAGCTCTCCACGAGCAAGGCTTCTCCAACTCCTCGAACCCAAGACAAAGTGCACAGTCGCAATACCGTTCTCTGGCGCATTCCACGAGTACGAACCAGCAGAACGGGCAATGCGATACAACTCCCTAACGAGTGGTCCACACCAATTCCACTGTCATAGAACACCACATATCGACACGCCACACCAGCCACGAAGCCCCGGAACCCTTCGGACTTGGACACAGCATCCGTCCAAGCAAGCAAACAATAGCGTCTCCAAAGTCAAGTCAAGTCAAGTCACCCACACCACTCGCTCGCGAGCATCAACACAGGAGACATTCACACCTCCACTCCACCAACGAATAACTCTTCCCAAACTCTGACACGTGCGAACTTGTGATCAAATAACCAATCCGCACCACGTACCAGAAACACCAATCCACGGCCAATAGAGGTGTCAATACGTTCGAGTGGTGCTTTTCCATTACAGTGCTCATGCAAGATAACGCATGCTAGACGAAAGAAGACCACGATCTACAGTATTTGCAGTCAGGTAGTGTGGCTTAGCTTAGCTTAGCTAACCCCAAGTCAAGCAAGCCTCAACATTTGCAGGCCTTTTTGAACGAAACGATCTCGCTGATATACTGTACAAACTTGGTCAAGCAAGTCCAGACTCTGCCATGCAACCAGGTTTGCGGCACATGTAGCATATACCAGTCATGCGAGACAAGCACGCCCAACTGCACGGAACCTCGATATATATGTACCGTCGGATCTAGCATACTCTTGCGTGCGTATATTGACTCGGGTTTCGCAACGATATCTGTTCAAGACATAACAAGCACGTACCATATCACACAGTCTGCTTTATGGGACCACAGAACAAACTACTTAGTATTCAAAGAACCACATAGAATCATATACCTACCTACTGCTGTACCTACCTACCTAGTCCCTCAACCATCCAAGTGCGCCAACCGCGCAAAACGATTCCACATAGTGGTGACCTTCTTCACCTTCTTCCTTTTCCCTTTCTCCTTCACATTCTTCTCCACCCTCCCCTCAATAACACCCTTCTTTAAACCACCAACCTCCCTCTCAAACTCTCGCCTCGCTCTCCCCATCTCCCGTCCGTCGACATCATTCACAACCACAACCTCCCCTTGCCCAACCTTCCTCACCACAAGCCCCAACCCACCACGTTTCGCCGGAACCATGACCTCATTCGTACCACTCACGTTCTCTCTTGCTCTGCGCGCGAGCCTGTCAGCGCGCGTATTGCCTTCTATGCCCGCGTGGCCGGGCACCCAGCGCAATTCAACGGATACGTGCATGTCGACTAGTTTTCTGGCTCGCTCGCGGAGTTTGGCGAGGTCGATTTGGCGGGAGGTAGGGAAGCGGTGGGTGGCGTACTCGCCGGTATGGTAAGAATTTATTATGTTCAGGGCGTATTGAGAGTCTGTATAGACTGTTACGGCTGAGATGAGGTTATCTGCGACTTGTCGTTAGCTTAGTGTGATTTGTTAAGTGTATGGTTTGGGGGTTAGTTTGCCTTTTACGTCTTCGTGTTCGGTATCTACGTCGGCACGCATTGCTTGAGAGGAGGACGAGGCCTCTTCGCACATGCGCGCTGCGTATTTTAGGGCTTCTGCTATGGCGAAGAATTCGGCGCCGTGATTGTCATATTCGGGACTTAGATAGAAGCCACGCTCGAGCCAGGTGCGGGGGTTGTAGTGGTGGGCGCGCCAGACAATTGCGATGCCGCAACCTTGCTGGGAGGAGGGACCAACGTCTTTGTGGGAGCCGTCAGTCCAGAAGACGAGTTTGTTGGTCAGGTCAAGGATGTCGTATTCTTGGTCTGCGTGGGTTAGAGCGTCTGGTCTGGAGGATATCACTACTGTGCCGGCGAAAGGTTGGGTTAGTGCATTCCGGAGTTGGGAGGTACGGTGGGCGTCGGAGGTCTTCCAGGTATCTTCGGGTATGAGAGTGAAGGTATCGTCGGTGGATGGGGGAGAGGCCAGGGTCTCGGTGGATGTGAGGTTTGGCTGTTCGATAGCATTCGAGTGGGGACGGGAGTGGGATCGATGTGCTAGCGTCTGACGAAGACGTTGTCTGAATGGGATGCCAGTGTCGAGGGACGTTGTAGGTATTGATGGGACAGTTCTCGTGGAGGTTCGAGGGGTGCTAGACTCAGCATCGCTGGTGGTGAGGTCGATTGTTTCAGTCATTCTGGTAGTATCGATATAGGAATGGGAGTGGTGGGTGCGCCGATGCAAAAGTGATAAACATGAATGCGGTTGCAGGGCGCAGATGAGGTTTCTCGAAGTCTGAGACCGTGTAAGCACTGGAAGACCAGTTGTTAATTCGGGATTATGCCAGTCGAGGTTCTGAGAAGCACGTCGAATGGGTGTAGTAGGCCAGTATGCAGTGAAGGCAGGCTTGTGTTGAGTGCAATTGTGAAGGTGTGATTTAGTAGTTGCCACTATTGACATGCAACAGCAGCTCCTTTGGCTTGGCAAGACTTCCGCTGAAGATTTGAGGCAGTTGGTTATCGAACGTCTACAAGCCTGGTCAACACCCTGATCTCGAAAATCACTTCAGGACGGTATTACCCTATCTTACTAAGTTCATGCCTCAAAATCACGGATTCTGCGAGTAACATTGACAGTCACCGGTCCCTTCCTACCGCCAAGATGTGTTGCACCAGTTGTGTAGACGATGGATGCCCAGGATCGCATGGGAGTGCTCCGGAACAATATGCATTGTGTCGCTACTTCTACCCAAGGCTCAATGCATTGATTCGTCGTCCTAATCCTGACCAGAGTGACCTCCGAGAACAGAATTTGATGAAGTTGCCGCCGCCAATTGATATGCAGTGATGCTGATGTAGTTGATGATGATGATGAAGTTTGTGGATCAGAGAGATTGCTTCGGATCACGTGATCGTCATAAGTCGGCGTCTTAGAGCGGAAATCGAGGCATAGAAAGAATAATGAATCGATGCTGGATAAAAGAGAATTGTAAGTACCTTGGACACGTTTGATTTCTGGTAGATTCCGCATATATCAATCAATAGCGACAATGACAGAAGTTCTCTCGGCGATGAGTATGTTTCTACGCGTTCAGCGTTCATTCATCTACATACTCATAATTCTATCTTTGCCGTTAACTCGTCTCTAAACAACTCCGAGTACTTCCGAACAATAATTACGAAGTTCAATACGTTGAGTTCTGAAGTTGCTACTTGGAAGCTGTAGCTATAGCAGACTGCTCGGACTAAAGTAGTGCAGATTGCTATAGTCAAGCCTTCGAGCCTTCCTATAAGTATCGCCGCCGCCAGGACTTTAATTGATTATAGTAAACCCCGAGCACAAACTCTGAATGGCGGTCGCTTAGGTAGGGTAAGTTGGTAGATACAGCTCAAGCGTGCAACTGCAGTGGTACTTTGGGTCTGTGGGCTCCAAAGCTCTACAGCAACTAACTCTACCAGGGTACTGTACCTTCAACAAAAAACTTTCTTCATCATAAGTGGATACCTTTTTCACACCTCACACTCGTTGAAAGACTTGTAGTAAGCGCGCGTACTGTACAGTGAATCATGTTCATCCTAACGTCTTCTACAGTACCAACCTCAATCACTTCGGAATAATTCTTATCTCCCACTTATCCACATTGATGACAGTAGCCTAGCTGTCTAAATACCCAAAGTAGCTTAAAGCTGTGCCGTAGCCTGTTTGTTGTTAATCGTTCTGCAACGCATTTCCGAAGTTTGAATGAGACCGGAGCGGAACAAGTGTTGTAGGTCCGAATGTGCAGCATAAATTGTTCAATTCGTATTAGGAGATTCCATGGCAGCTTTTCGCGTTAAATAACTTGGTGGTACAGGGACCAGAGAAGATGTAATGGCTGCATTCTCTTCTCCATTACACTAGGGTGAACAAGATGCGCTAGTGATGTTGGCTGTCGGTGTTTCTTCTCTTCTCTCTTACAAGTCCGCCTTCGCTGCCCTCGTACCTGGCTTCACAATTTACCTCAATATCATGACTGATTTTAAGCAGTCAGACTCGAGGACGACGATGGCCGAATTCGTTCAAACGTTGGAACCCCCGAAGGCTACTCAGTCAGCGGCCGATGGGGAGCTTCTCGAACACTTGGGCCACGTGCAAGAACTGCATCGTTCATCCTAAGTATAGTCTCTTGGAGCTCTTTGTCTTGCTCTCATGGCAACATGGGAGGCCGTCACTTCGGTCGTCGCTCAAGCCTTGACTTCTGGCGGCGCTCGCTCCCTGTTCTAAAACTGGTCAGTCCTTCTCCAGACACAGCAAGTCAGCAACATTTCACAAAATTCGAAATGTGAATGGCGGCACCTGTATGGTTTCCAGCTTCATGTGAGCCATTTATTATCGCGGACGAGGAGTGCAAGGACGTTGTTCGGAAGGTTCAATTTGCGTTTTGAGCTTGTGGCTAGGAGATATGAAGACGCGGGCGAGAAGCTGATGAGGCTTGATTGACAGTCTCAGATGTTTTTCTCATGAAGGACCACTTTCAGAGGTAATCATCCATACTGTGTGGTCTCATCGTAGACCAATAGTTGGGACTCAATCCAGCATCTTCAAGTAGATCGTCAAATGGATAGATCAGAGGGATTTCAGAGAATAGAGCCTCGAGACTTGCGATATGCTCCGGATCATCTGGATGAAAGCTTCTTTGTTGAGGTCGACGCTGCTGCGAGGACAAGTTTTGTTGATTATATCTAGATTCGGGGTATGCAAGAGTGCTTGAATTGGTTTGCGGGGAGTTTAATTCTTGTGTTGTATTCTCATCGAGGTCGTGTTGATGATTCCTGGTGGGATGCATTCTACTGCCCCGTCCAGCAATCTCGGGGAGTTGTGTTGATGACGTTGGATGTCTTTGTCGGATTGAGGCCGAGCAAGATTGCTTGAACAATACGTCCAGTAAATGTCCTGTCCAGATAGCAATAGGCCATACTTTTCCAAGGTTCTCGAGAATGTGCATTCCTAATCGAACTCGGTTTTCTGCTATCATACTTATATGGACATCACTCTTGCGCATATGAATTATGTGAACCAGTAAGGAGGCGAATACTGCTGGAAGCGCCATGAAAGGAGCACTATAAAGCATACCAGAGGCGAGAAGATTCTCCAGGATACGAGAAATTTTCGTTGCAGCGACGAAAGTGATATTACTGTCTGGCAAGGCGGAGAGCATGCGGTGAAACACAATTTGATAGTCGCAATGGTATAGGTGAATCAAAGAGGGCCAGTAGCCACGTTCCAGTGTTATTCTTGCAGGCGTATCGAGAAATCTAGGTTCTAGACTCTTCTCAAACTGGACCAGTTCCTGGTAACGTTTGTGTTCGACAACCTCGCTGTGTACTGGCGAGAATTTTGCCACCAGGCACCTTCCAACACGATATGCCAGATTACTGAGATGAATAAGGTATAGCTTGCTTTCATCCATGGAGTCAGCAGTATCATCAACATAATCTGGGAAATCAGCCTCAGTCAGTGGATCTATGTCACAGTAGTCCTGATGAATGTGAGGTGGCCGACCAAAAACAGCAGCATGGTGGACATCATTCATCTATGGAAACTTCGTCAGTGATGATAGAACATAGATTAGCATGAATGACCACTTACGTATAGTACCCACCAGATACGGCGCCACAGAGATTTTTGCAGAGCAGGGAGCACTGAGTAAGTTTTGCTAATTCAACATCAGCAAGACCATCTTATGCGCAAATATGACACAGGAAGAGATACCTTCTGTGCATGCCAAGTGCTTGAGCGAGGCCGGCGGCAAGGCCCAGCCAGTGCCAAGTATCCTTTTGTTCCATCGGTCCTCCCCACCAATTTCCTAGGAGAATAGTCGCCTGAACAGTGGAAATCCCATCTGTGTCATGGTCGGCATCATACAGTGCCTTGGCACGTTGATAGAATGTTAAGCAAGCTAAATAACGTGATTCATATCCTAGTTCTTCGAGCATCGACTGTGGACAGTGAATGGCAGCAACAAGATAGACTGCATTCTGCACTAAAGGTGACAAACGCCCTGCTTCGTGTGATGCCACAAATTCCGTCCGATCAAACAGAGGGAACACAGGGTATGAGTATTTTAAGAAGGTAGTTAATAAATCATCAGCCAACCTTTTGGTCGGGAAGTCCAAGGCGCCAAGCTGACGCAAATGCTGGTCATCCTGGAAGCGGAAGTTCCTAATAGTTGCATTCGTCGTTGGTCCAAGCTCCTCAATCATGTGATTTTGCAAGTTCTCGCCCCATACCATGGGCTGGCTAGTATTGTTCCTGAAGGGGTCTCCGACCTCATCTAGTACATACTTCATGTTTCCAGAGTCGCCCATGTAAACAACCCTTGCCTCCGTGTTGCTGGAATCAGTGCGAATGGCAAATTCAGGCAGAGACGGGCTCACATATCGTTGTCTCGGCTCCGAAGCATCGTCGTTTTGTTCAGATGCACTTGTGATGGGAGTTGTAGACGACGATGCCTCGAAGTTTGATTCGGGTACCTGGAAAGAGGTTCGTCGTGGCGACTGTTGGTGTTTGTTGCTCACCCGCTTATGCCTCCATGACACCAGTCAGCATGTGAGCGTCAACTAAGGATCGAACACAACACACTTTCCTCTCCGTGAATCAATCAATTCACAGACCGTGTTGGCTCGTCGACAGTTGGAGCATGGAATTCCCGAAAAGGAGCGATCACATTTCACACGGCGCGCGTTGCAAACCTTGCAAGCCACCCTTGTACGAATTCCAGACTGCAGTTCGGTCATTCTCGGACAGGTTGAACAGTATCAGTGAGCCTGGGCCATTACATTTGTGAAATTCAGCAAGAGAAAGCAAGCAGATTAGCCAAGGAACGGTCTATCACATGAGATTGCTTTGCAGGAATTGCGCGCCAAGTAAGCTAGCAATCGCGGTCTCAATGGAAGATTATGACGAATAATGACTGAGTGAAGGTTAGATATGAGGGAAAGTGGAATCTGCTCATGTAATCGAAATAATCTACATTGTCACGTGATTATCTCTCGATGGACGTCCATATCACGTCATTTGTCATCTTACAATCAGTAGGTTGACTATGAAGATCTATAACAGTCCTCTCAAAGGAATTCTGGTATCATTAATCGTTTCTCTAAAGTCAGTGCATACTGATGAATTGCACAAGACTATGTACCTAACACTAACTATCGTGCTGACTGGCTCGTATGTGCTGTGGCAAGGAGCGTAGATGGTTCTTCACAATCGGCCTCTGTATTTGATTTCAGCCCATCTCAAAGGCCAGTATAGTATTATCGAACTCGCCGCGCCTAGTTCATAGGCTAGATCTCCGACGTGCGCCGCGATTGGTCCAACGTACCAGGTCGAAGCCATTGAAGGGACAATCAGCGCCCATGGTACAAGCGTGGCGATGACGGCAGGAATTCCGGAAGGTAGTGCAGCGTGGTCGTTCCAAATCTTGGGGTCCATGCTGGCTGGGTCTGCCTTTCGGAACACGAACCATTCGATCAAAAAGATGCTGACTGTAGGTCCTGTCATGTAACCGGCAATACTGACCAGAGTGGCGAGCGCGGGAAGGAAGGATGTCGACGCGGCTATTCCTAGTCCCAACATGGCCCCTGCTACGAAGATCACAAGAATGATACGGGGTATCCTGTGGAGCCAAGGGATGACACCGGTCACGAAGAGAGATATGCTATACATATCTCGTGCCGAAGTGGTGACAATGGAAAATCCGAGTAACAGCAGGACGAACCTTCCAAACCCTCCCAAGCGGGATATCAGAATTTCACCCAGCACGCCTCCTAAGCTGCCTGGTCCATAGGCGGTAAGCCAGGTTGGATTTGCTGGGATTGATGCCCCGATTGCAGCTCCAAAGATCATCATCAGGGTGAAGGGAATGTATAGACCAACAAAGCAGTACAAGGCTAGACGTGGCCGTGGCGCTTTTGCTGGCATATAACATGCATAATCCCCTATGATGGTTCCCCAGGTGGCCATGTTAGAGGCGCAGATAGCAACCGTCGAGAGATATGGACTCGCACCGGATGGAGTGACAGGAGCCTGGTTGTGAAGTCCTTTGGCAGCGCAACCAACAAGGATAAAAAGACAGATCGAGTTTGGAATCCAGATATACTGACAGATCAGGTGGAGGCATCTGTAGCCAAAGAAACCAATGATGATGGCGCCCACCATAATGATGGTGATGCCGGCTTCAACAGGCAATGTACCCGGCCTGACAGCAGAAAGGCACTCGCCCCCTGCGATCGCTGCAAGAATTCCAAAAATGCCGATTTCGAGAATGACAATGAGAGAAACCAGTGCATTCGGATATTTTCTGGGTGACAATTAGCTTGGGTCTCGAAGACATGATGATTACAACATACCCAAACACGTATCGAAATTGTACTGACTGTCTCATGCCCAGCAGTGGTGCCAATGTCAAGATATAAAGAGTCGGAAGGATGAAGATGAATTGAATCACCACGATCATGAGTGCGGCATGTGAGAACGAGAGTCCGAAGACAAAAGTGGGAGTTGTACCAATGCTCAGTCTGGAGACAGATGTCAGTGTTTCTGAGATGTCTATTGTGAGAAGGAAACTTACGGCAAGATGGAGATAAACGAGCCTCCAAACAAGGTGCAGATGTTGTAGTACTTGGTATGAGTGCGAGCCTCTGGTGGAACAGGTTCCAAACCACGAATCTCTACTCCTGCCGATGTGAGCTTTCGAAGAATCGACTTCAAGCTTCCAGCAGCAATGAATTCATCAATGATGACTCCTTCTTCTGTGTCCCGGGGAAGTGACGAGGATCTATCGACGTTCTGCTCAACATCGATGGCCGCAGTTTTCTCGTCAGACATGGTGGGAGTCATGATTCCTCAATGATGACTGCAACGATAGTTCGCAAGATGAAAGATAGAGGATGGTAGATGCTCAGGTGTTCTGGGGTGGCAGGGGTTATCTTCATGTGATGCTTGGTCTTTGAGCTGCCTGGGCCGGCTGACAACCCTGTCGTGAAGAACCCACGAAGCAAGCTTCTGTTATCTTGGGTCTCCACATCATCTCCAGTACTGGAGTCTCCCCAACTTCCCGGGGTTAGTGGAAGCTCTCTGACAGTTTCTATTGGTTCGACTGTGTCGCCGAATTATCTTAGAATATCGGCGACTTGAAAGGACTGAAGTTGAGTTCCCACATAACCTCGGTCATTGATGCAAAGCTGTAACGCTCAAGCTGCAGTGGCGAGTCCGTTCATTTGTCCTTACCCGATAGGCTTGATTGGTCATAGCTATCAGCTTGAGTTCGACTTCCGGGTGAGTAACTGCCAGGTTCGGTATGTCCGATTGTCCACCCTCGATCTGGAGTTTTAGTTATACTAGTTTAGCCTGAAGGGCGTGTCTGTCTTTCGGATTGCGTCCATGCCGAGATAAGAATCAAGCTAGATAGTATCTCGTAAGAGGACGAATGACAAAGCGTGGTGTGGTTAGGGATAACGTCAGGAAGCTGTCAATAACTAACACTAAGCTTGTACCATGTTCATGTACACTTGAGTATCGACTTTGACTCGTAAAGGTCTCAAGAATGTTTGTCGGTGGTATCGAGCAGCATCTATACGTGTGTATGTATGTAAGTGACAGTTTGCGTACATACAGCTGCTGTTTCATTCCAGGAAAGTTCGTGAACACCTTCACTTCACGAACTGTCAGGGTGGGGCGACAGCTCGCAGCAGCAGCATCAAGCTACGTGTGTAAGCAAATCGCAGTAGCTTATTAGACTTTGTGGTCTAACAGTATTGAACACGTAAAGTGAGTAGAAATTGCCTTGTTTTATTTGGCACTAGACGCTAATTGTCCTATCATGTCTTCTAGCTCACCCACTACCGTATCTGGTATTTCCAGGTCCGGGAAATGTGTTTCACCCTTCAGATCAGTATATGAAAACCATGCATGCTCCTTGGCAAAATCTTCGTGAAGCTTCCGGTATTCTGGGTTGTTCTTTGGGTGGGAAAATATATGTCGGATTGGGGGTGGGTTGGAAATCTTCTTCATTCGCTCCATCGGTGATCCGTGTTGTTGGTAGGCATTTTCAATCACGCGACACGACAATCCCCACATGAAATGACCGTAGCTACCCATGCAATACTTGAAATGGTCATGTACAGCTTTATTCTTGCTTCCTCCAAGCCAGTTTTCAAAGAGGCCTTTGCGAGCGGCGCGCCAGGTATCTTTTCCTTGCATGGCCTTGAGTCCCGAAGCGAACTCAGGAGGTGGTGAAGTCATGATCTGGTCAATCATCATCAGACATAGAACTCTTTCCGGGCCGAGTTTGTCTGCTAGCTCGAGAGCCGGCCAACCGCCATGGGAATGCGAGATCAAATACATCTGCTTGACTTCCAGAGAATCCAACAGGGCCAAGGTGTCTTTCACTTGCTCCTCTACACCAAAGTCGCCCAGTGGGTCACGACTTGGGCCATGTCCACGATAGCAAACTCTGATCACCCAGTGATTTGGTGCTAACAAGGGCAACATCTCATCGTACAAGCGCAAGTCGTGCGCCCAGCCAGACAAGAGAACCACAGCCGGTCCATCAGAAAAGCCCGATTCGTCGTAAGCGATCTCGACACCATTTATGCGCTGCGTCAATAGCATGGATTGTTCGACCATCTTGAGTTTCGTTTTTGAATCCCGTTCAAGAGCAATGATGATAGTCGTAGTAGTGCTAGGTGATGGTCTTCTTTGTTATTGGTGGTTATATACAGTCAAGAGTCACTCCACCCCGATTAATGTACCCGTGATCGGCTTCTTGCCGGTTCCACATCAATTGGGTGCCATCCATGGATATATAGAGTTTAGAAACCGAGTCGGCGAGATCCGAGACGGCGAAGCCCTCTGATGGATATCGAAACCTCCGACGGACCTGAGGCATGTCTGTTGGTAAGCTGCGTACTTGAATACTGCCCAAAATGACCTCGCTACGCGGGGATTGCACTATTCTTTCTTCATTCACATCTTCGAAATGGCCACAGAAAAACCAATCATCATTATTGGTGCTGGCCTTGTTGGTCTAACACTGGCGCAGGGACTGAAGAAGCAAGGGTTAAAGTTCGAAATCTTCGACCGAGATAGCAGTATCGATGAAAGACCTGCGGGATGGGGTATCACGATGCACTGGGCGCTCCCGTCCCTCGAAGCCTGTCTTCCGGCAGAGTTGTTCGCAAAGATTCCATCTATTCAAGTTGACCCGATTGCTGGAGGCAAAGGTATGTCGAAGGAAGGTACTACTGAGGACATGGTCTAATAAACCACAGAACACGACCACTACAAGTTCCTCGACCTAGAGACTGGTGAAGAAAAAGCCTCCGTCCCCTCATCCACTCACTACCGACTGAATCGGAAGAAGTTTCGTCAGCTACTCAACACCGGTCTTGACGTTCACTGGGGTAAACGCTTCAGTAGTTTCGAGGTGACTTCAGATGGTGTGACGGTGCATTTCAAAGATGGGTCACAAGTAGAAGGTTCTCTGCTGCTCGGAATAGATGGGAAGAACAGCAAAATCAAACAGCTGCTAATTGGGGAGGAAAAGTCTCGACTCAACACTCTTCCGGTGGCGTTCATGGGACTTACTCTACACTTATCTCCCGAAAAGATGCAGCCTTTCCGCAACATCCATCCGGTTCTCTGGCAAGGGTGCCATCCAGGAACGGGATATTACGTGTTCTTTTCAATGCTCTCGACTCCCGAAAGCAATGGTAGCGCCGGCAGCAGCGAACCCTATTACGAGGGACAATTCAATATGAGCTGGCTGGTTGATCGAAATGGACCAACACCAAAAACACAAGCAGAGCAGGTTGCACGAGCAAAAGAAGCAGCTCTTGCCGGGACAGGTATGTTCCCAGACCTGAAGCAAGGAATTCTGAATATTCCTGAAAACACACCGGCTCTGGAAATCAAATTGGAGGATTGGCCCACACAGCAATGGCCGTCGGAGGGTGGTAGAGTGTCTTTAGTCGGCGATGCGGCTCACACAATGACGATGTGTAAGTCCACCGACCTGTTCTACGTTTATGGTTCTCCTAACATGAATTCAGATCGAGGCGAAGCTGCTAACCACGGCATTTATGATGCTGCTGCGCTGGTTTACCAACTCTTGTCCTGGAAGCGCACGGCCAAGTCACGCGAAGAAGCTCTTGAGGACTATCAAACCGAAGTGCAAGAGCGTACATATGAGGCGGTGCTCTTGAGTCGATATGCTTGCTTGGAATGTCATGACCTTCCTAACCTGAATGAAGATAGCAAAGTCTTCCAGGTATCAGGTTTCAACGCCAGGATCCAAGAGTCTAGAGCTACTTTCGATCTCGCCTCGATACCTTTGGTTGCAAGTCAAGCTGCATAAGATCCTTCTGGGCCAATACTCACTGTTTGATGGGTCACTGGTTGGAGGGTTTGGAGTTCTCACGGCCTCGTTTTTAGCAAAGTCAGATACCACTACGAACATGTCTCTTACCTGAACCATGCCCGAACCTTTTGTCCATAGTTGTACCATTATGATTTGGTGGCGAATGATGCTTCGCAATCACGAATGCAAGACACTTGGATGAACACCAGGGTCTCCTACGACAGTAGTAAAGTTTGGAGCCGAGCACGATGATGTATGCAGGTGTGCAACACGAGTTGATGGTTGATCCCACTAGTGGGTATGCGGCTGGAATGGTCTACAAACCTGAGTACCGCGGTTCTGGGACCAATGCAGGTGTCCATGTCATGCATGCAGGTGGCCAGGATCAACCCCACCATGCACTGCACCCCGCATCTCGGCAACTCGTTCATATCTCAACGGCGACTTGCCCTCATTCCATTCCGTTCCATCGTCCAGCTCAGTCAATGTCGAAAGGCCAATGTAGCTTATCGAGATAGCAGTGAGAGTCTAGCAAGATGTTGAAGACTGTTGCCAGATTTTAAAGCGGCTTAGCCTGAAGCAACAAAGGTGCACTTGCTTCCGCAGGTAATGTAGCAGGCAGCGGTTGTGCGGCCCGCACACGTCGATTAGGCATAGTTAGCTATACCTAGATACCTATCGCTTGGCCTTCAGGCTATCGGCTCTCTTCTTCTATCGAGTCAATCAATTCCAATACCACTACTAGGTACTACAAACAAACTTTTGTCCTCGATCTAGCTCGTTCTTGCAAAGGAGCGTGGGTAGACTTCGTTATCAACGATGCAGGACCAAACCATCACAATCCAGCTGCCTGATGGTAAAATCCTCGCACGGCAAGACGGAGATCTCATACGTGCTCGAGGAGTTCCCTATGCTGTAGCTGAGCGCTTTCAACCACCCACTCCTACACCTAAATGGAGCTCGATCAAAGATTGTACACGGCCAGCAGTGCTGTGCCCTCAGCTTCCTGCACGACTAGAGGCTGTATTGGGACCGATAACACGTGGGCGGGAGCACGATGAAAACTGTTTACATGTTACTGTTACTGCACCCCAGAATGCAGAGAACGCCCCCGTGCTTGTCTGGCTACACGGTGGTGCTTTTGTCTCAGGTGGTGGTGATCTTGACTGTTATCAACCTCTTGACCTTGCAAAGCATGGCATCGTGTGCGTCAACGTGTCTTACCGGCTGGGCGTGTTTGGTTGGTTCAAGCTTGATGGTATTTCACCTCCCAATCTTGGACTTCTCGATCAACGCGCTGCTTTGCAATGGGTTCAGAAAAGTATATCATCATTCGGCGGTAACCCAGGCAACGTTACCGCCGTTGGCCAATCCGCAGGCGCCGATTCTATCATCTGTCTGCTTGTATCTGAAGGTGGACAGAGTCTGTTCCACCGCGCGATACTCATGAGTCCACCGTTACGAGAACTTCGGGAAAGGGTTCCGACGGATGATGCTGTCTCCGCGCAAGCACAATTACTTTTGACAGAGGACCCGCGTAAGATGTCGGTCGCTGCACTTCTCGACCTGCAGAGAAAATTATTGATGACTCCTGCTCGACCACAAATCATGCTCTTCGCTCCTGCCCTTAATCACTATCCATTACCGAAGGAAAGTGACCTAAACCAACTAGTAACCGAACGCGTCAAGAACATACCCATTCTGATAGGATGGACTGCACATGATGGCCGACCCTTCTCACGACTGATGGGACCTCAGAGGCAGTGGTATGATACGCCCATAATTGGTGACTATCTCGAAGCCCTCGGGACGTGGTATGTCACAAAGAGTTATTTCCAGTGGCCGTCTCAAACTTTCCATGATCAAGTACTCCTAGCTGGTGGAATGTCTACAACCTACACGTTTTCCTGGCATCCACCGTCAAGTCCATTAGGAGCGAACCATTGTATCGATCTAGCTACCATTTTTGGTGAGTGGAAGGACTGGAGAGAAGCCGCTATGGTTGCGGGAGATGAAACAGAAACGAAAGAAGCCGTTCAACGGATGGGCCAAACTGTGCGAAATCTATGGCTCGGTTTTGTCCAAGGTAGGAAGTTGAAGGCCGATCATATTGTAATGGACTCGTCGTTCATGTCACCTGAACAGTACTTCGAGCCAGCATCGTGAACGAAATCACATCCTAGAACATTCTTACATTTTTTGCTTGGCTCCCCTTCCA
>Ga0181469_100374_pt1 | contig 16709 bp, 21 predicted proteins | sample InSIn2SAF170_2_FD_119081 | JGI IMG/M metagenome (GOLD analysis project Ga0181469, IMG submission 119081) | Clean room microbial communities from NASA Spacecraft Assembly Facility at Jet Propulsion Laboratory, Pasadena, California, USA -... ... | reverse complement strand
CTTTGAGTCATACACGAGCTGCAAAGTACAAACGCTAATTATGCAAGATACATTTTACAGCGGAGCTTCATGAAATCGATGAACATGCTCAGATGAAGAGTGGTAAAACAATCATGCATAACATACCTATCCATAGTTTGTACGGCGTAGAGGCAGATGGGCTACTCGGGTTACACTTGGTACTCACACAACTTCGCACAAGCTGTGGATGTAGAACACTAAGATTGAATTTTGTCTTTCCAACAGCTAAATACTCGGCAATCATTTCAGGCTTTCCAAGTTAAACTGGACTATATAGGATCTTTCAAGTTCTCAGTTGCTGCATATGTTAGCTCGAACGGCAGGTAATTATGCTTTCCAATACCTTCCAGATGAAAGAGCGCATTTGACTGGTAGTTTTTGAACATCTGTGCAACAAGCTCTGTATTCATGTTGGCCAGGTTGACCTCTTGAAGACTCTTGTTCATGACCATCACAGCTTCGTTCAATTTCTCCTGAACAGCATGTTAACTACCAGAATTGAAAGAGGACAAACAGTGCCTACAATGTTGGTGATGATTCGAGAAAGTAGCAGAGCTTGCTGCTGCTCATGTGGGCTTTCCTGACATGATATCAGTCACGAGATTAAAATCACCCAGTAGACGACCTACCATTCTTGAAGTGGCACTGTATTTTATCACTCCTGTAGCTGCAGGAGGGGTTAATGGAAGAAGTACTACAAAAGGACCAAAAAGCCGGACTCCGGTCACATACACTAGCGGTCGATCAGCCGCCTCCATTCTGTGCTTTGCGTGAAACACAAGCCTTCAGTGCAGCTGCGCTTGCTGGATGCTCACAACGCACACATTTACCGCGTTCTCTAACGTTTGCTTGGACAACTGAATGCCAGCAAAACACGACTAATAAGTTTGTCCTTGCATGATTCAGTAACTACTTAGCATGCCTCCGACTCCTCAACCTGAAAAGGATGATGCACATCAGCAGCTCCTTGATCAGATGGACATTTATTACCTGAAGAAGCCGTTTCGCAATGCCAATTGGCGACCTTCTCCACGTCGAAACAAGAACATCAAGCAGATAGTGTCGGAGGCGCAACGCAGGGAAGCATCGGTAATTGCGAGTCAAAACAACTCAGGCGCATCTACACCTCAACCACCAGCCACTGATGGCTCTACCACACCACAGTCGAACATGACACAAGCTGCTCAGAGCCTATCGACACTCGTCCTTGAGCGTAATCTGCAAAAGGCATTGAATGTCACCAATTCACCGAATGTCGGATCCGTTCTTGGCCCTGCAGTAACATATACCAACATAGAAAGCGCTCCAAGCTTCCGCGCTGCGAAAAAACACTATTGCGACATCACCGGTCTGCCTGCACGCTACACTGATCCTAAGACTAAATTACGCTATCACAATCAAGAAATTTTCGGTGTGGTAAGAACATTACCGCCTGGCGGACCCGATCAATATTTGGCTGCAAGAGGTGCAAACGTGATACTCAAGTGAGCAGGGCAAGTCGGATTTGTAATAGAAAACATACCACCGAACATCATTTACCTACGAGAGACCAGCGATATGCTGGTATGTTGGACCATCAAAGTCAAGCTCATCCTACACACCTACTATGTTTCCATAGCAGGATCAAGGAAGCGCTCCGGCTTAATCGCGATCCTTATGCGTTGTTCTTCGCCAGGTCAACAATTACCGAAACGCCATCAAAAGGTAGGATCAGTTGCTGTGCTTGAGCACAGCTGTTGCAGCGAGGTGAAACGATGTATCATTGATTATGAAGAGTCGAGTTGAAACACATCGTCATACCATCCAGTGTGTGAGATGTGAGCAAGACACACAGCTCAAGAGTCGAATCGTTCTGCTAGCATAGTTGCAGCACTATTCTCATGTTATGGTGAATTGCAAAGTCAGATGTTCGTATTAATCGTTGCGATATTGTTTTTAGCCGGCAAGGAAGAAGCTTTGAATTGTGGAGACGCACTGCCAAGAAAGTTTAATTTATCTGACCTGAGAAAGCAATGAGGATCAGATATCTGGCAACCATTACGAACCCTGTCTTGGTACTCTGTGCAACCCTCCGGACACATTCAGACGCGTATGGTCACCGCATCAAAGAGATTTTCAACGTGTCAAAGGTGTATGAATGATCTTCCTGCTAGAGCAGACGCAATTACTCCGCGAGTATGAGAATTACTTCTGAACGAACACAATTCAATACTTGTTTGAATCACACAAATACATGCTCTCATCGGCCTGGCATCGCGTGGGTATAAACCACAATGACCTGGTTGAGACGTGCTCGATGTTCCCTCGTAATACATTGAGATCGAACAGAGAGTGCAAGTTCACTCTAGAGCGCACTTTCAGTGGCCATGAGTCTAGGAGCTCAAAGGTCCATAGTCTTATCAAAGCTTGATTGCGGAGAACACAGAACAATGACAACCTCTTTCGGTTATGAGTTTCTTCAGCACGTCGAGCTTCTGTCTTCTTTGGTCTTAAGGTTTGAGTTCAGCACTCTTATCGATGCTTTTCGCAAAACTTGTTTTTCGGTTTTCACGATGTAAGGACTTACTGTACTATTCAGCCGCTGGCAAGTCGATTAATTTCAGCTAAACTGACCTAAATGCGTGGCTGCTACGCTGCTTGATTGTCATACATGCTTGAGCTCCGTGGTATTGAATGATGTATCGCGATTTCCATGCTCCAACTTGGAAGGCAAGTGTGAGGACGACTCAGTAACAGAGATGTTTTACACTGAAGGACAACCCTATTTGAAGTAAGTCGAATGATCCGAATGATGTGAGGACACTGTCTGTAGAGCCTGCTCATAGCTTCCTATCCCAAACCCGCGAGCCTAAAATATACTACTACTGTACTCCTTAACAAGATCAGTAACAGCGAGTACCAGACTCATCAGCACCTAGCTCAACTCAACTTCATCAGTTTGCAGTGCATCTCAATCAATATGTCGAACAACATTGATACGAACGCACACAAGAACATCACAATGATGATGCCGAAAAATATGCTTTGCTTGGTTGTGAAGATAAGATGAGCTGTCTTTTGTATACAAGCACCGTCAGGACTAAGAGCTCACAACATCTTCATCCACGATCGATCATTCAAGAGCAGAGGATCATCAGGGGTAATCCATTGCCAGACGGCATCACCCGCGGCAAGCCCAATGAGCTCATTCCAACCCGCATGACATCATAAGCAACACACACACCTTGTGCAATAAAAATCCACAACATCCCACCTTGATCCTCACGCGACATAATATACAATTACACCGCTTTCCAACGAAACAAAACTACATTCCTATAACTCCAACACACAAATATACCCTCAAACAACAACAAATCATGTCCTCCTCAAACGTAGGCAACGCCCAAGTTTACGAAGCCGGCGACCAACGCAACCCCCCCGACTCCGAAAAGACCCCCCAAAACCCCAACAAGCCCTACGAAAAAGGCGAGGAAAACTCCCACAAAGGAGAAGACGCCAGTAAGCTCCCCCTCCCCTCCACACCAATTCCAACACATAAACTAAAAACCCATTTACAGAAGATGAACGCTCAATCGCCAACCGTCTCGCGGCCGCCAAGCCCCAAAACGACACGCAGTCGTCCGGTAAAGGAAACGCGGAATCCGAGGCTGCGAAAATAGATCCTACGCTGCCGGCTAAGATGCATGGGAATGAGCCGTCCAAGGGCGCGAAGATTGATGCTGATATTCAGGCGGATGAGGAGGCTGAGTTAGCGAAGAAGGATGCTGCGAAGAAGCAGTCGGCTGCTGCTAAGAAGTAAGAAACAAGGAGGTGCTGTACTTGGGATTGGAATGGGATGTTATCTCTGTGTTTAAGAGCTTAAAAACGAATGAGGGGGTGTGGAGGCAGGATGTTGTGGTCCATGAGATGAACGATATCTTACATTCCACCACTTTACGCAGCGGTTTTAGGTTGAGGCTCAGGTTGACTGCTAGACGTGGCGCAAAGAACGTGCATCTGCGTGTCCAAGTTCTAGATTGTGTCTTCATGCAGGAAGCCCCGTTCAAACACAAATAACATTTCAACTCCAACCGCAATTCTTATAAAATCGTGCGACCTTGATCGCACTGCTTGCTTGAACCATGTCGATAGTTTCTCTTCAATCACTACCATGCTTCAGCTAGTCTATCAGTTCTCAAACCGTGCCTTATCTCCCCAACCCCAACTCAACAACTCCATCTCTCGTCCTCGAGATCTTGTCTGCAGTCTCAAACATACCCCTCTGCACCTCGCCAAACACAAATCTAAGTTGTCCCATCTGTCGATCTCGTTCTTCTTCCCTTCGTTCCGCGGCTTCCACGGCTCTGTTTTGCGCATTGCCGTAGTTCAGTCGTTCCATGACTTCGCGCTCTTTGTACATAACTTTGTCTTCTAGTCCTTCGATGAAATCCTCGATTTCTGACAGGAGTTCTTTTTGTCGGTTGTTGATTCTTTGGAAGTTTTCTGTGCGTGAGTCAAAGAGGGAGATTAGCGATTTTGGTTCGGCTGAATCTAGGGCTTCTGCGTCGTCGTTGACTAGCTGGACGGACTGGTTGCCGAGGTTGGAGGCTGATCTTGTGTCTCGTAGTGTGTGCGGTTGGTTCCACCATCCGCTCAGTCCTGTTCCCGATGTTCCATTCAGTGTGCTTGCACCGAGCGCTGACGTACCACCCACCCTAGAATCATTCACCTCGACTGTATTGCCTACGACTTGGTATTGCCGCGGCACCTTCAGTCTATCCACACTTCGGAACACACACTTGACCTCGCCTTCGTCATTCCGCAGCTCCCTGTTCCGAAACGAAACTATCGCTTCCGCGTCGTTCTCCAGCCCATTTTCTAGTTCATCAAATTTGGTGGAGACGTAATCAATCGAGGGCGCGAGTTGACCTCCAGCTTGTACTACGGAGGGAAGGAGTGTGGAAAGAGCTTCGCAATCTTTTTGAGCGTTTAGTATGGCGGTATCGAGGGAGGTTATCTCGGACTGCAAGCCTTGTTGGAGGTGGTCATATTTCGTGGTCGGGCGGAGGTGCGCAAGATCGATCTGAGGTGTTGAGGTACTGGTTGTAAGAGACGATTGCTGTTGAGGGTTTGAGGATGTGGTTGTTGTATTGAACAAAGAGGACGTAGGTTTGGGTTGAGAAGATGACGCTGCGCCAAAGAGGGAAGTAGATTGTGGTTGGGAAGAGGATGGAGCTGCGCCAAATAGAGATGTTGTGCCTGTTGGTTGTGTTGATGTTTGCTGACCTAAAGTCTGGCCACTAAAGGCAGTTAGTGGTCATGGATCATGGATACTATGGTTCAACGGATCGCGCTTACAATAGTGAGGTAGTGCCTGAAGGTGCTGTATTTGTGGTTGTGTTCGAATTGCTATTACCGAAGAGGTTTAATGGTGCCGGTTTGTTGGTGGATGATCCGAACATCTCGTCGAAGCATGTAGACAGGATTGTCGTTACGGATACAGAAGGAGTACTTTTGTTTGATTTGGACCAATATAGATTGTAGGCTCGGAACAGTAAATATTGCGGAACGCGTTGTAGGTGGAGATATGAGATCGCGACGAGGCTCCGCCGTAGCCTTGTTTATCTTCACTTTGCATTGTCCTTCTATGCTTTGAATATATGTTCCGTTCACTGTTGCTACAGCACTTAGGTTCGTCGCCTCAGCTCGATGATCACGGAGGACTGTGCATAATGTTTACGAACTCGCACATGATCCTATTGTCAAAATTGTTAAGGATCCAAGAAAATGGGTGATAGAAATCAGCCGGGCATGAGCGGAAATAACCTCAAATTGCTCGCTTGTGCAAGTGTATTATATGCAGACTCGAAAGCGTTGAAGCAGAGGGACGATCAGAACTACTTTAAAAGTGCTGAATGGTCTCCGGATGGGACATGTATTATCTCCAACTCTGCAGACAATCACATCAGAACATTTATCATGTATGCTCGGCCTATATTGCTTCCATCGCATCGCTGAATCTTTTCTAGTCCACCGGATCTCCTTGACACTCGAGATGACCCCATCCAGCTCCAGCCATACTCTACAATCCCATCATTTGAGCCCGTCAATGCTCTAGCATGCCACCCAAGCTACGATCTGCAGGATACCTCCACCACATTGATCCTTTCGACTGCAAGCGAGCATCCAATTCGTCTCAGCTCCGCTCTTACTGGTGATCGTGTTGCTTCTTATCCATTGATCAGTGCTACTACAGAAGCATATATCAAGCCCCAATCAATTCTTTTTACTTCGAATGGCAGCCAGTTTCTCGCTGGTGCTAATAGCATGATTTCAATGTTTGATCTCACCCGACCTGGTGAAGAACCTTTCTCATCCTTCAAGACAGGGCCAAAGAACAGTAAGAGTGCATGGCCGAATCCTACCACTTCATTACGAGGTCTTATCTCCGCTCTGGCTGTTGATAGTCAATACAATGTACTAGCCGCCGGAACATTGTCTCGCCAGATTGGCTTATACGACTCAGCTGGTCAAGCAGATTGTATCGGTGTCTTCTCAGTCGCAGGTACCGAGGCGGATCAATCCATTGATGGCAGTGGTATTACCCAAGTGCTTTGGAGCAGATGCGGTAGATATTTACACATTGTCGAAAGGAAAAGTGATGGGTCTCTAATCTACGACATCCGAAATACTGGTCAGCTATTATCATGGACGACTGGCAGAAAGGCTAGGACAAATCAAAGGATGAAGGTCGAGCTTGCTGCTGCTCAAGGTACCAGTAATGAGAACATTTGGGCTGGGGGCACTGATGGAAATATCCGGTACTGGAAAGAGCCACATCTCAAAGAGGGAGCGGTGGAGGCTTCATGTGGTCTTGCAGTGCACAATGGTGAGTGTACCTTCTGTTGCAAGGCTTGACTGACTGTGTTAGATCTGGTTAATAGCGTTGGTATGCACCAGACTGGAGGGGTGCTTGCCACAGCGTCTGGCCAGCGTGCCTTCATGAGGCTTGACTACAATGATCAGACCACGGGTCTTGATGGAGTTTGTGAACAGGACAACTCTCTCAAGCTTTGGCATCATGTGAATGTTCTAGACTGACTTGATGCACAATCCATCACCAATGAGTATCTAGAACCACGAGACTCTTTGTGAAACACTTCCCACTCGTCTGCGAGAGTGCATTACAATCATCTCAGAAAAGTCCTCTGCCCATGCAGCGATTAAGAAGCCACATAAACAGAATCACCCACACCATCGGAACCCACAAAATCAATCAAACACCCACCTCCTCAAACTTCCAATCCTGAAATTCCCCCCTCAACAAACCAACATGCTCATTCCACCTCTCCAAATCCAATCTCCTCAACTCCTTAACCCCCGGCCTTGTCCCTTCAATCCAAAATCCCCACTCAAACCCTAATATCGGCACAACGTGTCTCGTCATGGCCGCATCAGGACTATAACACAAGAACGTGCGCGCACTCCAATCATACTCCCGCACACCTTCCCGACCAGGACAATCTACGACCGTCGGATCCGCACCCCATATAGAGAATGGACTATTCAGCGCCTGGAAAGGCGGGTATAGATCCATCACCCAGTCCTCGCCGGGGGTGTGCGTGAATTGGATCCAGCCATAGAGCGTGGCGTAGCCGAGGGAGGAGTGGGAAGTTACGGTTGCGTGGAGGCTGGGGTAGCCTGTTATGGTTGACGGGTCTGTGTAGAGGTTCAGGAGGTTTATGCCGTGTTGATTGGGGTTGGTGACGGGTGTGATTGTTGCGTGTACTATGGCGGGTCCACGGTCGGTGACTTGGAATGGGATGGTGAGGGTTTGGGGACTGGAGTGGTGCTTATGACTTGATGTTGATGTTGATGTTGATGTTGATTCTGATGTTGACATTGTGTTGTGGATTGGTGGTGGAGCAGAGGTAGGAAGTGGGTGTCCACACCTAATATTTTGTACTGGAAGTGTTGTGTACTTTGGCTTCTTCACTAGGCTTACGTTGCTTGAGCGGGAGTTTGTGAACAGGTTGTGTCAGTTACCTAGTGACTGTACAGGTGTGGACTGCAACAGGTGTTCATGGTGTATCGAGGGCTCATGCACATGTTTATTCCAAGCATTCCTCTTATTGTACATGTACAGTGCCTGGAATTCTTTCTGCCTTGCGCTACTTGTTACTACAATACAGCAGATCGGCACTATTTCAAACCCCACCATCTCAGCTGCGCTAATCGGTTAGCGTAAAGCTAGCGTGTACAGTTTTGTGTATCAAAAGCAATTCGATATCATTATTCTATTAAGATTCGTGTGTGGCATCTGATTTCTGTGTCGAAGATCAATCCTCGATCTTCTCCCGTCCTGGCTTCGTATTGTAGCTGTGCGACCGTTCCGGACAATGCTGTCACTAAGTCCAACCGCGCTATGCCAGTGTTGCTCGACGTGTACATGACAGTGCGATGCTTCTCTTCCAAGCTCTTACCATCTTCACCTCTTCCATATATCCTCTCCCTTCAAGTGGACCAGAGAATACACCGATCGCATGGTTTAGTGCATCAGATACAGATCGTGGAGCGAACGAACAATTGTGCACCTCTGGCGATTGACTACTGTGTGAATCAACAAATGAAAGCTGGAATTCGCAACTCCAATCCAATTTGCTTGTCAGGTATATCCCTTTTTATATCACACGTTTGCTGTAATTTGCGGCACGTTTAACCAAAACACAAGGCTGTTTGCAACGGCAGAAAAAAACAATGGTACGGATCATCTCCACCAGAGAACCGATAACTTGAAGCTCCTTTCGTGAAACCAGATATGGATTCAGCTATAACCGTCGAATTTCAGTTAAGCCGAATTCTGCCCTCTTGACTCACTACAGGGTACAGCGGCCCAGGTCCAGGTAAGGTGAGATCCATAGGCTCGACGCCCGAACCTCCTAGTGTGCGACCAAATACGTACCTATGGTGCAGCATATGTGCCAGCAAGTAGAGTGAAGATGTGGTAAGCGAGAAGACCACCGCAACATTCATTCTCCAGACTGGTATGGAAACCCCAAGCGATCCCGACCAATATTTAGGCCGCCCTACTACCTGGCTACATGTGATAGTGTATGCCAGATAGAAGCCGACTCGAGCCCAGTTCGATACAATACGATCACGCCAACGCGATCCAAGCGCCATCCACCAGGGCACAAGCACATAATGGCAGATTGGTATATACCTGAACAGGTAGGGCATCTCGATGACGAAAGGAGGAAGAGGGTATACGCTGGAGCATCTCGGTCAGTTCGCAATTCACCATTGCAGGTCTTTTGGATAAACGGCGGCATACACTAGAGCACCAATCTCTCGTATTATTCCCCATGAGCTACGATGCTTCCATGCCTGCGGAGAGTACAAGCCATTTTCTGTGACCTGCACATACAGGACAATGATGCCTGTGGCTACTCCCAGCCTATGAGGACTTAGCTGTATATCAAACTATCGTTAATCTGGAATTTTGATCGTACCATTGTGCGTATATGGTAAGGTTGCGAAGGGCTGCATCCTGTCGGATGTTGGACAGCAGTGTCATATTCTGTTCTTGGGTGGTGATATCGAGGCGTGATCTCGAAGGAGACTGCCAGAGCTGAAACAGAAATGTGACTTTGTGTACAGAGTAAGCGATGTTATATCGTACTTTGCAGATATCGAGACGTTCGGTTGTGAGAAAGAAGTCGGAGAGTCGAGGTGAGTCTCTTGGCCGAGCATGCAGAGTGAGGCTGTACATTCGCCAACATCACGTAACCTCAACCCAGTTTTACATCCAAACTGGTAGCGATAATAGCAATGTCTGCACTGCCGCGACCAGGCAGCAACGTCCACCTATCACACCCATGGCACGCGGCGCATAGACGAGATTCCGATTGGTTGTCCTAAAAAGGAACTCGAACTGGACAATGTCGATCGTCCAGGTTTGCCTTCCGGGCTCTGCCTTACGAAAGTGTCCCAACCCACTCATCCTTGGAGTCCCCCACTCTATGGATAATGCCCATTGATGTCGGCTGGGTGATGAGGCCTTCGCGTCGAATACTTGATCTCAGCTGACACTGTTCTTATTGCGTTTCTTTTCCTTTGCCGCAAAATTCAAAACTACCAACTGACCTTGGACGACAATCCCGCTCAACCCCCGTCCTGACTCGCAATTCACCGTTCATACACAAGATTGCCTGATAACAGCTACTATCTTGTCGAATAGCTGGCACATCAGCCCAGCTAGCTCACTCGGTTACCCAGACACACTACTTTTCTAGAAAGCTTCGTGGGACTCTTGAGACTCTGCTATTGCAACAATCTCTTCCCCTAAATTGTGTAGAGTCATCCACCGTCAAATACATATTAGTTGGACATCGGACCCCAATCTAGTTCCACACCAATGTCTGGAGTGCGCCAGGATCCACTCTATCAACGTTTCGGAAAGGAAACCTCGATTCGACTGCTTTCAATCAAGCCAGGCTATCTGGCTGACAAGCTAGAGTGTGATCTTGTTGTGATAGACAATTTGGAGGAGGCACCCCCTTATGAAGCCTTATCTTATGTCTGGGGAACAGAGCAGAGCACGGACACAATCGTATGTAATGGCTACGAGAAAGCTGTTACTGCTAACCTCTTTAATGCTTTGAGACATCTACGTCCATTACCCTCCTGGAACTATCAGAATTTTTGGGATCAGAAGCACCGCCTCCACTCTCAGAGAAATGTCTGGAAGGACTTCGCGAAACACCGGTACGAAAGTTATGGGGAACTGGAGCCCCCAGATCGATTCTTCTGGATTGATGCTCTTTGTATCGACCAAAACAATGCTCATGAACAAGCGTCGCAGGTCAAGCTTATGAGAAGCATATACAAGAAGGCGTCGTTGGTCAGGATCTGGCTTGGCAGCGAGGACACTCATCATCTGTCGGAACCAGATATCAAAGGCTGGAGTAACAAGCTCGCAGCTAAAGTCGCTTCGCGTCATCATATCGGCAACTACGGAGATGTTCCAGTACTTCTGTTGTTCATTGCACAAGCGCTGATGAACGTCGATGGGGCAAAGAATCGAATAGCATCGATGAAACCGTCGGACGACACTGCATTCCGGAACCAATCGTTTGGTATGCCGCCGCCGTCAGCCCCCGAGTGGTCGGTTGTGCGTCAATTTTTCTCGCATCCTTGGCATAGCAGGGTATGGGTGATGCAAGAAGCTGTCCTCGCAACTCATGCAACTGCAATTCTTGGTGATTGGGAGATTAAATAGTCTGCAGTCGGTAAGGCTGCTAGTTGGTTCCAGAAGAACGGATACGATATTCCATCTTCGTTGGAGTACAGACCATCAGAGCTATACGATCTATTGCCTGTATCAAACACAGCGACGACTTGGGATATGAGCTCCGCTCCAGAAAAACAGGTCCCGTTATTGGACCTTCTCCGAGAGTCTAGGAACCGAGAATCTTCAAAGCCTGTCGACAAGTTCTATGCGGTGTTGGGCCTTGCCAGAGAGGTTGATTCGGCTGATGGCGAACGATATGACCCTTTGATCGAGCCAAACTACGAGATACCTATAGCTGAAGTGTTTCGCGATCTCACCAGATTTTTGATCACTCAGTATGGCAACCTCCACGTCCTATCACACGCAAGTGGCGGTGACTCAGCAAGAGATGACCACTCTTCTTGGCCGTCGTGGGTGCCTAAGTGGCATGAAGGTAAAGTGTCAAGAGATTACGCTCACAGAGATCTCGAAGCGTTTTACCATGCCGGTACTGGGGAGCCCCTAACAATAGGCATACCCCGTACGCCAAACGGGCTAGTTGTGCAAGGCATAGAGATCGATAGCATTCAGTCCTTCAGTGAGAGGTTAACCTCATATGGTTTTGGCAATCAAGTGCATCAGGAGGAACGGGACTTTGTCCTCCACGCATGGAACATCTTTCACAATCAGACACGGCATCAACAGACCGTCCCGTACGTTTCCTCCAGAGATAAAGCTCTAGCATTCATAGCAACAATGACAGCAGGCTTGAGCAACAAGGGGCTGCCGATCGACATGGACCCGCAGTACAAGATGGATGCTGACCGCTGGTCCTCGAAGCATTTAGGGAACAAACTATCCGCCTCAACGTGGTCCGAGCAGCTGGCCCGGAGATTCGTCCCTGGAAAGCCAGATGCCAGTCGCTTCCACGAAGCATTCGTGTGTGCATGCAGGGGCCGGAGATTCTTCGTCACGAAAAAGAGCTACATGGGCATGGGCCCACAGACACTCCGAGGGGGCGACAATGTGGTCATCATGTTCGGTGGTCAGGTACCATATGTCCTTCGACAAGTAGATAACAATTCACACAGATTTGTGGGTGATTGCTATGTCCCTGGACTAATGCAGGGCGAAGCAGTTGATGAATGGCGCCAGAAGAAAGAGCTACCAAAGACGTTCGAACTTGTCTGAGTATAATGGAAAAGTAGAGTATTTTGAACATAGGACTGATCAAGCAGTAGAGCGGAACGGAAAGAGAACCGTATTAGGGGTAGGAGTATATCTCTAGGTCGTGTTTGCGCTTCTTGTCACTCAACAACAGGGCTCAGCGAGTAAGAACTAGAGTGGTGACCCTCTTGTTTGATATGGTTGTCCAGATTATCTACCTAGGTATCTTGTGCTCGAGCGTAGAAACGTACATAAAATTGTGACTAGACTAAATGAAGGCAGCCTGATGTTCGTTAAAATGTCAGATGGCTGTTTAGAAGACTCGGAGTTGTGATCTCATTTCGATGTTTCTGCACAGTTGTGTTGAAGTCTAATGCAGTGCTGTGTAGGTTTCTACTGCCGAGTGCACGAAACACGCCAAGCACAAACCAAGCTTTGCCAAGACTTTGCAGTTGTACTTAGTACCTGATCTAGACTGTCCAATTTGGCTAATTAGGGACGATTGATAACACTAGACTACACACTATCAAGTCCAGATCCACTTCTTCTGTTTGTGGAGATATACTGCGGGTCATCTTCTTCAGCTTTCATTTCGACTTACGCTCAGTCGTGCAAAAATACAAAACTCACACATCCCTTAACCTGAAGTCTATGGAAGAAGCTTGCGAGCGAATACCACTTGCTTACGGCTCATCCGTAACCGAGCTACATGGATCTTGAGCCTGTCCTTTTGATTAGGGATTTGACCTACTTTGTTGACATCCACTCCGGTCAAGCTCAGACGCGGCTTTCAGGACATAGGTAGGAATTGCAGTCGAGATGGCACATATCTTCGGCCGTCCCATCCCCTTCTCACGGATATTCTATACTCATCGACATCAACGTCTACCTTTCACTCCTTCCAGTCATTCTTCTTTCAACCGCTTTTTGCACCTGCACTCATTTGATCACTCGTTCACGTTTCAGCCAACTACTACTACACTCCTTACTTGTTGGTCTTTTTGCCTTCAATATGCGTTTATCGTCCCTCTTGAGCAATCTTGCTCTTTTTGGCATTCCATCAGTGGTCTCCGCCGCGCAATGTACAGGTTCTGTCGGTAGCATTGCGGCCTATATTGGGGCCTTACCCGCTGCCCAGTCCTTCTGCTCTTCGAAATACCCACTCCCGACTGTAACTTCAACAAGTACAGCACAGCCGGTTACTTCTACCACCACAATAGCCACGGTCTTCTTCAACACGACCGTCGCGACTAGCTACACCGAGTAGGTTGACATATAGCTAGAGTGGCTAGAGATTTTCTAGTCGACCACAACCATCACTAACTGAAAGTACAGCATTACTGTGGCCACCTCTACCGTTACCTTAAACTTGACAAGCACTGTCACGGCGAGCACAACAACCACAACCACTGTATCCACCACGACTACCACGACTGCCACTGCGACCTCGACCACAACTGAGACTGACACTTCTGTCTCCACATCGACCACAACAGCAACAGCAGCGACCGTATACAGTGCAATTACGAAGAAGAAACGGTGGAATTGGAATGCGCCCAATGCACAGCCTGCCTGGAACTCGCCAGTCGTTACTTCCACCGCTACTAGTACAGTAGCCAAGCCTGCCTCTTCGGCATGGAACGCCTTCCTGTCAACTGCGGACGCTGCTGCTGGCAGTATCTGCACTTGTATCGAGACACCCAAGAGTACAACTGTTACCGTAACGCCAACATCAACCAAATCAGTAACAGCTACATCCACTGTACCTGTCACGGCCAAGAGTACAAAGTGAGAAGATGCCACACACTGTTGAGCAATACATACTGACCTTTTCCAGCTCATTGACCGCTACAACCACCACAACACTGAAGTTTACCTCAACGACAACCAGCACTTCAACCGCAACCAGCACAACTACATTTACATCCACTGCTACCACGACCACAATCATCACCACTAGAACAACAAGCACCTCAACAACAGTCACGACTGCCACGGCAACAGTCACCAGTAAGTAGACACTTCCACTTAGACCCACCTCCCACACGATGACCATAGTGGCACGCGCTTGAATACCTGTGAAAGAGTCTCCATGTTTTCCCAGCAGTATATCTCAGTCATACATGCTCCAAGCCCGTAAAGTTGTTGCTAACCATTGGTCTTTTCCAGTTACCCCACCGGTCTGTAACGATCCCAACGACAACAATCCAGGATCAGGCGGCTGCTCAAGCACTTGTTACTGCGACGGTGCCGTCAACGGTCAAGCCTATTGTACCCAGGACAATTACTGCGGAGCCGCATGTACCACAGACGCCGACTGCAGCAATGGCTCATTCTGTTCCAACAGGCCCCTAGCCGTCTCCGTCTGCGGCAGTAACATCTGTGAAGCTTACGATGGCTGCACCTCATCCTACACACCATCATCAAGCAAGAAGAGAAGTCTCAACATTCTCGGTTTCGGTACAGATAGACTGGGTCGATTGACACGCGTCAATGAAGCTAGGAGTGCTTGGGAGGAGAAGAGAGGCGAATGTAGTCGTACTAACACCCGATGCTAGCATACAGATGGATAGGTGATGGACATTGTGGGCTGAAGTGTACTTATTACCAGTCTGCTAGCACCACCATCTGGGGCAGCGCACACTTACATAATCCACGATAACAAAGAGAATGTATTTCCATGTAAGATTATATAGTACTCGGTTCTTCCTATTCCTCACATTTTACTACTTGCTACCTCTTACGTCCACTCTCGTGTAAATACCGTCGGACTTTACTTTGACACACACTCTCTCTCAGTACTATCCCACTACACTACATTTCGGAATTATATCATCATTATTAGTAGTAGTCTTACGTACCTCGACGCTTTCCGAGAACTGCTTACTCTACTCTCTTCAGCCTTATTTAGCGATCTATACACAGTAGTCCGATCTTAGATCTGAAGTGGTGTAGCTTCCGTGGTTATCTTGTTTATACAACGCCTCGATTTGGATAAAGTATTTATAGACGGGGGTCTGAGGGGTATTCCACGAAGTGTATTACTATGTACGTAATTGGCTTCTATTCCCTGCTCAGGCTTAAGGTGTACTATAATCTGCAGTCTTTAAAGGCAATAGACCGGGGTGTCGCAGGTGTCAGAAGATCAGGGGTGTAATGCGTGGGTGAGCAGAGCGGCAACTACCTCACTACCTAGGTACTGTAGGCTGGGCGAGGTACACGAGCTAGGATGAGCAAGCTGGCAATGGAGCGTGCACGGGCTTGACGAGTACCTAGCTACCTACTAGTAGCTACTGTATCATCACCAGCATCTTATTACTTCAATTCTTCGCTGCCTTCCCATCAAAGTTCATACTCCATCCACCGGTGTTTGGATCCTGCACCATCTTAAACATATCCGTGCTTAACCCGAATGGTTTGAGTATGCCGTTGCCCAACTCTTTGAGTTTCCCCATCATTTCTCCTACTTCTTTCTCTTTCGCTTCTTCAACCTTCTTGGGCAGTGTCTTTAGCATACCTATTACGGTTTTCTGGTCTGATTGTGGCATGTTATGGAAGTATTCTGGTTGAGCGAGGATTTGGTAGTCGTTGAGGGCAGTTGAGAGGTTACCCCATGTTGAGCCGGAGGAGAAGGCGTCTGGTTTCTTAGGTTTGGGTGCTTCGGATGTGGAAGCTGGGTCGTCCGGATCAACGTAAGATGTTGTCTTCGAGCCTTCTGGAGCAGAGCTAGGCTGTTCTGTGATTTTCACTTTTGCTCTTGCACGTCTGAGCAACAGTTTGGTCCGAATTCTGAGAATATCGGTCTTGCGTTGATCTGAGATGTCCAACTTCTGCAACATCTCAGCGTTTGCTTCGTCATCGTTGTCATCTGGTAATTCGACAACCTTGTTCTCCTCTTCCTCTTTCCCTACCTTTCCACCAGTATCCTGTTGCTTTACTGCTTCCTTTTCCTTCTTCGGCTTCGGCATGGGCATTTCCCTTTCTAGACCATCCAATCCTTTCTCCGCCGATTCAATAGCCTCCTTCCACTCCTGTAGTTGCAAGTGACAAGCTGCAATGTTGCTCTGCAATACTGCTAGCTCATAGTCCAAGTAGATGGGCAGTTCGGCCAGTGCCTTGTCATAAGTCGAGATGGCAGATGAATAGTCCTTCGTAGCGAATTGCTTGTTTGCAGCATTTTTCAACGTGTGCGACTCTTCCACCATTTTCACCTCCTCTTCCTTTGAGAAGCGCACAGATTCTGCAGTTTTAGTTTCCCCATCCTGAT
>Ga0181469_100371_pt1 | contig 16750 bp, 17 predicted proteins | sample InSIn2SAF170_2_FD_119081 | JGI IMG/M metagenome (GOLD analysis project Ga0181469, IMG submission 119081) | Clean room microbial communities from NASA Spacecraft Assembly Facility at Jet Propulsion Laboratory, Pasadena, California, USA -... ... | reverse complement strand
ATCAATTTGTAGTATGTTAATCTACGAAGTACATACAGTACGTACCTAGGTAACTATCAAGACATAAACCTAGGTGCGTACACTCAGCGTTCTCTCTCCGCCATCCTTACGTGTAGATACATGCATACATACTCACCCAACTCGTTACGTCCCCCCTCTCTCCATCCCATCAACCCCCTCCGCCAACCTCTCACCACTACTCATAAACCCCCACGTATTAGCACAATTAAACTCAACCGCCAACCCCGCATACTCCGGACTCGTACTCCCACAACAATCCCTCAACAATATACAATCAAACCCCTTAGAATTAGCATCCTGCAACGTCGAGAGCACGCACTGATCCGTATTCACACCGGCGAACAACAGCGTTCTGATGCCCTGGTTCTCTAAGAAGGTCTCGCATTCGGTTGAACCGCCCCATAGACCTGTTGCGCGGTCTTTGTGGAACCATATGTCTGGGACTTTTGCTTGGAGGCCTTCTTGGTATGCTTTGTCAAGAGGGGGGTGGAGTTGGGTGTTCCATTGGTCGCGCATTAAGAGGGTGCCGGCGTTGATGGTGGTGCCGTCTTCTAGTGTGACGGTTCCTAGTGGGCGACCGAGGTCTCGATATCCTCTCTTTTCGTGCGCCGTTTGCGGCTGTCCATTTGTATTACTGCTATTGTTTTTGGTGAGGGAGGCTCTGTCCTCGATACTCATTTTTTGGAAGCCGAAGGAGCGGTACATGGATGGTGGAGCTTTTTCTAGACTACCTTCTGTGAGACCCCAGTTCAACCAGATTATTCTGATTCCGGCTTTGCGTGCTGCTGGGATTGCGTGCTCTAGTAGGGCCGATTGGGCTTTGAGACCTTCGCCTTTTACTCGTCCCATTGCGGATGAAAGGAAAAAGTTCTGCATGTCGACGATGACCATGGCGGTTTTGGTGGGGGTTATGGTGATGGGGCTGGTGACTGTTTGGAACTTGATGCGAGGGTATATTAGTGGTGAATTTGCTGTTGAAGGGTGGGTTAAATCAAAGCCTTCGGTTTCGGTCCAGAGCCAGAAATTAGAGGGGTGGCCCACGACGGTAGCGTGTTCAGACATATTGTGTAGTATTGGGTGAGTTTATGCTGTTAGGGCAGAGTGATCAACGAAGTGTGTTTTTTGAAAACCAAGGCTGGGTGTATTATAGCACAGCCCCATGGACCACAAGTAGTGCTTGCTTTGTGGTCGAACAAGGTAGCACCTGCTTGAGCAACACAGATCTATAGCAAAGGGATCAAAAGGATTTGCAGAAACATGCAAGAATGATAAGAACCAAGGAACAGAGGAGCAACGGCAATACCTGAGTATCTCTGATCGATATCAGGACGAAGCGGGAAGGTGTTCAAGCAATTGGAGAGTGGTAGCAGGAGGGCAGAAGCTCCGCTTCGTTCTTCTCCGCACGGCGGATCAACTTACTCCTGTTTAGCTGATATATTCACAGATGTATTTGGTGATCGAATTCCAGCAGAGACCAGAGCGATGTAGACCGCGCTGTCAAGATCTGCTTCTTCGTGGAACTGCCACCTTCTCGCGATGTGCTTGAGCAGTTTTGAGTCCACCACTGGTCAATTAGCATGGCAGGTCGCCATACAGGTAACCGGAAGAATGCCCGCCATCAAAGGTCAGAACAAGTGCTAGTGCCCAGACACTATTCCTGGTGGCTGTTGACAGATATCCGTGATATTAGGGCTCAAGCAATGTGTGCAAATGATGAAACAATGGGATTGGACGGAAGTGTCAGCATGGCGATACCAATGTCCAGAATTGAGGATGGTTGACAAAATCTTGAATTGCAGCGCAACCAAGTCCATGGCTTCACGAAGTATGAGGAGGCTGCCAACCAATGCTACCGCTTGGGCATAGTGACGATAGCACGCATCGAACCATTGTGACGTGATCGTCTTCGATGTCGATGTAACTTTCTTAGACAAGCAAAAGAGTTGACAACACGACCAGTGGATTGAGATGATGATCAGCAAAGCTGTGAGGCATATGAAGTTGAGTCTGCTCGTCTGTATTCAGTGTATAGTGTTCATGTGATACATTTGACATCGAAGATATAGGTAGTTTATGCCTTCCAGCCCAGCAGTTTGTTGTTGGTATTGGCTGCCATTGTGTTTGCCGTGTTTGCTTTGTGCTCACTATCATCACCTCGAGTCTGACTGATAAACCTTCATAATACCTCCTGGCAAATGGCATTTTCAACAAGAATGCTTCAATGTGATGAATGCTTCTATGCTTGCTGGTGTTTAGATATCTGATTCCAATACAATTCTTACCGGCCTTTCATACTATTGCGTGTCCCTCTAGTGATCTGTCCAAGCCATCGGCCCTAATACTAGACTCGAGGCTTTCCGCGCTCCATAAATTCTTCCTTCTGTCACTACTTTATTTTCCTTTCGATAACACTGCTGATAAAGACAGAGCGATCTCATCATGCCGTCGCCTTCTGATACGCGCGTTGATGTCCTTGTATTGGGCGCAGGCTGGACCTCGAAATTCCTTGTTCAGCATCTTGAAGAAGAGAAGCTGTCCTACGCCTTAACCACCACGAGCGGTAATATACACAAGTCATGCGAAGGGAAATATGATCCTGGTAAGATGGTGAAGTTCTGGTTCGATCCCGAAGCCGAAACACAAGACGAACAACAATACGCTCAGCTACCAACCGCCCACACGGCTATCATAACGTTTGCGCTGTATGGAACGGGAAAAGTGCAGAAGCTCGTCGAGACATATAAGAAGACGCATGCCGGTGATGTACTCACCAATTGGATACAGTTCGGTAGTAGCGGAATTTACAGAGGAGATTATTGCCATAACCATGAAAGCGAGTACGAGAAAATACCGCGTGCAGTCGCCGAAGATGAGTTGCTCGCCATGGGTGGTACCGTTCTGAATTTATCTGGATTGTGGGGCGATGAACGGTTACCGAGAAATTGGCCACGACGAATAGCAAAGTCAAAGGAACAGTTAAAGACAAAGGGTGCTCTGCATCTCATTCATGGTGAGGATGTAGCGAGAGCGTGTGTAGCATTGCACAGGCGATTTTCGCCTGGCAACAGATGGCTAGTCACAGATAGACACGTCTACGATTGGTGGGATCTGATAGACGGCTGGGCAGATGAGCTGGAGAAAGAAGGAAATGTCGAAGGACTGGATTTGGAATACAAAAGGTGGATTGATGAGTTGTTGATTGAGCAGAACTTACCGGCTCTGCCGCGTGATCTAATGAAACTTGGACGGATACTGGACAGCAACAAGTTCTGGAAGGAGGTAGGCATCCTCCCTCGCCGATCACTAAAGAGGCAACTCAACGATGATGAATGGTCGAGTCATCACTGAATATACTATCCCTAAGAACTACGCTCACTAGTGAAATCACCGAGTACTGCCTACGATAGCGGCAGAAAGGAAAAAAAAGCAAACACGCGTGTCACTCCTCCAGGAATCGAATCCACGACCGAAAATGCAAAAACTCAACTCTCATTGAGAAAAGGCCCTTCTCCAAGTCAACTATTGCTGCATGGAAGTCAGAATCAATCTTCAATAGGATATTTATACCCGTTTTTGCAACGGATGAGGTGTCCCATGATGCACCCGCTAATTTTCGTGGGTGCGGGAATCTTTCTTATTAATTTGTTCCTCTTGCTACTTCCCCCCATAGTCACACTTCGGATTCTTTACTCCAGAGAAGGTGGAGCCCTGACTGCGCTATGTCGTTGATGTGCAACGACTCTGCCTATGGGCCTTTTTTGGTTGCATTTTGTGGGTATTAGTATATGTTGGTTTGCACGAGGCTGCCGAAGAAACTCAGGCCGGGGCTTGAGTCGGTTTGTTGTTGTGCACTATTTCGTTTGGTGGCCGCGAGGAGGAACTTATGGGTTTGTAGAGACGGAAATACCTTCACTTGATGGACTTGCATTGTTTCTTTGTTACTTAAAGTGTCTTAAGATAGCTCGAACGGCGCTGGATATGCAGAAAAGATATGCAATTGTAGTCAGAAGGTTAATGATACACCCAAGTGCTATTAATTGTCCCTTCGACTTTGACTTGAGGATGCTTTATCTCGACTTCTAAAGATGAATTGCAAACTTTCGAGGTAACAGTGGGCTATACACCGTTCTTAACCTCCATATTAGTCTATCGTGCCAAGGTTAGTGTGAGTCTACTTCGTACCACCAAAATCCAACTTTCTAGCAACACTCTTGAACTTATCGTCAAGCTCCCCCTGAGCCCTGCCCAGAGCTTTCGCCATCGTCGCCTCCTCCTTCGCTCTTTTCGGCAACCTATCCTTATCAGTCGGCCGGGGTTCAAGAGACCACCACTCATGCTCAAGACAACCTCTCGTCGTCAATCGCTTGCTCGGATCATAAGTGCACATCCCCCTCAACAGATCCCGACCAGGCTCATCGATCGTTCGGAACACCTGCTCGAAAAACCGCTTATCCCGCAACGGTATCTTCGGCACCTGCTCTATATACAGCGGCAGCTTCGTTACACCCGGCCAATTCTCCTCCAGCGGCGTGCCAAGCGCGCGATTCATGTAGTCAAGCTGTCCGATCTCGCCCGTCTGACTGGGCTCGACCGGAAATGCTATAAACGGTCTTCTGTTCACGAGCTCAGCCAGAATCATGGCCATGGACCAGACATCAACGCCGCCGCTGTAGTGGCGTGCCCCGAAGAGCAGTTCTGGCGGTCGGTACCACAGCGTGATGACTTGGACCGTCATGTTCTGCTCTGGACTGGCGAAACTTCGCGCGAGACCGAAATCAGCGAGTTTTAGGGTGCCGTCTTCGCCGACTAGAATGTTGCCTGGCTTCAAATCTCGGTGTAGTACGAAGTTCGAGTGGCAGAAGAAGAGACCTCGTAACATCATGCCCATCCACGCTTTTATGTCTGCTAGTCCGTATGCACAGCTTGAGTCTTTGATGAGCATTTCTAGATCCCCGCCTGAGATGTACTCGATCACCATGTGTATTCTCTGGTCCTTTGCGTCGGAGAAGATGTCGTACATGCCTACGATGTTCTCGTGCGACAGTTCCTGAAGATATTTGACCTCGCGTAGCGTGTCGACGTTGATGCCCATCTCACGCTGCCTTGGGTCGTCGGTGAGTTTGAACTTCTTGACTGCGAAGTATTTGGCGGGGTTGTCGACAAGGGAATACCGCCAGACATCGGCGTATGTACCACTGCCCAGGTATTTGTCTTTGTTGTATTTGGCTTCGATTTGGCGGTTGATCAGTTCTGCCATGTCGTACTCGGGAGGCGGTTTTCGCTTTTTTGGCGGGCGGGATATTGATGAATCTTGGTTTGGTATTGGCTCGGGTTTTGCTGGAGGATTTGTGGTGGCTTTGAGAGAAGGCTTTCGTAATGGTAGAGATCTGCCTATTGGTGATTTGGTGGCTTGAATATTTTGGTAAGAAGGTGAAAGAGTTTGTAGCGGGGATGGCGCTGAGGATGTTGATGGTGCCATGTTGGGTGGTGGTGTTCACTTGGGGTTTGAGTACTATAGATGGAGTGTTGGCGAGGCTCCAGCTTTTACCTATACTTGAGTTGTGAGAGCTCCTAGACCCGTTCTACTCAAGCCTTCCTTACAGCGGCATAGGCGTCTGTCACCTCTGTGTTCGCTGCGGCTGGTGCGCTCTTGACCTCGCCTTATGCTTTGAGAAGCTCTGAATGGCCAGTTCTTTCATTCAAGTCACTCTCAAGTATTCCACAATTCCTTTTCCTTCACTTTCGCAGATGATTTCGTAGCGATATCCGCAGGTTTCCCTTTGACTACTGTCCTGTGAGCCAGGTTTTGTGCTTTTACTATCCATAAGTCAGTATTCGCCATTGATTCAGAGTAGTTTGTCGTTATACGAAGGTAGCCAGGCAGGGTCACGTGTCGAGCCACTACCTGATTTGGAGCCCGTAACTTTTTGTTCCTGGTGTGCTTCCCGACTGCTGTAGCACGGGACACGAATTAATTCATCAAGATTAAGAACAACATTTGCTGCTGGTTCTCCTTCGAATCTGTGCAACCAAACCCCAACGACATCGATATCAGGACCCTTTCATATAGTTCAGGAGTTCTTGGAGTGTGCGCTGGCGGACACGAATTGTTGAAGGAGCTCTTGCTCCCCATTCGCAATTGATCACAAACATACGACTCTCTTAACCATCTTAGCAACCCGACATGATGGCTACAGCGAAAGCGATATCTCCCTTCTTCGAGTCCTTGTTCCGGTCATCGACGTTATCCTCAAGTCGATACATCTGCACACCCTGCCTGCGCCAGCAGCAGTCAATACGACAACAAGACCAGAAACGATCCTTGCACAGATCCGTCAAACCTCTGCCAATTCCAAAGCCTACACCATTCGTGCCCGATGTCTCAACCTTTCTGAAACTCATCGGCCGAGGTCTGAGTACGCACGCCTCAAAGTTCGGGTCTTGGGACAAGTTATTCACATTATCATCGCCCGAATTGAAAGAGCTAGGCATAGAACCAGCCCGTTCACGCCGGTACCTCCTCCGCTGGCGTCAGAAGTTTCGTCGCGGCGAATACGGTGTAGGCGGCGACCTGAAGCACGTCAAAGACGGCGTTGGCGAACTACGAGTCGTCGAAGTCCCTGCTTTACAAACACCAGCCAGCTCACCAAATAGCACTAGCTACGTGTCCGCGACCGTAACTCCCGGCCTTACCAAACTTATTCTAAACGTCCCAGCCGGTAGCACGAGCTATATCCTCGAACCGGGTCAAACGACGCAAGACCTGAAGAAGCCGAAAGAGTTCACGCTGAAGGACGGCCATATCATTTGTGGGCCATACAGTCAGGCAGTGAAGGGGACGAACGGCAGTGCAGTGAAAATTCAGGTCATGGAGGGAATGTGGGAGGACAGACGCGGCCACAAGGTATTCGGGGGTGAAAGGAGACGAGCAGAAGTACTACACAAAATGGCTGTGGCGGAACACAGAAAGAATGCCAAGTAATTCAGCAGCACCGGTTGTGGTTTTATTGTAACAAGCGAGAGAATACTCCAGCTCCAACCCGGAAACCCTGGTTCCTTCACGCAAGGCGAGGAATTGTAAACCTTGTTCGCTACCCACGGGTACAACCAAGTGGTTTACGTCTACAGCAGCCAAGTTCTAACGAAGCACAATGTACACCACCAGAACAGTAAGAGCAGTCTGATATGTACGGTTGGAAGTCATAAGACATCAACACTAGCCCCCGTCAGGCATTTCAAGAGCAGGTATCACGTTATGTTAACATTAGATAACTGGTATCAAAACCAACTCTATAGAAAGAAGAATGTACATAAGTAGTACAACAATATGTATAAAAGCCATTTGACAAATTTTATCATTTCTCCGAATCTTTCTGATCCTTGGATCACTACGTGCTTACTGTGCTTGCTAACAATACCTATAATTCGATATATGGTGTAGAAGTCCACGCTGACAATCTGATACAATACTATACGGGATGCAGGTGCAACATCAACCACTATTACCAGACAACTGGTTGGAGCTAATGAGTGCAATATCCATACCTACCTATACAATCGTACCTCGAGCCTTGGAGGGCACACATGTCGCTGGAGTGGGGGAGGAGTATCTAATCCGGGACCTTGAATACCGTGACAGCGCATGGATATCACGTGTGTTTCATCGTGTGCTGTGTTTGTCAAGAGCGGCTCAGCGCGGAATTGGGGAAGGAAGGTACAGATTATGGATGGGGAGAGGAATGAGGAGGTGCTTGGGTGGGTGATGGGGGGGAGGGTGGTTGAGGAGGTTGTTAAGGACTGTTGGAATTAATTGGGTTGTGTTGAGTATTGATTTGGTTTGGGAGGTGAGGGTGATGGTGGTTTCTGTTTTCTCTGTCTCAAGGAATTTTGGACGGGGTTGAGCAGGTGGCAGAGAGGGGATGGTGTTATGTTGGGAGGCCCGGAAGGTGATGCACGTGATTCTGTTTTGGTTGTGAAGGTCGGGATGAGCAGATGGGAAGATCAGACATGGTTCGGTTTTGGGCAGGTTTGCTGGCGGGCAGCCAGGTGGCTGTCTGTGTTGGTACGAGCTTTCAGATATGTGGCTATGGCAAGGCGATTTGTCATTCTGGTTGGTGAGGTATAATGTGCACTCGTCACCTCATTTCCTGGATGTTTGCATCTCGGAGCGGACCATGGGGAGCGTGATCGCCGATGTCGAGGCGTTGTGTTCGGTATGGCTGAGATATGCACTTGTGGTGCTGCGAAGAGTGAGGTAAGGAATTTGACATAATAGAACTTACACAAGATTGTGCCACAGTATGGCCAGAACTGGCGGTCGATCAGTAATCACATAGTCTTGGTAGTCTGTTGTGATCGTGCGACCGCTGGCATCGAAATGTGTTGGTCGGCTTTAGTACACCTTAATGAGTTAAGGCTAGATGGAAATTAAGACAGGCAATCTCTGGATGTTCCGCATGCTAGTGTCCTGACGACAAGTATCTTGCAAGATTTGGTTCTCGTCGTAGCATACGTCCACCAGATATCAAATGTCCAAGCAACAATTGTGTCCGAATGAGACCAAGCGACTTGACATGTCGTACCACAAGTTGGATGTCAAATATGTGGTCAACCTCACAGTTTCTCGTGTCAGATTTGATATTGACGATCAGCTTTTCGACGTACACTGTTGACCAATATCGTTGTCGAGTCGACACCAAGCTTCGGAGCTCTATGCACGATCTGATCTCCTCAACAATTGTCGTAGTGCCCAAAACATGGGGACAATTCGTGCCCGGCGGACCAATCAATTCTCTCATCTGCAACGTGCGGTGTCTTTGTTCCAAGAACCTGCATCAATGCACACACACAATCTCCCCCACTGACTCATGGCGGCGTCGATCTTGTTAGTACGGTCGTCCAAGTCTCGGGTTCTTCCACATCACAAAATCTAGCAAGATGAAAAGGAGAACGCTAGAGAATATCCTCCGCGAGTAAACCTCCGGAGTTTATCGGCGATTACGTGAGGGTGCAGCTGTCAACCACATGCCTGTCAAGGTCATCAAAGCTTGTTCTCGTTTAAGATTTATGTAATCATGATTGGCTTGACTTTCTCAACTGAAAAGAAGTGTGAATGTACATCAATGCTATGCACGCAGACGTGTTTGCTGCCTTTGGCGAGGCGATAGTGTTAAGAACCAAGGCATCAACACATCATGCCAGTTTCGGTCCTATTGCTGAAGGCAATGGTCCGCGTCAAGGATGGAGAAGATGCTGAGATGTAGCCTGTACACTGTTCTGCGCTCTCAAAGGAATGGTTCGTACCCTGCCAGTGATGCTGAGAAGTCGTTCGTGATAAACCTGCACAAAGTGCGCTACTGTAGTAGTTCAGGCTCTCTCCAGTATATCTTGGCAGTCGAGATCGACAGGATGTCTGATTGAATCAAACTTGAATTATGAGCCAATCAGTTCAGACCGCACCAGCCTGCCACTAGCGGGAGCTTTTCTCGCCGTCGCTGGATACGAGACGCGGCGTTGACCTATTTTACTTTGGTGCAAATTGCTCCCAGCGGCTGTAAGGTTTTAAGATGATTGAAATCGTTGTTTCAGGACATCTCACGCTACTTAGTAAGTATTGTAAGTGACATCTTTTAGCAAGCCACGATGTTGGATTCCCGCGAATCCGTCTCAATGTGCCTGATGATCGTGAGCTGGCACCAAGGTTTATTGGACGCGGTAGGAAAGCAAAGATATTCCTGAAATTGCATTCACAGTCATGCTCTTCTGAGTCTCAAGGCGCAGAGGCTGTGATACTGCTGATTACTGGTATTGCTAATGAGATAAAATGCTTTGGACGATGAAAGTGAGCCGTCGATCGCCGCGGAATCGGATGAACTGGTGGCTGCTTCGGCTACTGCCATAGTTTGTGTACTAGCACTGGCGAAGAATCTTGAATCTCAAATGAGTTGCGGCCAAGGTGATGTGACCTTACACAAGCATCTCGGCCAAAGTTGTCCACGCCCTAGTCATCACACCTTCCTCTTTCTCTGGTTTTCCTTGATCTGTGGCCGATCGCAATATGGGAAGTCTGCCATGGATAGCAGCAAGAAATTCATGTATTAGCGCACGATTGTGAGCACGAGGGTGTTGAGACTGCTCCTAGATTTCTATCGAGAATGCCCTTCGTACTGGGATCATGGGTTTATAAATTCGAATATGGTCTGATGTTTAATCAGCGTTCTCGTCAAGTTGTGCGTGCATGGAATGTGTTGATGATCACAACAATCATGCAGATCTTGGTGATAACTTAGTAGTCTTGTATCCAATCGGCTGGGATCAACCTCCAAAAGCCTTGCATGAGTTGACCACGAATCGGTCAAGGCGAGTTCTCGACGGCCGCGGCGCAAAAGGCTGTGTTGGACTGTCGCAGATTGCAAGGAGTCGCCGAACCACAAGTTTACCAGGGTGAACCGAGAGTCGGTCTCGATCGTTGTTGTATTGCATGTGGGGGTCATGCCTAGCCCAGGGCTCATGAAAGTGAAGTTGGGGCACGGCTTTTGGAGGTGGTGAAGGCATAAGATGCTTAACTGGTTGCACTAAGCAAGGCTAAATCGAGATAGACACCAACGGCTCAGGGCCCGGAATAATCTGGCGTTTATGCTTTGTGTCGAGCTCGAGAACGAACAGCTCGAGTTGACCCACATACAAACGCAAGGTCAAAAATCTATTCAGTTCAAAGTTCATGTCAAGGATCCCGATCCCAAGCAGAAGACTGCACTATCCTCCACAACCCTGTCACTGCACGTCGCCAAATTCCCCGGCCGGTCAACGGCCCTGTCAAGCCCTGTCAAGATATCCAGGTACATGCACTTTCCCTGTACGAGGAGCATGTCAGAGATCCACGCCTGCTTTTTGCCTTTGTAGTGACCTTCGTGCACCTTCTTGCACCCTGGACCACTTTGCTTCGACATTGCGCAACACCGTTTCCTCTGCACAATACCGAACATCAAAGTAATCTGACCTTCACTTCGAAGAACGCAACACGCCCAGCCATCTGAACCAACAACCAGCGAGTTCTGGCATCTCTATCGGCAACTGGCAGCTTCGTTGTGTCCACCACACCATTTCCCCATCTCGTTACCCTCGAGGAATATAGCAGTACCAGTATAGAAGAACAAAAACAGCCTGCAAAGGCCCGTCTCTGCATGTGGTGACATTGCATATTGCTTCTGCTGGTAGATGTCTGTGCCACCTGAACCACGTTGAGTCTGGATACCTGCTGAAGAATTATGTCTTTGCCCGTCCCTCTACGGCCAGCTGCCGATCCGCCGACCGCAGCGCTTCCACCAATTCCTCGCTCCAGCGCCACGAAAAATCTTTCGCAAACACCATCAAGACTCAAGGCACTTGGGAGGCCCTCTGTGGGACAAGCTCACGCGATATCCTCGCCATCGGAGCTACCAACATTGAAGAATATTCAGAATGGCAGGTCCGGTCCATCAACACCTCAGACTATTCGAAAAACCATAAGCATAGCTTCATTTCCACAGCCACCAAACGGACTGTCTAGACCAGGTACTGCCGCATCCTTGGGCCCGCCTAATTCACCAAGAAAATCAACATCAGATGCCGGTCGGATTGGTACTTCAACCACGTCAAGGTCCAAGTTGAATCCCAGATATAGTAATGGCTCCACCACATATCGCATGTCCGACGTACCGTCCTTGCTCAATGCAAATCCTTCTTCTGCCATGCCAACAGTCAATAATAAACGAGCTTCGGATGGCCACTCGAGCATTCAATCACCTCCACAGAGCCGTAGCTCGTCCGCAAATGGTTCGTATTCCACAACCGCCACTACAATCGAAGAGGGAGATGAGGACCGAGGCCGCCTAAGAGAATCAGAGGAGGTCCAAGACACCAAGACAAGTAAAGGGAAAGAGCACAAGGGTAATGTCATTGTCAGTGTGCGTGTCAGACCAGACACCAGTGGTCATGATCCTTCTGCCACCGAGGGGGAGTGGATTGTTGATAGTCGACGTTCTCTCATCGCATGTCAGGGTAAAGAAGGAGGAAACTATGTTTACGACAACGTTTTTGGAACTTACGACGACAATGCGAGGGTTTACGACTCAGCAGCCAAGCGGCTTGTTCGACGAGTGATGGAAGGCTACCATGGCACCGTGTTTGCCTACGGTATGACAGGCACAGGGAAGACTTTCTCTATGCAAGGCACTATGTCCAGCCCAGGTGTTATACCTTTGGCAATTACCGACATCTTCAGCTATATCCGAGAAACACCGCACCGTGAATTTCTGCTCCGTGTTTCATACCTCGAAATTTACAATGAGAAGATCCACGATCTGCTTGCGCCTGCCGGTGTTTCAACAGAAGAGATCAAGCTCCGGGAAGACCCTGGTAGAGGTGTGTATGCCACACCTTTGAAGGAAGAAATTGTGCAGAGTCCAACTCAACTTTTGCGCGTGATTCATCGTGGGGATATGGCGAGACGGACAGGAAGCACACAATGGAACGCCCGAAGCTCGCGCAGCCATGCTGTTGTTCAGATCGTGGTGGAAAGTCGAGAGCGAGTGGCTGCATCCGGTAACTCACAGGAAAGTAAGAGAATTGCCATGCTTCCTACTGGCGTACGAGTGTCAACTCTGAGCCTCATTGACTTGGCTGGCTCAGAACGTGCGGCTGAGGATAAGGAGCGGCGTACCGAAGGTGCTCATATCAACAAATCTCTTCTAACGCTCGGCACTGTTATCTCGAAACTTTCTGCCGGCAAGGACAAGAATGGCAACCCAATTGACAAAGATGGGAAGCACCTACCATACAGAGATAGCAAACTTACCCGCCTTCTACAAGGAGCATTGTCCGGTAGTGCTCTGGTTTCAATTCTCTGCACCATCCAGATTGGCTCAAGCGTGTCGACAGCAGCCAACAATCACACGATGGAAACACTCAACACACTGAAGTTTGCCGCTAGAGCCAAGAATAATATTGTCAGTCACGCAAAACGAGCAGTGGAAGAGGTCGGCTCAGCTACAGCTGGTCTCCTCGAACGGTACCGTGCAGAAATTGCAAGTTTACGCAGCGAGTTGGACAGCCAGCGGAAATCAGTTGATACCAACGAAGAAAGACATGTAGAGGTGAAGATTCAGAAAGAGTCGGCCAACCGTCACGAGGAGCGCATGCTAGAAATGCAGCTTGCTCGCACGGCTTTGAAGGAGCGAATTGAACATCTCAATCGCCTCATTCTATGTTCAAAGTCGACGGGTGTCAATACGAGGGCAGTGTCAGCGTTGAGCATGAACGCACGACTGTCTGGGGGTACTATGGCCGAACACGGCAATCCTCGCTCTCTAAGGTCGTCAGCCAGCCATTCAACCCTGGGCAATTTTGGAGCAACAGTCACTCGACATCCATCGATGACTTCGGTGGGTGGTGGTGCTTCTCAATGGTCACCCTTGACGGACGAAGAGGAAGTTATGGGCGACCTCGGAGATGGCATGGCCTCGTTGCAGGCTCAAAACAGAGCATTGCAGGCTGACCTTCAAGACAAAAACCGGTACATCTCAACACTGGAGAAACGGCTTCTGCAAGCACGGCGATCAAGTCATTCACGCACGGCTACGAGCTCAAGTAAAGCTGTGCAAGATGGGGACGATGTGCAGAAGCAGTTGGATGAGAAGGACACCGTTATCGCTGATTTACAGAAAACGGTTGTTGCTCTGCGATCAGCCATGCGCCAACGTTCGCTGGCTGATAAAACTAATGACAATGCGTTCAGTGAATCCAAGTTGAGTAAAGTCCCTCGTGTTCGACCGGACCACGAAAGCAGTGAGGCAGCCAGCCAGGATATTATCAAACTGTCGGGCACAAAAATGAGTCCGATAGCACTACTCTCACCCCAGAAGAATGGTGAGAAGAAACGCAAATCGGTGGATGAAATGTCCAAAATGCTGGACGAGATGATCCAGGACAAGGTGGAAAGCGGACAGCTTGTGAAGGGAAGAACAGGGGTACGAGCACCATCAAGGCTGACACCATTGCGCAGACCCTTGCTACGAACCTCAAGCGCTCAAAGCGCACCACTGCCACTTTCGACGCGTGTGGTAGACACAATACACGAAGGAGACTCGGTCGCAGAACCGGAGTCGTCAATATAAGCAACCACACACATACTTTGATGAGTTATGACGATACTTAGTTACAATGCAGTCCTTTTGTCAGCGAGGAGCTATTCATGGAAGGTGATACTAAAGGCATACGATCAAGGGTTCAAATGTTTTCCCTAGAAGTGTTTTTCCTCACGGAAATCTAGCTATTGCTAAGCAGGACTAGACAAGTAGGACACGGTCAACATTTATTTCATTTGTACAAGATAAGAGGATCAAAGATCATTCATGGCAACATGTGGGCGGTAGATGGATCGGAGACCATTTACTGTAGAGGCACCCAAACAGAGCAATCTGATTTTTGCAACTGCAGCGACTGTGAATGTACAGGACAGTGCTGGCAGACATTTAGCTTTGAATACATCATTTGTGCTGATACTGAACTGAGAACACCAAGCAGAAGAACGTCGAGTTAAGCCCAAAATTTGATGTTTTCGCATTGGGGTAAGCACTCAATCATCAGCTACAGTAGAAGCGATTCCCCTGTTGAGGCCATGCAGGTACCAATCCAGGCTCGACATTGCTTGGCCAGACACGCTGCAGTTGTGCTGTTTCAGAGTGCTGTCTGTCACAGGCCAGCAGACGAATCAAAACAATACCCGTGCCATTCCAGTGCCCACCATGTTTCATCCACACCACCTTCTCCGCCTTGGATTTCTCGAGCACACTCCCACTCATTTTATTGCTTTAATCCGGAATGGCAAGATTAAAAACAACAACGACGCTGTTACGCATGAAAGACGTCACAAGAGCTTGCATTCCCAAATGAGCATCTTTGGAATGACCATGAACACCAGCACTCAGGATACATGTAGATCTCTATAAGTAAGCTCCACCCACGTCAAGATCTTCTCCTGAGCCCCCACCTGTGATACCCGATGGTAGCTTATTGGTTCGGGTGCCGAGGCTGGGCCGGTCCCTGGATGGGACACTTGCTTCTCGACCTCTCACATCTTACAGCAACTCCTGTCCATGCCGGATTTGCAGTTTGTGTCATGTTGCGATTTTATAGTGTTGTAATGATCTTTACTTCTTCCTAAGGTTTGTGTTCATACAATCTCTGCTCTCTTGTTCGTTGTGCCCGTCATTTCAGTGTTTCTGTCCTTATTTGCAGCACAGCGTTCGATTGCTAACCTCGGAATTCTTTCGTTTTACCATCTGAGAAAGGCCCGGTGCCTGCTCCTACATAACGTTTGCATACAGCATTGCCTCCATTCATTTGATACTCTTCTGCAGAGACACGATAACAAGAATCACGCTCCTTACGACATTGACGAACTAAAGACACCCCTCACGAAACAAATCAGTACAATCTTTGTGGATTTATGACGCGGAAAGAATGCTTCTAGCTAGCCGAAAAAGTCCTCCGAAATTCCTTCAAGTACCAACAGCATCTCACAAGAGCTACTCAGTCAGAGATTATCTCCTGTATAGTCCTTTGCCGTCGCCTTCTCTACCCTCAATTCTTCCCCGCCATGGAAAGAAGCCCCCACCCCTCAATACGCGGAGGGTGGTTAAATATTTATGCTGGTTGTCGAGCTTGATTTTAATGGTCTACGTGTATCTGTGGACGGATGGAGAAAAACAATCGGTGCCCGATCCTACGTATCGACGTAATGGACAATCTTATGAAATCGTTGAAGACTTTAGCCTACCCGACTATTCTTCTCCTTTAGCAGTGACTGATACGGATGGTGAGTCAAGGTGGACAATACACATACCTGCCAACCGAGGTTTTCCACTACCATCAAAAGAATATGTAGACATATGTTCACATGTTGAAGAGGTTAAGAAACATGTGGCCTCAATTAGGGGAAATGAAAAGGAAGTTGCACGCCTAAAATACTACGACCAGGATCCAAACTACATCGATGTTGCACATGCACAGTTGAACGACACTATCCCCTTCGATCCAAGTTTCAAGCCTGGTGGGGAGGTGCCAGTATGCACGTCTTCTATGATTTATGTTCTCGACTCGGACGATGCAGGCCTGGGTGGTTCGCTGTTGGGACTTTGGCTGGCCTATGGTCTTGCTCAACGTGAGAAGCGAGCCTTCTTCATTGACGACACACACTTCGCCTATGGCAAATATTCAACCTTGTTCGATCGACCACCACAGCCTAAATGTCGACCTCCTCCTCCAACACATCGGGTGCCGTGTCCCCGAATGTCACAGCATTTAGTAGTCACGTCAGCCACCTGGAAATGGACATTTGGCGAAGCCTTCCACGAGAAATTCAACGACAACCAGGTCTTCGACATGATGCGCGTCGGCTACGAAGCACTCTTCAAACTTGTCTCCGATGACCAAGCATACGTTGATGCTCGAGTCTCCGACCTCAGAAACCAAGTCGGCAAAGATAACCTCCTCGCAGGGCTGCATATCCGCCGCGGCGACCGACACCCCGACGAATTCCAGTACCGACAAGGCTACATTCCACCAACTCTCTATGCATCAGCACTACAGAAACTAGTCGATTCAACAAGCACAACCTTCCTCTTCGCCACATCCCACTCCCACCAGAACTCAACATTCATCCTCGCCTCCGACGACGCAGACATGTACC
>Ga0181469_100272_pt2 | contig 16759 bp, 6 predicted proteins | sample InSIn2SAF170_2_FD_119081 | JGI IMG/M metagenome (GOLD analysis project Ga0181469, IMG submission 119081) | Clean room microbial communities from NASA Spacecraft Assembly Facility at Jet Propulsion Laboratory, Pasadena, California, USA -... ... | reverse complement strand
TCTAAGTCATTCCCCTCTCTGACCTATGGCTCCCATCTTTTATTGCTAAACCTAGAGGCCTCTATAAGAAGTTTCGGGGTTAACTCAAGTAGTTTCATTCAGTTACTAGGGTAGGGGAGTGGACTTACTTGTTGAATGAAACGAAATGGACGAGCTCCTACTGCTACTATATGACTTAAGCAAAGGATAGGATGGAGGCTGACGTAAGGTAGGTAACCCAGAAGCAGAATTCATGGAATCTCTCTTGCACAAGGGTAAACAACACAGCGTTGCTTCCTAACCGAACGAACCATAGACTAAAGTACTTGATTCTTGCCTAAAGGAAGTATTCAGTGTGTCATTTTCCATAATACTTGTTGACTTGCTCTTGACATTGACTAATGCACTAAGGCACTTTGGCGCTGGCTAACACCTAATGTTGAAGACAGGAACTCACATGACTTAACTCCATTAGCGGAAGATAGAAACTCACCGGACTCTGTTACAAGGGCGAAAAAGAAAGAAAGGACGGACTCGTACGTTAGCTGAGGAAGAGATGATTCCTTGCGCTTAGACCTGTTCCAAATATGCTTCTGGTTTTAAGGGTGAGTGACCCATATCTATAACACAGAGCTCAATCCTCTTCTTTAGTTTGATACCTGAATAGCTAAATCCTCTTGTCGGCTTTTGTCTTATAGCTCAGCAGATATATAAGTCTTAAGTTTGATACCTGCATTCTTTTCCTCTGGTTTCTACCTTCCTCATCATACTCCTATCCTTCTCAAGCTTATAAGTAATACTCTGATCCTTCTAGCTGCTCCTTCATGAGTTACAGTTTCCCTTGACTAGACTAGCCAATTACGATAAGGTGCTTCAAGCCTTTCCACTCGTACGACACTGTTATTCGTTACTGCCGCTAGTGCTACTTAATATAAGGGCCACTAATACTGATTCCACTGGTACCACTTAGGGCTTTCAAAACCATGGCATTAATTAAGGGCACAGCACTTATTCATCTTGTCTGCCATGCCAATTACTTAAGGGCACAGCACTTATTCATCTTGTCTGCTTGGCCCATGATTTCCTATACATAAGACTGGCAATAAGGAGCTTGTGTCACTTCCTTGCAAATCGGATCGGATTCTTTTTTCTTCAGAGAAAGGGAAAAAGGAAGAGCCTTAACTTACCTCTGGATTTGCAGCATACGAGGCCTCGTGGTTCCTATTCAAAGCATCGAGCTTGGTAACGAGCCTCTTGTCCTTATCCATAAAAGGTCTTAGTCAAAAAGGTATGGTGCGACCCCCAATGAAAATGTTGTTACGCCTGGAAAGAAGGAAGCCCTTAGGAAGCCCCGAAAGTACTAGTGCGGCTCCCTTCTTCCTTCCCATCTGGTAAGGCTATGTCTCGAGGACGTGTTGTCCCCTAGTTTGCTCGGAGCGGGCGACAATCCGGAATCCCAGTTGTTGGCTGCTAGCATGGATGCCATCTGTTCGAATGCTCGATGGGAGTATACAGTTGTCTCTAAGGTAGCACCAAAGAGCGCATAGATAGTGATCCCTACTGAGGACGGTTTAGTTGGGTGAGGAATGGAATAGCATACGAAGACAAAGTGGAGGTCGTAGTTTTATTGTTCGCATGTGTCCTAAAAGGTTCCCCATCTAGTTGAGTTTTTCTTGAAGCAATGAAAGTAACACCTTGATCAGTCCCGAGGATACTTCCGATATTAGTTTACCACTGAAGAGTCAAAAGATTAGAAACTAGCTAAAGATCAGCTACGTATCAAGGGCGCGGGCCTCAACGCATCCTTTCTGAGTTTACTAAGTCTCTATAAATAAAACAAGCTTTGTAGAGGCGATTCCCATCTAACTTAGTCTATTATCGACGATTTTCTTAGAAGAACCGCGTTTGAATCATTCCCATAGTCGTTCTTTTTATAATTGCTAGTAGGAAACAGAAACTCCATTATGGAATTATTACACTTGAGCACGCCGGTGGGTTAGTTACCCTAATCCATCTTCCCTGTCTAATTATTCCGTTTCAGTACTTATCGCATAGGAGGGAAATGATTCTGTCCCGGTCCCAACTATAACTGCGGATTCTATTGAAACGGAGTCTAATCCTGAGACGGCTGATACATCTTCTCTCGTCGACCTTCAGTTCCTTCCCGCGCGTACTTGTACTTGAATCACCTCCAACTACTTATACTCGCACCGCTACTGAATTAGGACTGGGTCATAACTCTACGCTTACAGGTAACCCGTTTGGCTGATGGATACGAGACACGTTAGGTTGGCTTGCTGGCCGAGTGTACTTTGTCTCATCTCACCTGAGCCGCCGTTCCGACCTCTGGAACTCCTTATTGTTTTCTATTATTCTATTCGTTTTTGCTCGTCTGAGCGCTTTTCATATATGGTTTGTAGCTCGATGTACTAGATCTCCTGTGATGAGCCTTGTACAAACAAGGGTTTCGACCTAAATTCCATGTTGATTTCCTCTTGTTTCGTAATTCTATCGTATAGTGATTGATCTTTGAGAGTACCTCTGTGCGATTCATGCTTCTAAGTCCTTGACATAATCTTATTACAGAGATTTCTCCCTTTTTCCTCCAATGCTCAATCAATAGAACGATAAAGCGCTTTCAAAGTTGTTACGGATGCGAGGCATTGCTAAACCTATCACCCCACCATGCAACCATTCGTTTTGTTAGAGCCTATAAATACATGATGTCCTGTCCATCAACTAGACTATTCCACGTAGACGTTCAGAATGCCTTCCTTCATAGAAAGATTTCCATAGTCTGACCCTCTCTTTGCTTGTTCGTCTTTGCGGCCGTTGCGAGTTAACTTGTTCCTTCGCTTTCAAGGTAAGCTGTTAGAGCAGAAAGTTTTGTTGGAGTTTTTCATATACAGAAGCCTCATCTCATGCAGAGGTTCCGTCTCTCGGAAAGGACTCTCACTCAGTCGAATCCAGATTAGAAGTAGGGAGCCGAAGCACTGGACTCGAATCAGAATGAAACTCTAAGGTAATAAACGGAAAAAGCGGGAACAGAGGCTCAAGTCAGTGGGAAATCAATCAATCAATAAAACAGTGGATGTAGGGTCGGGTGCTAGTGTATAGGGAATTCCAGGAAAGTGGTTGATGGGAAGGGAGTAGTTTACAGTTGTTGACAGCCTGAACGGAATCGAGATGATGGTCTTCCTTAGCGCCCAGCCCAGCAGAGAGAGCAGCTATTCCTTTTGTTAACTTGACCTTTGCGCTCTAGCTTTCATCATGGATTTTGGATTCTTATGCCATACCCTAAACCAATTACACATTAGGCTTTCGCACACTAACAACAGCACTTATGAACTTAGCAAACTCATGTTAGCACCCCGACCCGAGTTAAAGAACCAAACACTGCACCAACAGACTCAAACAGGAGCGGTAGGATGAAAGAATGCAACTGGGGAGTAACAGCCTTAACAACTGTAGTAGGGTGTCAGAATGCAACCAGGTTTAGCTCGCTACCGTTTTCGGGAGATAGAGAACCCGAAGGCAAAGCAAACAAGAAAGAAGGGTTTATTACTGCAAACTACCCTCATAAACTCAAATACAATAAGTGTAAGCGCGAGGGCCCAGGTATGATAGCTATAAGATGGTGAACATATAATCCAGTGATCAAACCAATTACTGCTTGTTCAAACTCCAATTCTCAATTGTAAGTATAGTAGTTACTCATCCCATTGCTCACTCTCCAGACTATAAAGAATGGAAGAGAGTGCTTTCTATTGCTTCCGCCCGGACTATAAAGAATAGAGAATCTATAAAGAATAGAGAATCTATGGGGAGATGGCTCCTTTGAACAAAATGCGTCTTGTCTTTCAACTACACTTTCTACTTGTCACTTTTCCGCCATTGGTGTTTGCGTCTGTGCTCAGTAAACCGGAATTGAATGCATCCCTTATATAGAAGATAGTCACTTCACAAAGCAAAGCATTCTTAAAGCTCGATAACGGAGCTCTCTATTTGTAGTTGCAGCAGATTGTAAGGAGAGTGCCTTGCTAGCAGATTGTAAGGAGAGTGCACCACAGCGCTTGCAGGTATAGTTTCGGCTTGAGGAGAGCGTTACAAATATGGAATGAAGTTGACTAGCTTAGAAAACGGATTCTTATTGCCCAGAGCGCGCCCTCAAAGTATAAGCTAATGCGCGAACTCCACTAGTACTTACTTAAAGAAGGGCACATACCTCAATATCCAAATCCAGAATAACCCTATACTCGTAGAGGTTCAATATAACACTTAATAACGACTCTATTAGGAAAGAACATAAACATAGGAAATACTCTATTAGGAAAGAACATAAACATAGGAAAGGTCAAGCTCCGGAAAGAACATAGGAAAGGTAAAGCAGAGGGGAATGACTTAGATAAAGGTCAAAGGTACGTACATGAATGGCTTAGTGCGGGTGTTCTTATAGTATTTAAGTAAGATAACGAACGGTATGGGTTCGGTGCTTAGCTTGCTCCAGTAGCTCGCAGGTTTTAGTTAAGTGTTAGCGCGCCCTTACGTTTTTTCAGTTTCAAACCTCTTCTCTGCCGGGAGCATCTTTCTCTTTTCCCATAGGACCAAAGGAATCCCCTCTTCAGCAGACACAGCACTAGCCCCGATAACTAAAACTAATAAGATAAGCGTTAGCACAACTAATATCCAAAATCATTGAATCTCACTTCGCATCAAAGAATATCACTCGCATCATATGAGCGCTGGACACCGATTGTTTGTTCCGTTACTCTTGAACTCTTCTTAAGCGCGGTGTACTTTCTGCTCTCTCCTACTAGCGGTGTAATTGATTAACCTGACTTCTGGTTCTGCTCTACCTAAAAACACAGCTGACTCCTGACTCCAATAAGTTGCAACGGCTTGTTGACTCTAAACCTACAAAAACCTCTGCTTTGTCACGCATCTGAACCAAAGGGCTAAGCTGTTTTCAAAGATGCTTGAGTTTGCTCGCTCGGTCGCCTAAGCGCTTTGGGTAATAAGCTGCCACTATCGAAGTAAGGGTAGCGCCGGGGATAGAAGCCTTCCAGATCCATTATTCGTTGCTTGCTCCCTTGCTCGTTCTTGCTCTGTTTCTAGCTGAATAAAAGAGGCACCTATTATGTAAATGAGTAACAAAACACTTATTAATGCTTCCTATACTGACTGCTGACTTTAAAGAAGAAGAAGAGACTGCTTACTAAACAAGAGAAAGAAGATGAATAGACCCTATAAAGAAGAAGAATAGACTGCTTACTCAACAAGAAGGAAGAGAAATTAGGCCATGTTCCGTTACTTGCTCCCTTGCTTGTTCTCTAAAGAATGGCGGAGAGCTACCTTAATATATAAGTTGGGAAACTCATAGCTGTGCTTCCTTTCCGAACCCTAGACGTTAGTACTTATTTATTACCTATTGAGCCCGTAACTCTTATTCCTAATTTCTATGAGAACGTAACTGGAGACTAGTTCACTTGTTTGGTTTGTTCCATTCTTTTCCGCTTTTGTTTGTTTGCTAGCTGGGTATGCTCCTGCTGTAAGAGAAGGTTCTGTTCTGTCTCTCTCTCCCGATACAACCAAGCAAGACAGCGTAACGGCGCCTTTGCCTTTACCTTAACCCCTGGAGGGCAACCCGTAAGCCTCTTTCCTGACCTTTCCTTTCGCACCCCTACCCTACTAAACAATAAAACAATAAGTATTATTCCAAATATAGAATTTAGTAACAATACCTCACTGGTTACTGCTGACTGCTTCCTTCAAAACGGACTTAAGAGTAAGAGAGCTATGCTTCAAAACTCCCTAACGGACCCCAAGAGTAAGAGCACTACGCAACAACAAGAGTAAGGCTTAGCGCGCATTATGTTGTTGGGCCCAAAAACAGGACTTGAAAATAACTCATACTAAAGAAAAACTATGTAGCAACCATAATGATACTAAGCTTGTTCTAGACCAACTCCTTATTCTTGTTCTTATAATTCTCTTTATGATTCTCTTCCCTGAGATTAGAAATTCCAATTGATTAACCTAACACCTTCGTTATTGCTTGCAGCCTGATTCTCTTCCCTGAGATTAGAAATTCCTTCTCATTGCAAGAAAGTGGCTTTCAGCACCTTCTCCCGCCTGTCCCAGTACTAGACCCGGTGGTATAAGTAGTTTCTCTCGAGTAGTCCTTTTCAGTGTAAGGTGATTCTTTTGAAAAAGGACAAATTCAATCAATCCTGTTTGAATGCCTTCCAATTGCAGTTCTTTTGTCAGCCCTGCTCCTTAAAGTGCTAGTTCCCAGCCCCAAGCGAATACTTTATATCGATAGAGCTAATAGGTAAGATCCATAGGTGGTAATAGTAGCCATTTTGAGTTACCTTCCCAGCTATGGGAGATCCAGTGCCTTTGACCCATAGAAAATCCAATAATCAAAAAGAAGTAGATAGAAGATAGAATCCAAATGTCAATTTCTCGTCGGCATCGGGGAAGGAATTAGAAGGATATGAGCTGATACCACAGGAGAATCTTAGTATAGCCTATCCTTTATTAGGAGTTTGTACATACTCTGACCTTACTATTGGTATATTTTATAAGGAGTTCTTTCAGCTGAAAACATCTACGAAGACAGGACTTGGTACTATTGCTACTACTAAGAAATGGGATACTAACTATCCTCTGGCTCTTGCAACTATAAACTGTGACTCCTGTGTTCGGCAACTAACTACCTGTAACTAAGGGACCGATTTGAAACTCTCACTGATTCTTTTGAGGCTTAGGATCTTGAAACAGCTCTAAAATCAACCTAGCAGTAGGGCAAAATCATCCTAGCTGTAGGGGCAGTAGTCAAGTAAATACTTTATGGAATTGAATGCACATCGCATGCATCTAAGTTATGAATCTGACCTACATCTCGATTTCCTTGATACCGTACTAAAACCAGCGCAGGAGAAGGAATGGATTCTTCCCCCGGAGCTTCACTTTCGAACACATAAACATCATTTCCTGATCCCGATCAACCTCGAGTCGACGTACCAACCTATACAGCTGATTCTTTAGTCGCATTAACTGTCATGTCAACAACTGTCTGGTCTGGTCCGGAGCAAGTCAAGTTTTTGGCGCTAAGAGAGTTTACCGGCTAAAGTTAGGGTTGCGCAAAGTCGTCTGCAAGTGAACCATAAAGATGAGAGGCTCAATACATTCGTTGAGCCCTTATATGGGTTTTCTAGGTGGATTCCCATTTGATTAGGCAAAGATGCATTTAAAGGACATAGGCATTACTTCAAGTAACCGTTAGCACAAACAAGCTTCAACTTCCAAGGGAAACTAGACTTTATCATAATAAGAAAGAGTAGGCACTTCCAACTGATATGGGCGAGTAATCAAACCTCACTGCAGACGCCGGGAATACAGATCTTCAGCAGTGTAAAGAAAGGGAAGCAGTGTTTAGTATAGAGATTTAGATAATAAGAGAGGAATAGGTGATTATGTCGGTGAACAAGTAAGTTGCCCGCTCGCAGGAATTCAATCAGTGCCGAGTGTTTCAGTTGAAGGATCAGATTGTGTTGTCGGTTATGAAAGGATAGTCTCATAAGGTTAAAGTAGAATCGAGGGTGTTGACGCAAGATCAACTGTAATTACATTCTGAAAGCTAGGTACCTATGCTCTGTTTGTTTACTTGATTCTTTACTGGGCACTCGATAGATTCAATCTCGATAGATTAACAATCTCGGTAGATTCCATTCCGTATTTGTTTCTTGATCTTACAGAGAGACTATGCTATCTTCCTATCTTAGCACAGTAGATTCAATTGGATAGCAGAAGACAGGACCAACAGGACTAAGTGTGCTAACGGGAAGCTCGAAAGATGAAATTCCAGTTTTCTCGGCTAACGTTGACTTCCTCGGGCAATCAACATGACTCCGATCTTCTGCGCAAGCAAGTTGTTTTACTGTTTTCCTTGGCTTACGTTGAGTTCCTGTTTTTCGGGGTATACCATTATTGTAATGAGAAGAACTTAGATGAGCTGCTTGCTTGATATGACAGTCCGAGGATATACGCACAAGGTAGCGGTTAAATAAATGATGAGTTTGTTGTTGCGCTAACGGGAGGCGAAATTAGGACTTCTTACCTTCTTACCACCGGCTCATCCCCTTCCTTGCGTTTAAGGTCAACTTCTATATCTCCTAAGTCACCTTCCGTTCTAGAATAAGTATCGGCAAAAGCGAAATAAGCGCATCGAAAGGAGTTCAAACTAAAAGAGCAAGGGAAAATAGGAGGCGACCACTCTCTCTTGATTCTTAAAGCATGGGGATTCATTCAAGAACGGTTTGGATTCTGGGGTTGTGCCCTGAAGTGAAGAGACTCAGCGAGCCGACCAAGTTAGAGGCTACAGATAAAGTTGGTGAGCCGGGTGATGGGAAACCTTCCTGCACGGAGAGCACTGAAGACGAATGAGAGCTGAGAACGAAATTAGTGCTTTAAGTCTAAATGGACTGCGCTCTCGTGTGAAGAAAGAAATGTACCAATTCGTAGCTCATCATCAATCTCAATGACCAGAACAGAACTAGATGATGCGGTCTTTCCTCTAAGACGTTAACAGTAATATGCAGAGCGTTGTCAACATGTTATATTTCACTCACTCCATCCATGATGGCTTTTCCCCTTTTCCATACTATAAGCTTCCCGTCTGCTAAGAAAACCAGAATACGAGTTTGGTAGTGTTGAGACCGAAGAATCCATTACAGAGTGACCTTGCTTGTCCAGAGGAAGAAACACTCGCATCTATATCACCGAATTAATATTATTGTTCTTTCTTTGATAAGAATCGATCCTACGTTTGTCTTGGCTGGAAGAGATTTTGGAGGTGGTGGCAGGCCCCAAGGTTGAAGATCAGATCTACTTTCCTTCTGAGGATCTACTAGTGGTTCCCGAGAAAAGGAAAATGACACTGATTTCGGGTTTTTCTATTGGATTGATTTTTCTAAGAATAAAAGGTGTGTGTGTCAGGCAGAAAAGAGAAAGTCACCTCTAAGGCTTTCCAGACCCTGTATAAATAGATTAGCTATCCAAGTCCACATACGCAGGCAGTAGAAATAAGTAGATTAGCTATCCAAGTCCACATACCCAATATTGAACATGCATTTCCGAAACTTCCAACAATCAATCCACTCTAATTCAAGCATCATGTGACCATGGGATAAGTTCCTTTCGAAGGAAGACAGACCTTTGACTGGCGATTGAATGAGTTGGTTTGCTAACGGGGGAGAATTCTAGTTGCGCAAGGCTGGACTACTTTCGACAACATTTTCAATCAGAAAGAAGGATTTCCATAAAGGCCAAGGATACAATTTAGTAGACCTCGGATGTAAGCACCTTATGTTATGGGTGGGGTTTAGGAGGAGCACCTTATGTTATGGGTGGGGTTTAGGAGGAAAGAAGGAGAATCTGAAGTTGTTGTCTTCCCTACACAGGGAGCAGAGAGCCCATTCGTTGACCTTCGGATAAGACATATATAGGCAGACTTCCCTTAGTATATATCAAGGAAGAAAAGAAGGAGTTAGTTCAGTACCAAAAGCCGGAGGTGTTACCAACACAGGGAAGGGAGTGGATAGCCTATTCGGAGGCCGGCAGGGAAGAGATAGCCTACTTCCGCTATTCCAGCAAAGAAAAGAAAATAGTAATGCCACTATTAATAGAATTGAAAAAGAATATAAAAAACACTATTAATAGAAATAAGGAACTATACACTGCGGACTTATAATATCTATTGCTTGTTTACTTGACTGATGACTTATAATATCTATTGCTTGTTTACTTGTTGAAACCTCACAGCTAGTTCTTTCGCACCCCGCTACAACAAAACAATACTATGTTAGCGCAAGGCAGGCAAGGGTGGGTGTTAGTGAGCTTTAAAAGAGTCAGCTGTTAGGTTCATTTCTTATAGATTGATTCAGTTAATAGTAGTTTGAAATGATCTTCTTTCTAGTGTTGTTACGGGACTCCTAACGCACAAGAGTTAGCGGCTAAATCAACTCGCTTGTTACATTGAGTGCAAAAGAATAGAACTGAGCGTGATACATATAGAGAGAGGTGTGATTCAAAATACCGAAACTCTCACTTAAGCTTACAACGGCTTGCGGATTGTTCCCTGCAACAACTAATTGATGAAAGGTAGGTAAAAAAGAAGAAAAGCGCACAGAAGCACGTTGTAACGACAAGAAATCTTGACCAGCCCTTTGCCAGAGCTCAGTAAGCACTTAGGTTGTTTTCACCAGTAGTTTATTGGAGGTTTCAGAATCAAGTAAAGGGTAGCTGAACAGAAGAATCTGATAGGTAGCCGAGACGAAGAAAGGACTTGGATTATGGCCCAACTGCCAATAAGGGATCGAAACGACAAGGAAAAGGAGCTCAAGAATGGGAATGGAATCTATCATCGAGCGTAGAAGCATCAGACGGAAAGTAAAACACCCGAACTCTTAGACCCGCTTTATGCTTTATGAGATCCTGATGAAGCATCTTCTCCAGCTAAAGAGCGCCTGGCCAGCATCCTCACTTACATTTACGCATATATAAGTCTTGACTACTACTCAATAAGGGAAAGCCAATAACTGAAACTGAAGTGGAAGATCTTGATCCTGCCGATGATCTTGAAACTGCTTTATACCTTGAATTGATTCTTGACTTCCCTTGTATAGCTGTTTGTAATCTTAACCACCCCTTGTCTATACCTTATGGCTTCCCCCTTGTCTATACCTTATGGCTTCTGTGATTTGCGGAGTGTAGTCGGCCAACACTTTCCAATGTATCAGATCATACTAGTCACGTATAATTTATAGCGTTAGTTAGAGGGGCTCTTCCAACTTATTCTGATTGTTATCTACCCCTTTTTTGTTACCTTCGCGTTAGTGCATGTATGTTATTTTGAGTTTAGAGCGTCAACAGTCTGGTTCCCCTATTATATTCGTAGTAGCCGTTCGCCTAAGTTTCTTTGTTTCGGTGTTGTGCCGTAGCCTTAAGGTCAGATTCCATAAAGGTGGTAATTGACTGGCCTTACTCTCCCTACTGTTCGTAGAAAGTCAAGTGGAAAGAAAGGATTGAAGATCACACTCAACTCATTCCTAACCAACTAAATAAACACTTGTTTCTTGGTACCACGCCCGACCTCTAAAGTGAATCATGTTATTTATCTCTTGTCTTACTTAGCGCCCCAACTCACGTTACTTTAGCTTAAAAACTCACATTTGACTTGACTGCTGGATCTGCTCTGGTCGATGAAACTCTAACGTCACTTTGATTTGAAACAGATAAAGAATTTCCTAGCACTGCATTCGATTCTGCTCCAGCTTCCTCTTCTGATCGAGTTGACTTTATCGAGCGCCAACACCTGGAATTGTGAACCACTGGAATCTATATCTAATTACCCGCGAAGTAACAGTAAACAGAGTTGGTGGCTATAATCTAAGGGCCACAAATAATTCCATAACAGACACTGACGCACTTAAGTCTGGGCCTGGCATGACTGTAAGCTGAAGAATCAATTGGATCTTTCGAGCTAAAGTATATGAGTGCCAATCTTACCCGCTTTCTATACCTTATAGCATTTTCATCTTTTACTTGCGCATTAGGAGTTTACAGAATTAGGCAACCAGAAAGAGATTTGATTATGGATGAAACTTGCACTAGAACAGGAACTGCTGAAGATCTGTCTTCTTAACTATCACTGTAAACTTCAACTCCCCCAAACTATACTTTTCGTTATGATTCTTATCCCGCAGGAAATCCATCTTATTCTGATTCTGGAACAACTCATTCAACAACTTTCCTTCTCGCCCTGAAGATTAAGATCCTTCTCTGGCTTCTGTTTCTGATCTTGATTCCGCTTTCACACCGGATTGAGAGTCCAAGTCCTGGAGACAACACTGCTAGTGGGTCAATAAGCGATAGCGCACCAGTAGAAACTATAGAGAAGCTAAGGACCAAGTACTAAACTAATAAGTGGGTGAAAGGCCGGCGGAAGAGAGAATACGATAAGTTACTTTTTGAGTCATAGGTGTATTGTTCCGCTAGTATATATGATGTGCTTTCAATTCTCTTCAACAAGCCCAGAAAGGAGAGAGGCCAAATTGGATCCATGAATTACCAGGAGAAGAAAGATGATAAATAGAATCATAGAAACCTCTGCCGCGAGCTATTCCTTAGGAAGAAAAGAATCTAGAAGACTTGGTTCAATGAATCTATAACAACGATGGCTCTGCTCTACAAGTGGATGGCAAGATAGGAGGACTTAAAGAAGAGAATCCAACTCGTCAACAACTTATACTTACTCCCTCCGATCGAAACTGCATCCATTCAAAAGAAGTCCACAATGAGAAAAGACTATAGAGATAGATATAGGGGAGTCGAGAAAAGACTATAGAGATAGATATAGGGGAGTAGGGGATTGGAACCTATGAGTGAGTTAGTACTACCCTTACAGTAAGCTAGATACCTCGTGCATGAAGTAATTCTTTCTGGCCTATCCACAGTCAAAGCCTTAAGCTAAGATCACATCGTTGAAGGATTCCACTATGACACCTTACATTAACCCATCCTAAAGCAGACTCTTTTCACCGGAACCAAAGAAAGGAACGGTCTTCATGATTAACCATTCCTCCTGCTCTGAATCAACTGTCTAAACTAGGCTGAAAAAACGGAAAGAGAGTGAAGCCTTTGCACTTCCATCTGATGACGATATACTTATTTAGAATTTATGAGACTAGTAGGAAAGAAAGAAAGATTGGACTTAGACACTTAGACATATATAGATAGAAAGAAAGATTGGACTTAGACACTTAAGACATAGAAAGAAAGATTGGACTTAGACCGTCCTCTCTTGACTTAGACCGTCCTCTCCTGGTATTCCTGTAGAAAACTCAGACTTCCACCCCATCATTGAGTTCTGCAGTGGGACTCTCTTGCTCGCCTCGCTCCCGGTTAAGAATGGGGTTCTCTTTACAAGCCAAGGGCACAGAAGCAAAAGAAGCCCCTAAGAGATAGCTATCAAACTCACGCAACGATTATCTTTTATGGCAGAAGCCCCCACACTCCGAAACTCCATCTGTAAAGTGCCCTCCAAAGAGTAAAGTAGGTCTCTTTGCTTTGAAAATCATCTTATCCTTGATTTAGGCAACTCAGGGCACACCCGAACGTAGTAAAACCTGCATTCCGTGTTTCCCTACTAACTAAGAAATAAAGCCCTTGCTTGACAGCTTTTTGAATCTAGCTAAAGATGGGAAAGTGGAGATTGCACTGCTGATGTTGAAAAGAGCGGTTGGTTGATTGCACTGCTGATGTTGAAAAGAGCGGTTGGTTGATTGCACTGCTGATGTTGAAAAGAGCGGTTGTAGATCAATAGCTGCGGATTGAGTTCAATGCCATGTGCCCACGCCTACTTCATGCCAAAGCTTCTCCTTTGATCCCTTTCTTTCCCAAGCTCCGAAGAGATTACTTATTCTATATTATTCCTCTATCCACTGAGATGACTTATTCTATATTATTCCTATCTACTGTATTCTATATTATTCCTATCTACTGAGATGACTTATTCTATATCCTTCCTATCTACATTGGTGTAATTAGGGGTATGGTCTATCGTAAGATCTCTGCTTACCGCTACGTGGGATGGAGGAGCTACTCTACTTTATTATGGGAGCTTAGCTTGGCCCTCTTTCTTTAGAAACTCACTCATAAGTCAGGATACTCACTAGCATTGCAGACTGGCTATCCATGCAATACAGACAGCTATTCTAGACCGGAGGGATGAAATAGGTAATAGCACAGAAGAGCCGTAAGACTCTCTTCTTTCTTGAGTCAACCCTGTCCTCCATGCCTCTTCCCTTCCTTTACTGCCTTTGCTATTTATTCATTACCAATTATTATTTATGAATTCCAAATCTTTGCTATTTATTCATTACCAATTATTGAGAGACTCTATGTTATATTAAGTACTGTTAGAGACTCTATGTTATGAGCGCCAAACAACTACTAACGACCGCCAAGGAACTGCTAACGTTCCGCGGCAGGAGTTATTGAGCTACTAACGTGGCGACCAAGCAACGGCGCGCCAAGGAACGGGCCAAGGGCCAAGCAACTACTAATGTGTAGCGGCAGGAGTTCTAGACGAAGCTACCTTTTTTAACGGGGTTGCTGAATTACTTGTTTCCTTACTTGTTAGGCGCGGCTAGTTTACTTACTTAGTTGACTTACTTGGTTGAGTGGACTGGACATCTATCCTATTTTGCACTCAATGTAGGGAGAAGAAGAGGTTAACTACTAAATGTAGAGAGAAGAAGAGGTTAACTACTAAGCTTGGCCCCTTGCCTGTACTCTATTGATCTTCTGCCGGAGCTCCTATAACTGAATTAAGATTGGCCCTGTTAGTAGATCCCTTATTCTTAGTATCTGATTTGTATATCCCTTATTACTGGCTAGGCTCCTGTTGCATTCTTTACTGAAGTACTTATAGCTTAGCTTCCTTCTTCTTCTGGGCTTACTCAACACTAGTAACTTCCTTCGGGCTTACTCTGTGGGCTTACTCAGAACTACCCCCAATAGATTGATTTGATAGGCAAAACGGGACCCGGTCCCATAGGCTAAACTCAGTACTTTACTTACAGCAATTCACTTAAGGACAAGCAAGAACAGGAGCAGGTGAGTTAAGCTCAAACAGATCGCCATCAAATTAAGGGAAAGCATTTCTTAGTATCTTCTTAGGAGCGTGATATCTTTGTATTCTGTCTGTAAGGATTCCCTTATTTGGATAATGCCCCTCTTCCGGATGCTCTTCTCTTGCAACTAAGATTTGAGTACATTGCAAGGCTCCGGTAATCCTATCTAAGATTTGTTTCCTATCAACCATTTTGATCTGGTAGGTATTATCTGCCCTACTTCAGGTAACCAAGATGTATTTCCTAAGATTGTGCGGACTCCTAACGCTGGTGTTTGAAAAGGTAACTGTATTAGTTTTTGTTCTGTTGTAAGTGTTTGGTAGCAAAGGTATTGTTTGCTCCCGCTACTAGCATGTTTCTTCTGTTTATCATGTTAGCTGCTTTATTAGTATCAGTGAGTTTCTACATCGGGTAAGAAATCCCTAATAACAGAAAATACCAGAATTCCCTTTGGTTTGTTTGTCCTCTTGTATGAGGGAGGTTTCCCCTTTACAGAGGTATCTTCCCGAGTCTGTTTTGCTGTAGGATTGGCGACGAACAAACTAGCAACTAAGTCAGACGGCCAAGCGTATAGGCAAGTAACGACTAGACAAGTAACTACGTGTTCGACAGGCTTTGATGCCCTACCCAAAGTATCCGAGAAGGTGCCCATGAGTAGTGGATTCAAGGCTAGAGTCAGATGATTTGATTAAGTGGAGTAGAGTATAAGAATGGTAAGATTATTCAATTAACTCATATGTGCACTTCTCTTTATTTAAAGAAATAGAATCATAATATAGCTAGCTTCACACATACAGAAGAATCAGATAGCTAGCTTCACGCTCATCCTAAAGAATCACATATAGGTACATTCATCCTACTGTTGTTGCTTGAGAAGGATAAGTCATAACACGCAGGCAAGGTTCCACTCCGCTAATGGCTAATCACCTATGTTGCCCTCAATAACATAGACCCTTTACTTTACCTGAGAATAGTTTCTTATTTGCGAACTCAATGACATAGACTCTTTACTGTACCTGAGAGTAGTTTCTTATTTGCGAACTCAATAACTCACTTTTGTTGCTGTGAGGATACTTTATAGTCCACTCGAGACGTTGCACTAGAAGAATACTTTATAGTCCACCCTAGACTAAGCACTATAATCAATCCATAATATGAAGACTACTCACTACAGCGCAACAATATATTATAGCGTTTGCGAGTTCTCTTTCCAGGGATTTCCATTGATGGATACCGCGCCCTAGCGGATTTTCATTTGTTCTCTCTTGCATAGAAATTCATAGATAAGCCTCCAACCTTCTCCAAATAGATTTGCAACACCTCCGAACTCCTCCAAAGCTCACTCACTATCCCCGCTCTGCCAACTCGCTAACCTAAACTCACTGTGTACTTAAACTCTCAACTCTTTACTGATGGCTCTGCTCGTACTTACACTCTCAACTCTTTACTGATGGCTCTGCTCTTTGTCTTTGAAAGCTTAATATTAGTGCATGCAATGGACAACACTATAGAAGGCCTAGTAGCTCTCCGACGCACCAAGCCTTGTATGTCTATAGAAGTATTCCTTCTCTCTGTCTTTTACTCCTTATTGCACTGTAAGCAATTCCCTCTCTCTTATTCAATGATAGAAGCGTAGCAAGCGGGCTCCAATGCCTTCATATCGATACGCAGCTGCCCTTGTTCTTCTTATAACTTAATCATGACTATCTCCTTATACCTTGTTCTTCTTCTAACTTCATCATTACTTACTATCTATTTCTTTTCTTCATCATGACTATATCTTTCTTTTTCCCGAACGATATCATCTAGAAATCTCTTGCTGGCTCTTTCCCTCCTATCTAGGGGGTGTGTAAAGAAACTGTTAGTACTTGGATCGGGGGCAGATGGCTCCTTTGAACAAAATGCTTCTTCTCGGCTTCTCTCTACGACTCGATAAGTATAGGTTTGACCAACTGTATAGGTTTGACCAACAAACAGTAGATGCTCGATCAATAGTATAGGTTAACAGTAGATGCTCGACCAACAGTATAGGATAGTATAGCTTTGAGAACAGAAATAAATAGAAAGAAAGCCATCCAGCT
>Ga0181469_100369_pt1 | contig 16813 bp, 12 predicted proteins | sample InSIn2SAF170_2_FD_119081 | JGI IMG/M metagenome (GOLD analysis project Ga0181469, IMG submission 119081) | Clean room microbial communities from NASA Spacecraft Assembly Facility at Jet Propulsion Laboratory, Pasadena, California, USA -... ... | reverse complement strand
GATTTCTGTGTTTGAGACTGGGGTTGGTGGGGTGGTAGGTGGTAGTTGTGTTGGTGGTAGTGGCGGTGTTCGTTTTTGTGTGGATGAGGGTCGTCGGGAGGGAGGTTTGATGGTGATTTGTTTGGGAGATGCTATTTGTGCTTGGAGGGCGGCGGAGGATGCTGCTGTTGGTGGCGGTGGATCTGGTAGTGGCAGGTTTGGCGGAGAGTAAGTTTGTGGCTCGAGGATGAAGGATTGGGGGTGTTGGAGGGAGCGGTTGATTACGACTTTGCGTTGTGGGGAGGACACTGTTACGATAGTTGGACTGCCACTTGAAGAGCTGCTGTTGAAGGGTTGCGGGGTCATCGTTGTTGAAGATGATACGAAGGGAGAGCGAATCTGACTGGCAGAATATTGTCGGCCATGGATTGCAGCTCTGATTGGTGATATCGATTTTGCTGTTGCCACAGAGCCAGATCTGTAGACTGGTTGAGGAGGGACCGAGCTTTGCTCAGAGCGCTGAGGTGACGGGCGCCCCTGAAACCGTTCTGGGACACCATTATCGTTGATGTATTGTGCTCGATCAGTGTCTGTATGGTCATATGCCATACGGAGCGGTGCCTGTAGTGTTTTTGAAACTACAGGTGAGCGACCTCCATTGCGTGGTGAGGAGAAGCCGTGTCTACCACGCACATTAGAGGAGGGTTGACCATATCCTTGGTTGGTGTACCGTGAGAACCCCAGACCACTCGACGGTGCCGGATCCCAGTGGAAAATCGGATTCAGTTCATCCTCAACTTCGCCCTCCATTGCTGTTTCGAAAGTTGCGGCGGTCGAAACGGAGTCTGCAGAGTAATTTCTAACATGTGCCCAGGGTTTTGGAGGTTGAGGTAATGGTATTTGTGGAGGACTTCGTAGTTGTCTCGGAAACGTTGCTTGGTCAGGCCTTGGTGTGCTCTCACTTTGAAAATCTGATTCTGGGCCGATGTCCCGTGTTACTACAACAATCTCGTCATCGCTAACCGGCTCCTCTTGAGCTGAATGAGCAGTGTCATCGACTGGTGTTTTCATGTCGGCTCTGCTTGTTTCAACACTCCCGTCACCTTCACTTTCACTATCACTACCGCTATCGCTACCACTCAAACCTTTGCCAGTGTATGTACCCATTGCACTATGCAGAAACATATTCTCATAGTCAAAAGCGTCTATTCGATCTTCATGTCTTTCAGGCTCCGGAGCCATGACCGCAGGGACACCATCTGGGCTTGGTAAGAAGCTACCAGGAAATGTTGGAATTTCAGGCTCGACTTCCGCTTCCCTCAACGACTGTTCAAGCACTTCATTTAGATATATCTGCTCTTCTTCGTTCTCAGCGACCTCCTCCGTTTCATTGTCTTTATCAGCGTAGTCCAATTCGTCCGGAATATGCTGGCGCGGCAGAGCTTCAATTACAGACGCGACATCATCCTCGTCCTCATTGTATTCCTCTGCTTCTAGAGCTGCAGTGTCTTGCTTACCTTGAACCAACATCGGATCGTTTCGGTCAGTCCTTGCAGAGCTCATCAGATTTGTTTCGGTCCCAGGCGTCATATGCTCCACATTCAAGAATCTTGCATTTGCTGGCGTGATTGGTAGTGACTCTAATTCGCGTTGCCCACCGACCGTAGCGAGACGTGAATCCGACCGCAGCTCTACAGGTGATGTTCTCCATCCGACACCAGCATTGGCATTGACAGGGCTGGGTTCTTCATTATAAGCAGGAGATGATGCGTAGTACTGTTCTGGTGGTCCGGGAGTGAAAGGACTCGATGACCTAAGACTCTGAATACTGCGCCTTTTGAGCTTCTCAGTTTGTGCTTTCAATTTCAGGTCGGCTATCCGGCTTTTGAGATCCATCATCTGATCTTTTAAGTCCTGTGCCGATTTGATTGATGTAGCTGAGGACGTACGGCCATGCTGTGTGGGAGTAGGCGTAGGGCGTGACGAAGCAGACCGGCCAAGAGTAAGAGCGAGATTCTCCCTCGAGATTGCAGCGGATGTGTGAATACCCAATCCATGTGGTGCAAACTTTTTGGTATCTTCCGGTGTGTCTTCATCTGAACTAGGGCTGCCTCGTTCCTCACCAAGAGATGGCAAGAGCAATTTGTTGCCTCTATTGTTTATTGGAGAAGGTTGGATTCTTGCAGAAGGTGAATGAGTTGTATCTGGGAATAGACTATACCTGGCAGCGGGTCCATACTCCATAGCACTCGCTGGCCTTGCATCAGGCAAACGAGAATATCGCTTCGAAGTTGTCGAGGCAGAGGCATCACTGTCGCCTCTCAAGTGTTGCACAGATGCAGATGTCCTGATTTGAGGATACAAAGGTCTTTTGCCCAGCTTACTTGCACCAGCAGCAGATATCGATCTGTACAGTCCGCCAACCGGCTGTTGATAGTCGCCTAAATGAGGTGAGGACCGCGCAGGAAGCAGGGACGAGTTTCTGGCTGTCCTGAGATTGTCCCCCATGTGTGTTAACCGCTTGCGCGCATCCTCGAGGATTCTTTCAGCGCGTGCATTGAGAGCGGCCAATTCTTCTTCCTCCCTGCTTTGTCTTTTGCTGGAAGCTTCTTCAACATCGAATGTATCATCTCTTCTCATCTGCGCCAAATCTGCCGCGACTCGACTGGACAATATCTTTGACGAGTCAAATGCCTCCCAATCATCTACATCAGAACCTCCACTCGAGGCGGAAAGCGAACTGTTTCGTCTCATGTGTCGTGAAATAGGCCTGGTAGGTGAACGAAGCTCTTCGACAGCCTGGTTCGGGGTAGTTCGAGCTGAATAACTGCGTATAGTTGACTTGGTAGGTGTCGCTGTAGCTTCACTTTCCTCGTAGATATCGCTTAAAGCCACACCATGCTCGTAGGGGGAGAAAGCGGTGATTGATGCTGGCTGTGATGTTCTGAAAGGCATTCGCACAGCCGTTGCAATGCCCACTTCCGTTGGACTTAGGCCACTATGCCTTTGATCTGTGGAGAAGGAAGTATTCGAGAGTGTTTGCGATAGCGCATGTTCTGGCTCTAGCAACGGGTGTGGCCCGTCGAAATCGGAGTCGTCCTGCCATGGTGGTACAGGCATGATCATGTCGGGATTGGTCAAGGTGGGTGACGGGGGATGATCGTACATAAACGAGTTTACTGACACTCCCGAATCATTTCGGGCGTGTAACGAAGCTTGAGCCATTCTCGCACATCTGCTGGGAATCTTTGAGGAACGGTAATTCTGTGTAGGGCTGAGGGAGAAGATTCTCGCTGCTGTGTCACATGCGTTCCGGTCCCGACTGCTTCACATTTTCGTCTTGGTGTTTCCAGCCATCATCAGGACTCCTCTAATTCGTTGATCGCAGGTTGTTGGTACAGTACAGCGAGCCGGAACAATGGGAACAACATGTCAGCTGGACAAGATAGTCTAACAAAATTGCAAGACCAGTCGAGATGCGAACAAGACTCGCTTTAACTCGAGCATAGCACCACAAAATCAGACCGGTGGTTAGGCGAGCCAATGTGCTTGCGATAACTGCAGAGGCCGGTAGGAAGCCAATGCTTAGCCATGCTCGGGGAGCTAACAAGGTTGGGGTTCCGCAACCCCACGCCTGGACCGGAGACTTGGCAGCCCAATGCAAGGAACAACGTTCAAAAATGCAGGTACAGCTAAAATACTTCTCCCGAACAAACATATCAAGTTTCATGATCCATGTATATATATAGTCAGGGATTCTGTATGAAACTTGAAGTTACGTCGTAGGCACAAGGTTCTCCCACCAGCGCACTGGCGTGTACCCTGAAGATTCAATCCTTCACTATAGACATAGTATTAGATTTGATAATGTGAGGATCTAAAGTACAGTGCAAATCAACAAGGGTAGCACTACAGCTCACAAGGCGTCCTCCAGACAAACGTTTGGCAAATCGGAACGAGTCATTACGGCTTTTTCTGATTGACGAAGACATACGATTTATAGAGACTGCTACCATATATATTAAAGCTTGGGATGACATTGAATACGACCTGCAGTTTTGATTTGCCGAACATCTGGAGGACGCTTCTTCTAGCATAATTGCATGCACGACTACCTGTTTCGAGTCCTTCTTACCCTAGCGTTATGTATAGAAAGGAAAGAGATTGACAGCAATGGGAGTGGAACAAATGCTGAGTTGTGAGGGACCTGCTGGCAGGTTTGCATTGTTTGCACGTGTTGTGACTTGCCTCAGTCAAGCAAGTCAAGCTGTGCAAGTTCAAATACAATGGCTCAGCCCAAATAATGATAGCAGCTTCTTGGTAAGCAATGTGCCAATTCGATCTTCCGGGAGGGTGCCAGTGGGCTGTCGTCTTAAGCACTGACCTCCAAGATGATAGGTCAAAACCTATTTCTTCACATGAACTCTGGACGTGCTGCATGAATAGGATGTATTAATATTGTTGCCCGCCGTGGTACTTCTGCATCTTAAACACTCACAGGTCTTCCTCTCTCATCTACGAGGTGTTGATCGACCTGCTCAGGACCACCACCAACACCAGTGCAAATAACTCTACTAATGCCAGCTTTCATCGTCATAACACTCTTCGATTCAAGACCACCTCTCTCGTTGCGCCGTATCGCTGCACCGTATTCGCTATCCCAACCACCAACGGCTTGCAGCACATACTTGAATACGCCAGCCACCGTTGTCTCATCCTTTTCTTGGTAGTAAATCACCGCGTTTGGACCTGCATCGAAAGTGTATGCAGCCACTAGCTCTCCAGCACGTTTGTTGATCGTCTCTACTGCATTCATAGCCGCTCGGGAAACATCATTGAGGTAATGAATGGGTGGCCAGGAGTCTAAGCATACTGCATGGAAAGAATTGCTGTCCATCATCGTGATCTTCGCGAACGTCGGAAAATCTTTTTCTTGAATTGCTTTCTCCATCTCTGCCATTCGTTTCGGTACAATGTCGTTCGCACGGGAAGGAAAGAGTGTGGATGTTTCGACTGTGGTTTGCATTCCTGCCGTTGACGGTACACCCTTCTTATCTGCACTCACCACCAGAATCAGAGCACGCATCTCAGGCCAATGCGAAACTGGAGCTACCTCTTCTGCTACGCTGTCTGATCCATCCTTTGCTGTGCCTGCACGCCAGGCAACATAACCGCCCATCAAACTGCGGCATGCGCTTCCGGAACCTTGTCTAGCCACCTTTGAAAGCTCTGTAGGACTATGTGGGAGGTCGTAGAGATTCGCAATCGCACGAACAAGAGCAGCAAAGCCAGCTGCAGAGGAAGCTAGACCGGCCGCTGTAGGGAAGTTGTTCACAGACACCAGATGGAGAGGCATATCTGATAGTTTAGGAAGGGAGGTATCTTTCTTCTCAACATCTTTGCGGAAGCGTTTCAGTAGTTGCAAACATGCTTGCGTACGTTTCGAGGACTGAATGTCCTCGGAATCGCCATTGAGGAGGAGCGTATCCGGACCAGTATAGCTTGCTGAGCAAGACGCTGTAGTATGTGTCTTCAAGGACTTTTGGGAAAGAGTGACAGATAGAGATGAATTTGTAGGGAGGTTGAGAGCCGTATCTCGTTTGCCCCAATACCTATGGTCCTTGACATTAGGACTTGTTCGAGCTTCACTTGTATCAACAGTGGTTGTGGTGCATACCTACTTGATCACGGCAATATTGACCGGAGCAGTCGTACTTGCTCTGTATACTGTACTGTCAGCCATGTTGACTGTTCGGCGCGGAGTTGGTGAATATACTGGGTTTTCAGATTACACGCGCGAGAGCAGAAAAGTGGTGTTGGTGGGCTCGCCGTTTCCTCTACCCCGAAAGTTGCTCTTTTTCCTAATTGGGAAAGATTGTCAGAATTCGAATTCGTCGTGGCGCGGAGAAAGCAGGGTTCAGACTATTGCACGACCATCGACTTTTGACATCGTCACTCGCAATCTGAGCACTTCATTGTAGCTACAGGAAGTAAGTTCAAGCAACGCAAAGATGGGTTGGTGGAAAGCAGACCCTGTCGAACCGCCTAAAGAATCTCCGCCACCATACCAACCACCACAGTCATCGTTACCAGCATCACATCCGCCTATCGCCCCATCTGCGCAGGCTGATGCATGTCCGGTCGACCACAAGACACGAGAAGTATGGCTTCAACAAGCCAAGAAACATCGCGAGGCCCAACAAAAACAACAGCCACAACAGCAGTCGCCGAGTGTACCTAGTCCTGCATCAAGGCCACAGAATCCTCTACCAGTAACAACCTCCGCATCGAAAGAATGCTCATCAGATCGCATATCGCAATCGCCCATAACCGAAGCCCCTGTCGCACCAACAGGTACACGCCGACCACTATCTCAAGATCGTGAAGTGTCCACGATCCCTCGGGCTTCTCCTTCCACTGCCGGATCTACCGCAGCTCCCACTGCGACGCCCTCCGTTCCAGCCAACTCTGAAACCGAAACTGGTCCACATAGCAGTGGTAACTGGATTTATCCCTCCGAGACCCAATTCTTCAATGCTGTTATGCGCAAAGCTACAACAACCACTTCGTCACACGAGCTCGCCTCCTCAATCGCCAGCATAATACCTATCCATAACGCCGTCAACGAGCGTGCTTGGCATCTCATAAAACAATGGGAAGGCGACAGCTCCAAGCAGTGCGGTGGTCCAAAACTACTGAGCTTTTATGGCAAGGGCGCTGGTGCCCTAAGTCCGACAGCGAAATGGAATACATGGATAATGGGCGCCAAAGAACCATTTGATAGACATGACTGGGTTGTTGAGAGATGTGGAGGGGAGAAAGTGGAATACGTTATTGATTTTTATCAAGGAAAAGGCGCTGACACTGGAAAGCCAATGGATGCTAACCTCAACTTTTATCTTGATGTACGACCAAAGTTGAATACGGTTGAGGGATGTAAGATGCGAGCTGAACGACTATTCGGATGGAGATGAGCAAGTCGTATGTGCGAGACCCAGGCCGAAATTGTTGAATCACCACTCACTTAGGATTTCAGGAATATGTTTTGTGTTGGATTTGTAAAACCAAGCAGGGCCATTCACGACCTCCTTTGGCCCCTACACGAGGGCCAGCTTGCAACGTACGGACACCGGGAAAGCGAAAAGTGGCCCACGAAGACGAGTACAAAGTCCTCCTCACGCTACTACATTACGCCCATGAATACGGCTACCGTACACAAGACCTCCACATCGCGATCACTGGCAGGAAAGACGTTCGACAATGAGAAAGCAAGACGACAACACAACCAAATCAAAACCCCACGCCATCAAGGCTAGGTAGCCAACCCGCGCAGACGTTTGTCGAACGGCCATGAGAACAACGATGAGTAATTGACTCGGACATCCTCCTCAACTCACAGATCTAGACAATTCTTCTAGGCTATTCATGCCCCCGATCATCACCTTACTTCGACATACCACGTGGCTGTCCCCATGTGTCTGGCCCAGATGGGACATCGGTATCAAAAAGTTGCTACGTTGTCGTCGAACAGATGATGAATATACACATGGCGATACGTTTGGTAGAAGCATCGGATGAGAGTAGGTCGACCTTTGGAGCAATAGCAATGAGTTGTGGCTGGGAATGTAGGCAGGTAAGTTTATATTTTTATATGATGAGTGATTTAGACTAGGTGTATGTATGTACTGTAATACCAATCTAATCGTGTGTTGATATTACACTCCGTCAACAGCACTATTCGCAGCACTACGATTTTCCTAATCTGTTCTGTTCTGTTCTGTTCTGCTTAAGGGGTATAGAATGAATGGTTGAACACATGCTTGAATGTGCTTCGTAAAGTAAGAAAAATGGTATTCGATCATGCATGTACGCTGTCTTTCTGTCTGTGCTTGCTAACTAGCATACCATCTCAATGCCGTGCTGAACGTACGTGTGATGCCAAGCAGTACTCCATTCACCATCCCACTGACTCCGACTCCAAAGCCGACCCCATAATGAAATTCGTAATGTAACATATCGTTTCGGTTGCTGTGTGCACAGATGCTAATGCAACACAACCCAATCCAGCATCTTTATATCGTCGGACTTAACCATCACCATTGAACGATGACACTACCAATTCCCCGTCCTCATAACCGGCTGATCAGTCCCATAAGTGCCCGAAAACAATTGCTGTCGTATACTATGCTGCTGAAAACTCGAGCCCGCTCCACCACTCTGCATATGTGGTTGTGTCTGTGGTTTCAACCAGCCCAGCGCACCCATCAATTCATCATATGCCTCCTGCATCAAACCACCACTCTTCTGGTTATGCAGACGCAATTTCTCTTCCCATCCGCCGTACTGCAGCTGTATGCCGCCTCCGCGTTTGCTAGCTTCTTTGATGACGCTCGACCATGCTCGTGAGATTTCTTCGTAGGCGTTTTGTTTGGCGAGGTTGTACTGCGCTGTGTCCCATTCGGGTAGTTCGTGGATGATTTGTGTTACGCCGTCGAGGTAGGTTAGGGACGTGGATGGTTGTGATTCATGGGGTGGTAGGAAGTGTGGTGTGAAATCTGTCAGTGCGTTGAGGAGGTCTGACCACTGTGGTCGGATTCTGTCGTAGGTGTAGTCTGATCTTGGGTTGGGGTCGAGTGGATACGCTGCGAATAGTTCGTGGAGGTACTGTCTCAATACCTCGAGTGTGGAGGTTATGCTTGGTCTAGGTGAGAGATGTAATATTTCGTCTCGAAGATGTGGATTTCGATCTGATAGCGTCCGGAGGACAGAACGGAGGGATTCTCGGTCAAGGGTTTCGAGGAGGCGGTCGACTGTTAATGGGCGGCCGGTGAGGTTAGGTCTTGCTCGTTTCCGTGTGGTGACAGGTTGTGGAAGGCGAGCAGCGGATAGTAAGGGTGATGTCGACATTTCATCGTCTTCTGACGAAGGGGAAGCTTTTCGCTTGCGAGGATTTGAGGGTGTGGCTGACACTGTGTGGTTGTTAGCCATGGCGCTTTCTATATAGTCGTGGTAGAGAGGCGAACTTGAGCGAGATGGTGAGAGTCGTTGATGTTCGTGGAAGTGCGGTGGTATCGGCGGCGTTGCCAGACTACTCATGGTTGATTGTGTATGATTATCAATCGGCTGAACCAAAACAAGGAAGATTTGACGTGGATGAGGCGGATGGTGCAGTTTCGAGATGTGACTGACAACGCCTTGGACTAAACTGACGGTGTATAATGCAACTGGTCGTCAATCGTGAGGCTGCTACAGATGTCAATTATGTATGGAATCGAAGTTGTGTTTGAAGTGGTCAGGTAGCAGACAATGGTCATGTGTGAAGCTACTACACTCTGCAGACCAGCCGAGACCAGGGTTGTACTCGGAGGGCAACTTTGCCGATCACTTTTTGCGTGGCGGTTCACTCGTTGTTTCGCTCTCTAACAAACAATGCACTTATGTAGGCGCCAGTTTGAAACAAAGACCACGAATTTGGAAAAGTGCACATTACGAACTGGGTATCTCTAACTTGCTCTATAGCACTGCTATACCATCATGGATCACGAGCATCATAATCATCATTCATGGCGAGTTCCATCTCTCAGCCTGACCTGGAATCCTTCCAATACTTCAGCTTCCCACTGGCTCAATTCCATCCAGTCAGGCACTATGACTCTGTCGATTTCAATTTGGATTTTCATTTGTGGATCGATATGTGACTTTCGAGATGCCATTGTGTCCGACCTCCCTACTGTAGGTTTCTTATGGAGCGTGCTGCCGTGAGACGCCCTTCTGGATGGTGAAGGCATCTCAGCCTGAGGAAGTCCAGTGTCCGACTCCAAGTCAATACTCGAGTCAGATTCATCCTTCTCAACATCTTTCGCCTTAACAATGTCATCCTTTTTGGTCTCGGCAAGATCGACGGGAGTCCACCAGTACAGAGGAAAGCGTTTGTAAAGATTGTTGACGAGCATTGCGCTTGCCAGCATCAATGAACCAGCCAGTAATACAAGTGGAAGCAACCACCATCCTATTTCGGTGATTTCTGGGGTGGTTGCAGCAAGCAAGGCAGTGGCACCGGCAGGGGGGTGAACAGTCTTGGTAATGCCCATAACTGTACTTGCCACACCCACAGCAAGGGCTCCAGCGAGCCATCGTAGATCTTCGAATCGTGCCTCAGGTAGAAGGCGAAAGAGCTTCGTGATACCCACACCAATACATGCTGACAGGAAATGGCCCAAGATGAGATTCCTAGGTTGTGATAGCGGAGACTCGATGGCATTGTATTCAAGAATAGCAGCAGCGCCAAATGAGGCTATGATCAAGGGCGCGGGATATGCGCCCAGCATGGGCAGATGGCGAAAGACGTTTTCAATGATGGCAATGCCGATGAATCCGCCGAGGAAGGAGAAAAGCCATACTAGCAGCACTGATGTTGGTGGTACTGGTGCAGGTGCTTCGCCTTTAGGAGGAGCTCGATAGCCGAACCAGCGGGATATTGGGTCGGGCAATATATAAAATCGAGGTCTTGGGATGAAGCGATTGAGGTAGTCATCGATGTTGAACGTGTGTATTGCTGCGCGCTGTTTCGATGCCATGTTCACGGTTTAGTGGTTAGGTGACCTGAAAACTGGAATTGCACTGCTGAAGGTGGGCAGGGACACCACAAAGCGGCCACAAATTCCGCACTGGTCACGTAGCGAGGGTGAGGAGAAGACCAGCGTAAAGGAAAGGAGTAAGATATGAGTGACTACTCCGTAGAAGCAAGAAAGAAGATGACGAGCAGGTAGTAAAGCAGAGATTGTGGAGGAGTAGAATTGGACGATCCTTGAGAGGAGCATTTGCCTTTGTAGATTTGTGTGAAAAAACACAGCTCTGTTCTCGACCCCAAATTGGGAAGAGAAGCGTGACAGTGTCTTTGTCATGTCGCAATGGATCACGAACAAACCAAAAGCAGCAGGAATAACTCACAGCAATGGCGGAAGGGTTGCTGTCGGCAAGCCATCGTGGTCAGACCGATTTCTCTCGTAACAGAAATGAAGTGAGTGGTCGAAGTGGCCAATGCGAGCGTCACTTTGGCCCAGGAACGCGTTTGCCGAATGAGAAATCTGAAAAATGAGATCCGGGGTACACTCCAACGCCGATCGTCACAAATCGTTTTTGGTCGTTTAAGATTGGACTCAAGCGATTTAGGAAACAAGATCCGTGCCTGTTGGATATTTCCTCTCCACATCCAAGCACTCGAATCCTGCTGCTTTACAGTACAGCGACTTTGCTTGTTACCAATATTTCTTGTCGTCCCTTAAAACAGACGCTGCTTGCATGCTTTCGAAGGCAGAGTTAAACCAGCGGCACGACTCCAAATTCAACTGGGTAGGGTGACATGACGCATGGCGCTTTCGGTAAACTTTGGTGGCATCGCAGAATTTGACCATCTCCGAGGCATCGAGGAGATCAATTTTAGCAGTGGTCGAAGGCAACATTCGTGGTAAGGCATCAATAGTGTTGTGGATGATGGAAGAAGCTGTTCTACGATGGAATTTGCATTTTATATATCGCTACAGACCATTGTAGGACCATTGCTGATAAGAGAGTACGAAAAGATATGGCATTGATAGAGACTGATAAGCCGCGGAGTCGTCGAATCATCGTCGACGCGCTGACATCCTTTAGCTGCTACCCACCTGGCACCCAAATCTGTGCAACAACTTCCGACGTCTACAATTCTGACTGTTATGCAAGGCACGACTCGTATGTGGCAGTTTTAGCAATCACAACATGAATGATATGCTCAATTATACACATACTGACCTGCAAGCACGGATACTGTAATTGTCTGTGACCTAGTGATGAATAGGACAACACACGCGATCACGGGTGGAGGTAGCCTGTAGGTTAGAGGTACAGCGATTGAGCTGCAACAATATCTCGTCTTACCTTACCGAGTGCCGCCTCAAACTTCACTTCCAACTCTTCACTCCCCATGACTTTCGAAGCTTCAGCCATTTGACGCAGAGCTTCTTCAAGTCGTCGGAATGTTCGAATCAAGCTACCTTCGTATACGTCCGTCATTTTACTATTGCCGTGTCAGCTCAACCTCACCTCATCTCATGCTAACTTACCAGATGTCCCCGAATGATTTGCCATTGGCCCATGCGAAAATCACCGGCATGAGCTGCCATTTGAAGCTTTGCACATATTCCTCCTCGTTTGTTGATAGTTTGGACTCGATTGATACCTTGGCAATATGTCGTGCTTGACTCTGAATCTGGCGAAGTGCTTTGGTGAGGTCTTCGGTCAGCGTCGGCGCGTCATTAACACGCTCCTCGAAGACGAAGCAGCTCATCACTGCCGCACACTGCTCAGGTGTCATATCATTGAAGAATCGATTGAACAATAGCTCGCTAAGCATCAACTCGTCGCCCGTGCTGATTTGACACGCCACACGCGCTTTCATCTGCACCACCTCGTCATCGTTGATAAATTGCAGTCGACGAAGTACACGCTTGCGACATTTGAGCTCCTCTAACTGCATGATGGCTTGTGCATCTTGGATCTTTTTCTTGATACCACGAATGTTGTCCGTCAGTGCCACCTTGGCAGCATATTGATTGTATAGTCCCTCCAATCGTGGCGAGTTGTGCAATGGATTGCTGACGAGCCGTGATTCCATAGCTTCGATCTTGCGGAGAAGCTCCTTGAACGAATTATCCGTAATGCCCATATTTTCCACAGGGTCAAGAATAGACAGTCCGTCAGGAAATCGTCGCTGCACTTCAAGCAGAGCTCGTTGAATTTTGTCCAACTCTGACTGATTCCTCAAGTCCTTGGGTGGAAATATGCGGACGTGTGAAATCTTCTGTACACAATTCAGCAGGACCGGAATAACCACTATCCTTGACTTCTCCCCCTCTTGGGCTGGTCGTATTCCTGGAGGTAAGGCTTGACTCGTCTTCGTGGGTGGTGTGTTGCCCTCGGCGCAAATGAGTGCAATATCAAGGATCCATTGTTCTTGTGGAGGAAATTGCTCCGAACTGTCCTTGCTTTGAGCACGACGAGCAAAATTGATTACCGCGCCCCAGCCGAAATTGTGATCTCCGTGTTTGACCTCGACCAGCCGACCAGGTTGCATGAACGACAAGCAGTAGTTTGGATGAATAATGACCATACGCATGTCTTCGGCATACGAATCGAGTTGCTTTCTTAGCTCGTAGTACGTGCGAATAGTCGACTCATCTTCAATAACCATTTCTGATCTTTCCTTCTCCAATTGGTGCATTTCTTTTTCCAAGCTGCTGACGCTGGCAGTATTCTGGAACTGGTGGAAGCACCGCTCAAGCATGAACTCAGGAGAGATACCCTCAACTCGGAGAAGGTTGAGAATCATGTTGTAGCCGAGATAGAACGCCGAATTGAGCTTATCCTGTTCACCACGAACGATCTCTTTTGCAACGCTAGGGTCCATCTGTTCATCAATCATCATAATCACGATACCTCGATCATCAAGACCACGACGACCAGCTCGACCGGACATTTGTATGAATTCTGAGGGTGTCAGCCATCTCTGACTAACACCATCGAATTTCCGAACGCTTGTAAAAACAACAGTCTTTGCTGGCATGTTCAAGCCGATTGAAAACGTTTCCGTGGCGAACAAGACCTTGATCAATCCTTCTTGGAACAAAATTTCGATTGTTTCTTTCAAGATTGGCAATAGACCGGAATGATGAATACCAATACCACGTCGGAGAAGTGGTAATAAGTGCTGTATCTGAGGCAACTGTTTATCATCTTCCGAAAGCATATCGAGGGCACTATTGAACACCTTGCTGACCATGGCTTTCTCAGAATCGTCGTTGAAGCTCATCGAGCTCATTTGAATAGCATTAGATTCACAATCTCGCTTACTGAAACTGAAAACGATGACCGGATTATAGTTCTTCATCATAATCATGCGAATGATCTTGTATAGATCAGAAGGACCCTTGGTGCCTCCTTTGTTGAATCGTTTGTCCTTGCCTCTGCCTTTCCGCTTCGCCATAGCATCGGCCGGATCATCACCCTGCTTCTCAGCGATAGTACTCATTGCCTTTTGGAAGTTGTCCTCGCGGAACACACCCTTCTCGTCCACAATCAAATGGATGCCATCTGCACCCGCTGGGAAGAAGTACTGTTGCAGCGGTGTCGGTCTGAAGTCGGTGTATACAACGTGGCAAGGCTGGTTGTGAGTTTTTGTAATCCATTCAGCGAATTGCATGGCATTGGGGATAGTGGCGGAGAGGAAGACATATCGAACTTTGTCTGGTAACAGTATTATAGTCTCCTCCCACACGACACCTCGTGTCTTATCTCGCATGTAATGGATTTCGTCGAACACCACCCAACCGACTTCTCGCATAATCTCCGAACCTCTGTACAACATCGATCGTAGAATTTCCGTGGTCATAACGAGGCAAGTAGCAGTTGGATTGATGGTCACGTCACCAGTCATAAGTCCAACATCTCCGAACGCCTCGTTGAACTCCCTGTATTTCTGGTTGCTCAAGGCCTTGATAGGACTAGTATAGATCACTCGTTGATTGTTCTTCAGACACTGCGCAATAGCGTATTCTGCAACGACAGTCTTACCTGCACTGGTGTGTGCCGACACCAACACGCTTTCATTGCGTTCGATGGATGCTATAGACACTGCCTGAAAAGGATCGAGCTCGAAGGGGAATTCTCTCGCCGGCGTCTCTGGTGGTTTGTGTTCGGATATGGGTACATAGTTGTAATCTGGAGGCAGTGACACTTGATGTCGAACTTGATGTGAAAGTACTACAGTTCCCGCCTCCTTCTGTCCCTGTAATCCTGCAGAAGTTGCCACCTCTCTTGATTTTTGCGTCTCGAAAGTATCGGCAACGACTGGTTCTGGTTCGCTTTCCATTCGCGGTCGTTTTGGCCCCGAACCGGCTTCATCATCTCTCATTTCGGCATCGGAAGAATTGGCTTTCGAATCGCTGTGAGCAGGTGATGGCACGTCACCATTGGTGGCACTCTTTAGTTCTCCATTGGCTTGCCTCTTCGGTCGTCGTTGTTGGTTGCTGCTATTATCGGTCCCTCCATTTGCTGCCGGCGGCGGAGCTTTAGGCGCTTCGTTGAAAACATCGAATAGATCATCCATAGTTGGCGATAGCTCACGCAATACCTGCGCAGGCAGTGTAGGTTTTCGCAAATTGATGGTCAGCGATATTACTGTAGATGCAGTGCGGAGAATTAACTTAATAGCACTTCAAAAATGTTCTAACGAAGAGTCAATATCACGTGACTTAGTCTTTCCGCAAGCTGTAAATCAGACGACATGCTTCTGTGTCTACGATCACAATTACGACAACTATCTTCATCCATTCCACGGTTCAGGAGGATAAACCAAAGCCAAAGCTACAGCGACTACCTCTCTCCGCTCCAGATTTCGAAAACATAAAACCGGCAAGATGATCGCTCGACAAGTTGCGCGAACGGCAGCTCCTGCCATGACTCGAAGAACCTTCACCTCTACCCGCTCCCAGTTCGCCTCTCCCTTTCACTATCCCGAGGGCCCACGGTCCAACCTGCCATTCAACCCGAAGACGAAATATTTTGCCATTCGATACTGGACTTTGATGAGTAAGGAAGACTTCCACAACCATCACAGTAATGCTGAGAATTCTATAGGTGTTGCATTTGGAACTCCGATTGTTGAAGCTAGTATGTACCTCCCGAAAGCAAGTCAGCACAATGGCGACTAACGTAAATTCTAGTCTGGCAAACGTACAAGAATTAGAACGATTCTGGCAAAATCGAGCATCGTGATAGGAAGTCATTCGAGCTAGAGGGGGAAGCATGATTTGAGGTTGTACATAAACGAAGCAAAACCACGCGTTGAAGACGAATGAAATGGCTGTACAGCCAAGCATAGCAAGGAACACACATTTTGGAACCTCAACCACAACACCATGAAGCCATTACCAAACCTCTACACTGTGCAGCGTGGCCCGTAACGAGTATTGTTTTGTTGATCTCAACCAAGAACGATATTCTTTGCGTGCCGAAGTTGACTTGCGATTCGAGTATCATGGATCATAATGCATAAGTTTCCGACAAATCCACGCCGACTGTTTGGCGCGTGTTTTCAGCCCTTGACTTCCAGAGTGAATGCAAGCATTCATCTACAGCCGAGGACCAGGTCCTTCTTTGATGAATCTCGTATCGCTTACGTCGAGATCAAGAAGATATGCATGCAACACTGACAACGTCTTCGCTAACAACTTCCTTAGATAGAAACATTCCATGTGGATATGATGTGGCAGTGAATAACAGCGTTCGTTTGATTGGCAGGCACTTGGCTCGTTGACTGCCATCTCCTTGCGTTGACATGTGCAAGTGGTTTGGAACATCCACACTGTATGGAAAAGACAGTGCACTTAGTGACTTGTGAGGACGCTTCCTGGTGGCCGCCTTGCTCAAAAGAGTGTACCTCCGGTCATCTTCTAGCCAACGTCTCATCCACTTCGATCACCGCTTGAACCAGACTCAGCATTACGAGGCATGAACAGACAGGAGAAAGAATTGTACTGTCTTTGTGGAAGGCTCAATAAAGCAATGGCACAAAAGAGTGCATTGTGGTACGTCTCATAAAGAGCTATGCGGCGGACACCACGGAACTATTTACTATATATTCATTGTCCTTACCGCGCTGATAATGCAGATGAGACTCTCGAAATTTTGCAGTTTCTAGGCTTGACATTCTCGCGTGAATTAACAGGTAAGTCGTTGCAGGCCGGTACTGCATCCTCTCAAATCACACAATGTCGGGAGCAGATTCACTCCCAGAATC
>Ga0181469_100366_pt1 | contig 16838 bp, 20 predicted proteins | sample InSIn2SAF170_2_FD_119081 | JGI IMG/M metagenome (GOLD analysis project Ga0181469, IMG submission 119081) | Clean room microbial communities from NASA Spacecraft Assembly Facility at Jet Propulsion Laboratory, Pasadena, California, USA -... ... | reverse complement strand
CTGACGACAGTGTATCAGATGCACCTCCTGTAGCCTACAACGAGCTGGAGGATCTCAAATCAAGAATTCGAAATCTCGAACTCACACGACGACAATCAAATCATACGCCCTCTCGAGTTGAAAGCATACCCGAAAGACCAAGCACAGCGAGTACAATAATGTCGACCAGTCGTCCAAGAAATGTACCTACATCACCTCTGAATGAAATGAGATCGCCTAGCTATTTCTCAAAGTCTCAATCATTATTGCAATCCGCTCTCAGCAAAGCAGAGCATAGAGTATCGAGAGACGTCTTCCAAGCGTTAGAGGCTGCTGCTCAAGATGCCATGGACCTGTCCACTCTATCCGCATCAGCAAACACGGCAACCTACAGCTCATCTTACACTCCTGACAACCCACTATCCGACCGACGCTTTCGACGAACGGCAGATAACCTCTGCAGAAGTCTTACAGAACTTTGTATAGCTCTCTGCGAAGACGGCACACCAACTGACATGCGAAGCGAATCGAGAATGAGCATGCGTAAAGCAAGCCGAGAGTCTCTATACCAACAATCACAATCTGGGACGAGGGATACATACTTAAGGAGCAGCACCCGCCAAGGCAGTGTTCTGGCCGCACGAAACGCCAGAACTGCGGACCCTACTTACGACGACGGTCAATCTCTTGCCTCGCGACAAGCATCTCATCGCCGAAATGGATCTCATTCTACAATCACTGACAATCGCTTTGCTGACAATGGTTTCCGTTTCGACAATGACGATGAGCTTCGCCGGCCGAGTTCTGTGTCTCGTACAACATCGAGTGGGCTAACGAGTTCAGAACGGACTCGCTCGCTCACGCTGAATCCAAAGTATTCCAACGTCTCTCTTCGACGTACTGATGATAATGGTGCTGGTGCTTTTCACATGCATGCACTAACAAGCGATCGCGCCGAGACTCATTCCCCTTTATCTGAACGATTCGGTCGCGATACACGATATCTCCAGCCTCAGACACAGACACAAAACTCAAGCCAGCAATACCTTGGCAATCCACACAACAGCTACAACAACAACGACGTCTACGAACTCCCAACCCAAGCCCCATCGCCTAACATCGAACAACCACCACACCACCACCACCAAAACAAAACCTACCACCCCACCGCCCCTTACAACCGCAGCGGCAGCGCAATAACCCCTCTAGCAAACTCAACCCAACACACACCTCTCCACGACCTCTCGTCCTCCTCCTACCCCTTCCCGCCCTCTCCATCCACAACAAGCACCCCCACCTCATCAGCAGCAATCCCAATCCCAATACCAACACGCACCACACCAACCAGCCCACTCGCCAGCAATACCATCGCCGGCACATCAGGAAGCTATTCCTCAACACTAACGCAACGAATCATGGAGCGGCGCATGCAACAGGCTCGTGAAAGCCAAACGGCTCTGTCTTCCGCTTCGGCGTATGGCAGTTCGCTGCCTTCGGGACAGATTGGTGATGTGGGGAGTTTGCTGAATGGGTTGCCTAGTGTTGCTGGTGGTGGAAATGGTGGCTTTGGAGGAGGAGCGAATACAAGCAGCACGAGATTGAGTGGTACGGCACAGAGCAATCGTTCCGCGCCCAGAGTAGGATTATTGAAACCGAAGGGGTATCGAGAGGCGAATTCGGGGTTTGGTGGCGGTGTTACTGGATGATGTGAGTGCTATGAAAGAGGTGGAGGCGCAGATGACAGCGATGACTGATGAGCACAGCTAAATGTAGACGAGCTTGATGGTACGCGTCTTGTCTGGCGAGCCGGTGATTTTTTGAACAATATATGGTTATCATATGGCTTGAGAATCAGCTTGGAACCATACAAAAGTAAGAACCCATGTAGACCAGATTGATGGGAAAGTACCTACCATGGCGCGACTGCACGCTCTAGACTCAGCCATTCGGGTGAGGAATGGCGCAATCAAATTCAGATCACAAAGCAAGAGGGGATCTTTTCCAGTTCTGGACATTGATATCATATCGTTTACCTATTGTATAGTACAGCACAATCACAACCTTCCTCCTACTCATCATTCATTTTCGGATTGCCAAAAAAAAAACTTCATAGGTTATCAATAACAGCCTGTGCGTACTCGTGCGTCTTAGCCTTTCCACCCAAATCACCCGTAATCATCTTGCCTTCCGCAACAACTTTGAAGATAGATGCCTCAATCTTTGCAGCGTGGTCATTCAAACCCATGTGTCGCAGCATCATGATGGAGCTGAGGAGTAAAGCAGTTGGGTTGGCAAGAGATTTGCCTGCGATATCTGGTGCGGAACCATGCACGGCCTCGAAGATGGAGCATTCGTCGCCAATGTTACCAGAGGGAGTAAGACCTAGACCACCGATCAAACCGGCGCACATGTCGGACATGATGTCTCCGTAGAGGTTGGGCATGACCAGGACTTTGTCGTTGTAAGGTGTAGGATCTGTGACGACTTTCAAGCAAGTGTTGTCCAGAACTTCCGAGTCGAATTCAATGTTGGGGAATTCCTGGGATACCTCGCGGGCAGTGTCCATGAAAAGACCATCGGACATCTTCATGATGGTTGCCTTGTGCACAGCGCGCACCTTGAGCCTGCCAATGTCTTGTGCGTATTGGAAAGCGTAGCGCAGGACGCGCTCGGATGCTTGACGGGTGATGAGCTTGATACTTTGGACAACACCGTCAACTACGACGTGCTCGATGCCAGAGTATTCTCCTTCGGTGTTTTCACGGATCAAGACAGTGTCGACGTTGTCGTAGGGAGTTTTGTAGCCTTCGAGAGAGCGGCAAGGGCGGACGTTGGCGAAGAGGTTGAATGTTCGTCGAAGTGTGAGGTTGAGGGAGACGTGACCCTTTCCAATGGGCGTCTATCGATGTGTTAGGGTGTTTGCTATAGTGCTGAAAATTGAAGCTCCGTTGCACTACGTACAGCAAGAGGGCCCTTGAGAGCGACGTAGTTCTTTCGTATACTGTCAATGGCTTCTTGTGGGATTGTAGTCTTGCCATCGACAAGTTTCGGGGAAACATCAATGGGTTCCCAGTTGATCGGGACCTGGAAGATTGTCTAAGTTGGGTATCTTAATCCTCACATGATTTTTCACTCACACCAGCAGCCTTGTAGATATCCTTGACGGACTGGGAGATCTCAGGTCCAATACCATCACCCTCGATCAAAGATACCGTGTAGTTGCCCTTTATACGCAAGACTTGTCAGCTTCTTATTGCATTTGTTTTTCATCTCTTTGCGCCGATAGTCTTACATCAGAGCCTTTTGTTCCCTTGAAGTGTCCAACCTTGCTGGCATATCCTCTTGAAACCAGCTGGATTATCGTCAGTATTGCCTTCCCCTTCCTGTCTTCAAAGCTTGTATATGCGCACCTGTGTCACTGGGGCATATCTTTGAATGCGGAAGGATTGGCGCGCGGCGCCTGCGAATGTGCGAGATGCCAGCATCTTCAATGAGCTTCAGTATTCGGGAGGTAGTAGTGAAGCCAGAAGAAAGAGAAGACGAGGAAGGGATTGATGTTGTCTGTTGAAGAAAGGCAGAAGCTCTATCTTCAATCTCTGCGGAAAGAACAGGGCCGTTATCCCCAGAATTGGCAACAACGCCAATGGGTTCAGTCAACATTGACTTAAAGCTCACACCATCTGCACCTTACTGCTATATACGTTGAGAGAGTGACGAGACTATACAATCGACAGCAGGATGACAACTACAGAAGCAGCATTACTATCTCACTACAACCTCAACACGCTCTATCCAACTTCATGGCCAGCAGAAAAGGACGAGGAAGACGCGTTGCACGAAGATGCGGTATCGGTACAAGGAGCGTCATTGCAGAGAGGACCTAGTGTGAGGTATAGCGTGCCCGGTGTGCAGAAGAGCAGGGACAATATCGAGTCTCTGGTGCAGAAAGACGAGGCAGATCCTCTAAGTGGTGCACCCAGCATTGTCCATGTGCTTCAGCAACGTGGTCTTCCTGTCGAGGACAACTTTAGACTTCGCAATCGCTTTCTCCTCTCATCGACAACCTTCTCACCATCTCTATACTTGTCCGAAGTCCACAAATCCGCCAGCACTCAGGAACTGCTAGAAGGTCTCGACTTCCTTTCTCGCTCTATTGAAGAAAAGTCGGCATCTTTAAAAGTCTTGGTCGAATCAAACTTTGAGCGCTTCGTTCGCGCAAAGGCGACTATTGATAACGTCTACTCTGAGATGCGCCAAGAAAGTTCTGGAATTGCCGCAGAGACAGCCAAACCTGATCGCTCATCCAAAATGTTTGGTCGTGGAATCTCGTCTAGAAATGTTAGTGGTGCTGCCAAAGTACCACCCGCCAGCAGAGGCGGCAAAAATGCGTTGGTAAAAGAGAGCGAGTATGGTCTGGCTGGCATCAAGACACCTTTGACAGATGCGACAACAAAAGCGGAGGAGATATGGGCACCTGCTTTTGGTGGGAGACAAAGGGAGGAACAGCTTCGATCAGTACTTGACGCTATTGAAAGAAACCATGATATGTTGGAAGCCGGCGCATTGGTCGACGATTCAATGAAAAAGCGAGATTATGCTAAGCTCGCAAGTCAATATCAACGTGCAAACAGACACGCTGTAGAGGCAAAGATTGTTGCTGAAAGAGCTCAAAATAATGGTCTACAACTTTCAGATGAACAAATACAACAAATACTGATAACTGCAAGAGTATGGACAGATATTGAGAAACGAGCCGATCACTTCAAGCAAGATGTCTGGAAGAGGCTGCAAAATCCAGACCTGTATCAAGGTAAGGATGAGCATCTCGATCTAATATCGATCTTGCTGGAGCTAGGTGTGTCGGAAAACCCAATACCAATCTGGCTTGCCAGCCGCCAAAAGTATCTTCAGGAGAAAATTACCACGACCTTTGAACAAGCTCGGATTGAGCTCGAAATACAACGACGTCGTTTAGCAAATTCTCAAAAGCCAGCTGCTGCACAAATTGCTGCATACTTACGTAATGCTGGAGACCCTAGGCAGAACCAAGATGACTACGCTCTGGACACTGTGCCAATAGTACGATTCTGGGACAAAATCTGCTCGTCACTGGAGGCTCTCCTATCCTTGCGCAATGGAGTGCTTGCGGAAGTCCTCGACTTTGCAACGTCGGTCTCTTCTGTCGTAGATGGCAAGCTGCAACGTAGTCTGCCTACAGGCATTGAAGGGAGGAGTCGAAAACATCATAAGCTGGATTCTGAACAAGAGCGGAGACTCGAAGATGATGTTCTCGGCCTTTTCACAACAATAAGAAAGCAGATACATGCTTTGTTTATTGAGTCTCCTCTTGAAGATATGTCTGCTTTGTTTGATAGTGCCTTTGATGCCTCAACAACTAGTGTAACATCACCAAAAAGACCTCGAATGGGCATTAGCTCGGAAGACGTTCCTGATATAGTACCTCAATCTGGAGAATTTTGGGACAAATTTGCATTCTGGCCACCACGAGGTAATTCATCTAGTGGATCCGCATTTCTGAGCAGGATTGTCAATATCGTCGCAACCGGCGCAAGCGAGATTGGTGCGAATGAGTTTGCATTGAAAGATGAAGGTACGCTGGCACAACTGAGAAATTTGATCAGCGACGTTCGGGAAAGATCAATCACAGCTATTTGTGCGGCATGGGTTGCCGATGCAGAGAGCTGCCGAGGCCTTGAGGATTGGACAAGATCCTCTGAAAAGAAAGATCTGACTACGTTACCTGGATATCTAAGTGCATATGAAAGTAAGATGCTGGACAATTTACAATCCATCATACACCTTCGTATAGCACAGTCCATGGTCATACCACCGTCGCCACAGCGTCATCTGGAGACAGTTCAGCGAGCGTTCAAAACGAGTCTTTATAAGGCCTTCACCAGTATCATGGAGAACGCAGCAAACCCCACCAGCACGGATTTGTTGTCTGACGACAATGCATTGGCTTCTCCTGCTCTCCAGGCATTGGCACTAGACAGCATAAATGAAACCTTCAACGTGACTAATGTGGTAAGTCTCAAATACATGAGGGAGTACATTGTACCAATACTAACCATGTTCAGAACGTGCGAAAATTGCTCACAATCTCAAACTTCCAATATCTACGTTCAGAGGTCGTACCAGCTCTACTCACACAATTCGAAACTAAATTCGCCCTTCCCGCGCCCCTTACCGATGACGCCAAAGCTTTCCGCGACGTTCTAGGTCAAATGCACGCCCGTGTATTCCAAGCATACGTCCGTCCAGTCACCGAAGTCGTCCGAGTCACAATCACAAACGGCATAATCTCACCTTCCTACGCCACGCCCAGTAACGGCAGCGAACAGACAACTCCAGCCCGCCCAACCGACGCAAAACCCTACGTCTACGACGTCCTCCTCTCCCTCGTCCACATGCACACCGAAATCTCCACCACCACCCCCTCCCAAACCCACTCAATCCTAGCCTATATGCTCGAACAGATCTCCTCCGCCCTCCTCCACTCATTCAAGCAGCGCCCCCGCTACACCCTAAGTGCGCTCATGCAAGCAACCCTGGACGTCGAGTTTACAGCACAAACGCTCAATAATTATACGACGGAGAAGGCGAGTGAGATCCAAGGGCAGATTTATTTGGCGTTGGATGAGAGGACGGATAATGAGGCGAGGATGAGCTTGCAGCAGGAGTTGCCGGAGATGAGGGCGATTCTGAAGAGGTTGAGGGAGGGGACGAGAGGGGAGTTTGTCTGTTTTAAGAGAGAGAGAAGAAGGGAGAGGAAGGAGAGGGGGGAGGAGGGGCTGGGTAAGTAGGCTTTGAGTGGTTGAGTTGGAGATGTGATTAGAGATGATGTACTGTATGTGATCTGATCTAAACTAGCATTTTTACTCTCTTTCTGTTCCTCTGGACTTGAGGTCCAAACGTCTCGGGCGTGTGGTTGTCGACTATATATAGTATGCCTCTACGCTGTTGTCCTGCTCGTGAGCTCTGCATTGCTCAATACGAAAAACATGTTCGTTTCTCAGCAGTGCATCATCAATCTCTCGTGTCTTGTAATAACGCTCCCCGATTAAAGGAGTCATACACATCCTTAAAAGACTCCCCTATTCCTGCTCCGTCACCCAGCTCGACTATCACGTATACTGCTTTCCTCTCTACGTATAGCCCGATCAATCAATATGAGCATGACTGTTCGGATGACTGGCGGGTAGTAGAGACTAGAAAAGAGTCAAATGTAAACGACGAGAGATACAGTGGCAGATCCATGAGAAGTAGACAAGAAAGGCAAGTATTGAAGAACTCGGTACGAGACATAAACTGAAGAGAGAAGAGAAAGAGAAAGAACACGTAGGACGCAGGACGAGCGAAGAAGAGCGGAAAATGATGTAGGCAAGAAGTCGAGCAGTCACAGTGGTAATGATGCTTGTACCAGACAAACTATAAGGACAGTACACCTTCCACACAACATACTGACAGACAATATCTTGATCCAGACGAAGAGCACGGGTACCTGGACTACCTCCTACCTACCTTCATCACTACGCACCAACAACGACAACAACAAGAAGAAGACTGCTGACCCCGGAACACAGGCGTATACTGTAACCCGCAGGTCGACAGGATCGACAAACCTGTACATGCTAATTTAATCCAATACAATACACCTTTTTGCTCATTGCTTTTCTGGTTCTTGGTTGTAGCGTGTGGCATGGTCAGTCACGTATGCTGGTGCATTTCCTATCGATTAAGTGAGCATGTTCTGCACGATTTTGTCTTGACGCTGTATCTTAGTCACAGATATCTTCTGATGCACTCTTTCGTTCCTATACAGAATCATGAGACTTTGCATTAAGGTAAGAAGTATGAGAAATAAGCTCTTTAAGCCTTCAAGTAGGCAATAGTAGGTTATGTTTCCCCATCTACGGTCTCTGGAAGATGGTCGACATATAGCTATATCTATCACCGAACTTAGTATATGCTCCGTGATGTGCATCGTGCGCAGTGCGTTTTCGGCTGGAATGCTGTGCTTTGCAGAGACGCACACCCGTACTGCTAGTCTTGGATAGTTGCCGCGTGATGACAATTGGACGAAGCAGTGAGAATATTAAGCCTGGAAGGTGGCGTTTGGTATGCCTCCCGCCCTCGGGCTTGGTTCAGCAGTGACCAACTAGATTAGACGAGTCTCTACACTGTACGGAAATTGTGCGAGGTGCGAGAAATGGGGATATTCGAGATCGATGATCCTGTCTTGAGATAGCACGTTTCGTCGTAGAAGGAATACCGACTCGAGTTAGTGGCGGTGCCAGCTGTCAGGAGGAGGTAGAATGACAACCACATCACTATTCCGTGAACATGTTTCGTACTTCGACGTTGATGATCACCAGCTCGCCATTAGGTTCTCGCTGGTATTGTCTTCCTAATATTCTCATTCTCGCCCTCCTGTGTCGGACTCTACGGAAGAGGCAGGCGTGAGCGCTTGCTCGGTAATGCGCCCCTGCAGGGTGCGTGCTCGACCATATTCTCTAATAGTTGCCGTTAGTTAGGAACTCCTTTCAGCCTCATTTAACACTTGAGAATACAAGTTTTTGGCCACTTACATCTTATCTCCTGTCATAGGATCATAATACATGTTGTTGCTCTTCAGAGCCACATTGATGAGACAGTCAGTCAACACGGTGATGGAGGTCGCGGGAAAATTGTCGCACTTTCGTGACCAGGCTGCCCTATCGCCGAGAAGTGGAGGTTCTCTGTCTTTGAACAAGAGAGTGAGGAGCTCATTGGAAGTTTTTTTAACAAAAAGATTCGAGGTGTATTTGTGAAGCTCGGTTTGTACTCTACACGACTCAACTGAATGTAGTGGTCGTCCTCGCAATCGTGGACTGACGATCTGTACAGTTGGGAGCGCCAGCTTCGTGGATCCACTTGTTGTGCTTCGACTTTCGCGTAAAAGACTCATTGGAATGACTACTGGGCCCCAGGAATATGGCTCTGTCTCGGACGTCACACAATTGATGACGCTAGCAAGTCCTATTACGTAGAAGACATGATTGTTCGGTGCCGGCGCCTGTTTTGGATCAAAGGAGAATCCGACGACCTTCCGGTTTGCGATGCCAGCCTTGAGCATGTCAAAGGCGATCGGGAATTTGCTGAATACGTTGAGCTTTGAACTTGTGATTCGACCAGGATAATCTTGCACAAGATTTCGGAGCTCGCGCGCCAGTATCGGAGTAAGCTGCTCCACGAGGTCGTCGCTAGAAAGGCTGTATCAGCAAGTGAAGGATACCAAGACAGTGGCGGACAAACCCATCTGCTATCATAACAACGTACGCCTCAGAGTTGTCGAAGTACTCCATGAGTTCTCGAATGCGAATTCTCAGGGCCTTACACGAAATCTCCGCAGCCAAGATACATTCCTGCTGCGAAGGTGATGACTTTTGGTGCTCCAAGTGATCCTGAGCTTGTTCCCACTTCTCCAATTCTTTTTTCTGAGTGTCCGCTGCCCGATTGTGATTCGTCCCTTGGACAACCCGATCCTGTTGTGCTGTCTCTTCTTCAACCTTTTTGTCGTATGTCTGTGCTTTGCTCCTTTCGGCAGAGCCTCTCATGCCCGACTCGATCAGCTTACCACCACCTTCGAGTACGCCAGATGCAACATGACCGAGCACCGCAGGCCCTGCGAACTTGGCGCCAGTATCAACGAGATTTCTAATAGTATTGCCGGTTTTCTCGGCCTCGCCAGTCGCGGTCGCGGTTAGCTTGTCCGCAGTTGGACCATTAGCAGCTGCGTTCACAGCCGCTGGTGTATCTCCAGGTGGAATTCCAGTGGCAGACGCATCGACCTTGACGTTGGCATCGGCTACCATGTTGAAAAGCGTATATCGAGCTGTGTAGTGTATTTATAGTTGATATATTGACGCTGTTTGGCACAATCAATTGACAAAGATCGAACGTAGCAGCTAGCCACTTCGCGGCACGATCAGTCAAGGAGTCTTTATAGCACGACGCAACAGTTTGGGATCACGGAATGGAAGCATCAGCTCTGGAGGATATGCATCGCAAACAAGCACCAGATCAGATCAGGGGATGGCATTGTGAGCTACAACAGCTCAACATGTATCTTGCTAAATCTGGATCTGGCTTGCATATTCATGCAGCAGAAGAGGAGATGTACAATGTACATAGCGATGTATAGCTGAAACACTTCCGAAACACACAGCCACGCGAAAAATCCGGCTGACACGGATCACAACAAAGAACGAAATGCAGGAAGAGTGCAATAACAGGTGGCATTTTGCCCCATGCTAGTTCGGTTTATAGATGGAGGCGAGGTCGAGGTCGTGAATGTAGTCCAAATTGCCACTATGAAAATAGAAGTGGCGACTTAAAACTCCTCAGCCTCATTTCTAGAAGACCCACGTGTTTTCACCCGCAGCCGAAAGACGATCGAGCGATCCCCCTCAATCTTTTGTTCTCGTTGGCGGACGACACTCCGGCTCTCCACCTCCTCGAAATACATACACGTATACATGTGTCTACCTTCGATCACCTCGCAGCATGAGAGAGGCAGCGACAGAAACGAACAATCGAGTTACGGCGCCTTCAAGCTGAGGCGGGGTACCGAAAAGTGTAATATCGTGGAGAAATGGAATGGCATTTTTGCAAAGTGGATACAGGAATTCACACATAGGTGGTTTAGCATCAGCGTCAGCGGTAGCCTCGTACCAAGCCGAATGGATATTGCGAGGGGGTCAATGCGTGAGGAGTCTCTTGAAAAGGACCGGTCTAATGACCATTGAATTCAATTAGCTTGTTTGTGCTCACGACCTGTATTCTCTTCCATTTCCACTCCATTTACATCTGATATCTGAGTCCAGCACAGCCAGAAGACTTGCTCCCACGGTCTTACCACCACAAGTCTGCAGTATCATCCCGAGTTGATCCAAAACGCCCAGGCTAGACTCCGAATCTAGATGACACCGCCGTCTACGTTAGCTGTTCAATCATTGTATCCTTCGTCCACCCAAAGGAGTGTATAGAGTTTGTTCGTGTGTGTGCGCTTTTTCTTGCCTCGCCTCTATACTACTCACTCATTGAGCGAGTCCATTCTCATCCATGCCTTCGCCTTGTGCGTCGACGTTGTGGTAGTCGAGGATTTCAGAGTACATCATGATCTTCCAGGTGTCGACTGGGAGGTCTGCATCGTTGAAGGACCAATCGAACTTGTCTTCTGCTACGGGCTCGTCGGTAGGATCGTGGTATGGAGAGAGGTATTCGTGTGCAAGAGCATCACCAGCCTTAACACGCTTTCGCGGGTCGAAGACAAGCATGGCCTCGAGCAGGTCAACGGCAGCAGGATCTGCAGTGGTGAATTTGCTGCTCAAAGGTATTCTTTCTCGCTTGGGCAAAGACTGAACGAATCTAAGTGTCTGTGAACGTATTAGAAGAGGCCAATGTATGGTTCCCAAGCATGCTACTCACGTTCTCACTGCAAATGCCCTGAATCACATCGTCTGGTGGAGTGCCAAGGAGCTCGGTGATGATGGAGAACTGGTTGACATGATCCTTTCCAGGGAATAGTGGCTTTCCTTGTAACATCTCTGCAAAGATACATCCAGCACTCCATATGTCAACCTCGACGTCGTACTTTTGCCATGTGAGCATAATCTCGGGCGCTCTGTAGTATCTTGTAGAAACGTATCCGGTCATCTGAGGGTCTTGGATACGAGCAAGACCAAAGTCACAAATCTTAAGATCACAGTTCTCGTTGACCAAAATGTTACTGGGCTTGAGGTCACGATGGACAACTCCAGCAGAGTGTACGTATTTTAGACCACGCTATTTTATCAATCAGTCGTGTTTCTTGTGCCGGCTTCATTGGGTAGGTTTTCAACATACGAGGATTTGGTAGAGGAAGTATTGTATGAATTGCTTCTCGAGTGCGCGGGACTGAAGGAGGCGGTGGAGATCGGTTCCGAGTAGCTCAGTGACGAAGTAGCTGTTTAGGTGTCAGAAGTGTGTTCTTTCATTGAGTTTTGCTCAACTTCGTACATATCCTCGAGGGGTGAAATGAAAATATCGCTCAAGCTGATAACCTGTGCGGGAAATCAGTCACTGCCAGTATCTCAAAGATGTCTCTTTAGTGTTACATACGTTCTCGTGACGCAGGTGCTTCAATAGCTTAAGCTCACGATAAGTCCTCTTTGCCAATACGGGTGTGCTGAACGGCTTCATAATCTTCTTGACGGCCACGGCTTGTCCGGTGAGTTGATCCTTCGCAGAACTGAGTGGGGGTGTAAGCGGATGAGCTGAGATTAGCTGGATCGGATGGCATACCAGACGAGACCAAAGGCTCCCATTCCCACAGGTTGCAGGTCGGTATATCTGAGATCATGGTGTCAATTGTTTTGACCCTCATACTACGGTAAAAAGTTCGAATCTACCTGCTGGTGATCTCAAAGGTCGTCCCGAAGATCTGGGCGCGAACGAATTCTGCCATGGTGACTGCTGTGGAGGAGGTTGTTTCTGGGTGGTATCAAATGGAGTCCTCAGTGGCAACGCAGAAGGAAGCAATTGTAGAGAGCAGGAGTTGGCAAAGCGACAGGAGGGTGCAGAAAGTGTTTGTTGCAGTCGGAATCGTGTAGTGGTTCGTTGTGGCTAGAGGGAAGCGATCAGCGATTTCCCAAGATTGGGCTGAACTTGCCGGTCACCCACCGCAGCTTTAGGAGACTCCTTTATCGATCGCCACTGCACTATCTCTAGGTACGGCATTGATAGCACACTATGCATGCGTGACAAATTGTGTTTCATTATATTGTGCTGGGAATAGTAGTGACTATCGGGGTATCTATCTACCAAAGCCAAACCATCCTCGCTTCTTAGGTGTGCCTGTCTCTTCTGCAGCAGGCACGACGGCCTCTTTGATAGCCTCCGTCGCTTGCTTAGCTGTCTCGACCACGCCGCTCACAATGCCCTCCGTTCCTTCACCCTGCCCATTGATCTCCTCGTCATCAGCCTGGCTTCGTCCTGGGTATTCGATGTAGTTCCAGGCAAGGTCCAAGAAGATCGGCTTCACAGGTACTGGTTGCATCTTAGGCGGCCAAGTAACAATGTTATCGAGATCGACTTGACCAGATGCTGGATATTCGTGAAGGCGCTCGGAGATGGGTAGGGGCTTGACCCCAGTAGACTTTTCATCGTTCATGTGCTGCTTTAGGGCTACCAAACCACGCTGCCGCAGGATGAGAAGTTCTAGATGTTCAGAGAGTCTAGATACTTGGTCTGTGGTCACTTCTAGTGAGGATGGCTTTTCTTCAGACTTGGCAACTGTTGATCCAGATAATGATTCGGAAACTGTTTGAGCGAAGGTTTGTGCTCTTGCGAACAGTACTAGTGCTTCTTTGTGTGCGGATAGTGCAGCATGGGAATACCCAATGTTGATACATTTTAGTGCTTGAAAGTACGCTCTCTGTCCATCCAGCTCAGCCATGAAATCGGAATCACGAGCAGCACCTCGAAGGTCCTTGACAGAGTCTATGGATTGCAGAGTCGCATCATAGAGGACGACTCGCTCAGTGAGACGTATGATCCGGCGAACTTTGCTCTCGGGCTCAACTGCTTGATCGGATGGTCCTTTCTTTGCTTTCTTTACTGGTCTTCGCTGTTCTTGACCAAGCTCGAGTCCATCATCCTGAGTACCAGGAGATGATATGAGTACACGATTGCGGCCAATACGCCAACTGATCAGTGCATAGTTAGCAGCCAGATCTGAAACACGCAGATCCTGCATTCGAGCATCTGATTCTGTGACTCCTTCTTTGGTGAGGTCGGAAATTGAGCGGCGTACTGCATCAACAGTGTCTTGAGCTGATGTAAGCACAGGGTCAAATTGTGCAGCCAGTGCTTGAGCACTAATATCCTTTGATTTGGCGATGAAATCTGAGAGCTGTGTAGTCGCTATCGTTGTCGCTGCCATAGCCTGACCGATTGCTGCATCAGCTATCGGTGCATTTCTGCCTCTCCACGATATCGTCGTCGGTATGGACACAGTACTGTTTGTTCCATCTTGAGTTCTAGCTGCTGTGGCTGCCTCGTCGTTGAATGCTGTAGGGTTGAGCTTCTCCACCATGCTAACAAGCTCGGATTCTTCTCTTGGAAAATGCTCCTTTGCTGTCGTCGCGACGGCTGTAGTACGTGGCAGTCGAGACTGGTACGCAGCATACCTTATACTTGGGTCGACAGTACCACCAATGACCTCTTTGAATTGGTCTTTCTGTGTCGCATATAGCAAAGCACTATAGATTACATGCGCTTCTGAAAAGTGTACAACACATTTGCGCCATGCGACAGCTGGATCCTCCTTTCTTTGTGATGACTGCTTCTCAAATTCTTCTGCTCCAGCTAAACATTGCGCATAAGCCCGAGCTTCTAGGTAGTCATTTTCTGTTGCTTTTGTGGTCTGGCGATCTTGCAATAGCTCCACCAATTTCTGTGCGTGGCCTATTGCTTTGTGCAGACGCGAAATGATGTGCTGCCTGGTTGAGCCAGTTATACGTTGGTCTGCATTGTCTTCGGCGTGTGAAGATTTGATATGCATGGCTTGAGACCAAGCCCTTTCAGCCTGGAGGAGGATGAGGTGCGCAAATCTAGGTGAATATAAGTACGTGTCGTATCAGTTCGGCTTTCTTCATCACCTACTCATGCCTCGAAGCAATGTCCTGTGCAGTCACAGGGGCCTTTTCTGTATATTTGGCATTTTTGGGTGTGGTGCGTCCAAGCTTCTTTCGTAAGGCGAGCACTTGTCGTGTGAGCTGGCTGTGGTAGGAGTTGTAATCACCGATCAGGAAGGCGCGATTCCTATTGCCATGCACAAAGGTTGTGATGTCCATGATATGTGGTTTGTTGTGTGACTTTGCGAAACTTGGACTCAAAGAGAGCGTGTTTGAAAGTTGTTTCAGCACAAGCTTGCACCCTGCTGTCGGTGCATGAATCTGCTAGCGGCCAACCGAGGTTTCATAACCGAGGAGGGGAAAGTTGATTTTATATAAACCATTGTGAATATTCCAATGTGATTGAGAGTGTCTGGACACATAATCTACTATAATGCCTGTGTGTACTTTACAGCTTGTGACCCTTTCTGCCACACTTCATCATTTCGTAAAGCAAATTAAAGCTGCAGAAGAGCAGCCATTGGTACTCTCTCAAGTGGTTCGCTGGATGATAACACCAACTCAATTATCAGTCGATCCTCTTCTCAAACTCCAATGGGATGTGCTTGTGATATATAAAGGAACAACTGGATTGTCTTCGTCCACTAAGGCACTGACGAAGGATGTCTTCACAATACAAGCTGGCATACCCTCGTCCATCGTCAATAACTTTGCAGCCACCAACAAACGACTTCTACAACCAATGCATGTTCCGGAACTGACTGGAGCTCTCGATCGTCCTCGTGTAGCAGACTCAATGCAAGATCTCGAGTACACGAACGACATGAGGTCATGGATTAGGAAATGGGATCCGAACAACAACAAGGGTGCAGTCAGTATGCTTAATCTCCTCGCCTTCAAGCCCAACATGCATGAGGAATACCTCAAATACGGCAAAGCTTTCGCGGAGAGCATTGGAAGTCGACGGGGAGGTGTAGCCAAGCTAGTCGGCAAAGTAACGGGTGGCGATAGAGGTCTTACACCAGGAGAAGGTGGTTGGGATGAGATTGCTCTTGCTCATTATCCCAGTATCAGACACTTTGCGGATATGGCCGCCAGCGAGGACTATCAGGCTGTCAATCACAAGCACAGGATTGGAAGCCTTCGTGATACTTGTATACTTTGTACTAGTGAGGTTGGCCTGCCGGATGATCATGAGCAAGCAAAGCTTTAGTTATCGTGCAATATACCAATCAATCATTGGATTTCACCACACATTCGAGCGTATTGCCCTTTCAGTCTTACTCTCGTACGATATGCCTTTTTATCGCTGCAAGAAGCTGAGATAAAGGGAAAGCGACACCACTACCTGCAGCCATACTACCAGTGTAGTAGCCGCAGCGCTCCCGTGTCCAACATTCAGAAGTACACAGCACAGCCTTGTTTAGCACACCTACAATGAAAAAGACTCGTCACGTGTGGCTGTTATGGTCGTTGTGTTGTGTTAAGCGCTCAGCCTTGCCAAAAGGTGGCTGTGTGGCGATCGTGCAGTGTTTCAGGTTTTGACAGTCACGACCAAGACAAGCACATGTTCGAGTCACAAGGCTGTGTTACTCTTCTACTGATATAAGAGCGTATCTCTTGTATACTCTGCAACCCACAATCCTTCATCCAATATCCAGTCTCTTCGAAAGACTTTACAGCTCAAGTCGAACTTTGACGCTTTATCCGAAGAGCTTATATCGACTGTATCTACAGCATCCTTCACTTTGGTCTTTTCCGAGATCGACTATCCACACTTCGCTCTAGTCTCACATCGACATAACCTTATTCTCATACCTCTCGACAAGTCTGTAGCATCCCTCCACTTCCACCATGAACAACAACACCATGACCTCGCATGACGCGAATAACATCGACCACCATGGCCAAGTCCCTCTCAACGACATCTCAATCGCCCACGACAGCGCATCGCCACCAACCTACAACCCTCCTCAGACTCAGAACGAAAAGTTCGACTCAGCTCTACCTCGCCAACCAAAACCAACACACCCTATGACCTATTCCAACACAACCACTCATCCCACTGGCCCATCCCTCACCATCAAACAACTCGAATCCACGCCCGCGCCCGTGCAATGTCCTATTTGTCACCAAGTCGCTATGACTAGGGTCGATTTCCACTCGGGTGGAGCTACA
>Ga0181469_100361_pt1 | contig 16940 bp, 9 predicted proteins | sample InSIn2SAF170_2_FD_119081 | JGI IMG/M metagenome (GOLD analysis project Ga0181469, IMG submission 119081) | Clean room microbial communities from NASA Spacecraft Assembly Facility at Jet Propulsion Laboratory, Pasadena, California, USA -... ... | reverse complement strand
GTTTTTGTTGTGGTGGTGGTGCTGGACATTGTGTTTGGGATGGGGTGTTGGTGGTTGGTGGGTTGGTTGCTGGGGTTTTGAGGGCGGCTTTGGTGGTTGTGAGAGTGGTGGTTCGTAGTGGTGAGGGTTTGAGCTGTGTAATTCCCTTGACTTCAAGTTTATTCCGCAGTAGGATCTAGGTTACTGCTATCGCAGCAATGCTTCTACAACACCGTAATCAGCTGGGTAGCTAATTTCACGTATCACACATCGCAAACCACGTTACACACACACAGTCCCCGAGTAAATAGGTAGATATATACTTAAGCAAAAGCCATCAGGCCCTCCAAACCCGCTCTCCGTGTAACAGTACTGTACGACACAAGAGCATGCTCGCATTCATTGCTTAGCTAGGCCATCCACGTGGGGGCCGAGGGAACATACAGTAACCGGCGGACCGGTGAATGCCGAAGCGAAAAAACAGTTTTCAGCAGTTATGATACTTGGTAGTGAATTGATTTGCAGTACGAGTCAGTGTCAATTGTATCGTGTCTATGTTGACACGAGTCAGGTTGCTTGACTCGGCTTGCAATGGGAAATGAATCCGGGTCAGTAAGCTAAATAAATAAACCGTTGTGAGGCTAGGCACATTTCCAGTTGACAAGTGTGCGTGCGCCTGATTCGTACAATCATGCTGCGAACAGCATTCTGATCCTGCCTACCTAGGTACTTGTACATGGTCGAATTCGACAGTCGCTCGTGTACCCCATGTGTTCGGGTGCTTCGAGTACGGCGCTTATCGTGCATGCTGCAGTTTAAATATTCTACTGCAACAGGTACTGTACTACGAGTCTCTTCGAGCGTACGTATCCCGGCTGGCCTGGTCCGAGACGATGCACGCGTGATCGAATGTTTCGTTGCTGAGTAGCAGCTCGAATCTCCAAGACATTAACATAGTGAGATGATGAGCCTGTCGTAGTTGGCTACGTATAGCTGGAGGTAGTGTCGCCGTTAGATAGATACACAAAAGGCACGGGTATGCTGCGAGGGACAACTGTAAGCCCAACTGTGCCGTTAAGGGATGGTTTTCAGTTTCAGTCAGAATCGAACGACACTCCTTGATCACATCCGATTCGGCTGGTCGACGTAGTGAAGCCAGTGCAGGTAAGGCCCCTCCTCTGACACCACTGTCTCAACTTTCATCACTACTGATGCCGCTCGCAAATACTGGTTGGTCTTTCATTCATGACGGATCGATGCTGAGTTTCCTGGCAGCGACGTGAGAGGTGCAACCAGAGCACACACGACCAAGAGAACCACCAGCACCGTGGTAGCAGCGGGCCTTTGCGTATAGATATATTCTAACGTTATTCGTACTATTTAATGCAGCGTTAAATTGTCCGAATCTAGTTGAGGTTTTCCTAATGATTATTACTAAATAAGCGATTGTAGATTCGGCTACATTGGTATGTAATACCCCTTCGTTGCTGCCTGGCGTCTAAAGCACTGATTCGAATCGCGCGTTCCATCGCATACTCATCGTCCACCCAGCCACCTGTGTTGGCATTGTATGGCAGTAAAACTTCAATTCGTGAACCATCTCTTACACCAAGATCACAGATGTGTTCTTCATTGGTGATCCGGCGTACACCCTTCTCCGAATCGAGTACTAGGAGGCTGGCGGCAAATTGCCACAGGTTATCGATGACCTCTTTCAAGACGATACCTTGACAATGCCCTGGGACGACAACGCTGCGAATCCTCCCAAGCGTAAATCCTCTGACGTGGACAGTGATCTCACCACGCGATCGTGCCGTCAGCGAAGGGATGAGTGACGTTGGGACGTTTTCTTGATACCATGGATGATCCGAGAGAGGGTGGAAAGCCCGCCTTCTCGCAGCCTCCCTGATCAAGCGCATACAATTCACGTGTCCACCATGTTCGGCGGCTGTGTCAGCCTCTCTGTAATACTCCTCGGGCAAAACCGTTTGACCAGCCGCTTCAAGAAGGCACACAAGGACGTCTTCATGATCCCAAAAGCTCGCTTCCTCGAGGGCATGAGTCTCCTTCAATGCACGCAAGCCCCAGTAGTATCGTCCGCGCAGGCTGACGTTAGCACCGTAGTCTAGAAGCAATTTCACGATTCCCCTATGGTCTTTGGACGCAGCAGTGAGAAGAGGATGGCCATACTTTTCGTCACTTAAGCCAGGATCTGCGCCGTACTCCAGCAACAGGTGTACCAATTCTTCATGTCCATTGGATGCAGCGAGATTCAGCGCAGTGCCATGATCTCCTAGTATGTTGGGACTCGCTCCCTTGTGCAAGAGGAGCCCCAATATGGCATAATGTTCGTTGATCACAGCATTATATACTGGACTTCCATTCAGAGCATGATCACAATTCGAGGTGCATTTAGCAAGTAAAGCCGTCCTTACTCTCTGTTCGCCTTCATTGAAAGCAGCATGAAGTGTTTCAGCGAGTTCTTGCACTGCACATTTCGTATTGGGTCTGACAGGTGGCGCTGGTACTGAAAGTGCTTCTATGACTGAGACTAGTCGACGATGGCAGCATAGGAACAGTGGGTTCCACTTAGAGCCTGCGGACTCTGGCAGCGAAAAGCAGTTCTCTTGTAGGATTACACCGGGAGATTCGTTGCACAATGTTCTGTGCGTCGAAGTCAAACCTAGAGCTTCAGCGACATGGAGTTGCGGAAGACCAGCCTTTTCGGCATCTTCAGCATGCTCAAAACCGTAACGAGCAACATACATCAGCAGTGGGTGGAAATACCACATGTTCTCCGTGATTCGCTCATAATCAAAGGGATCGCTAACCCGTACTAGGTTAAAGCAGGAACGCGCAAGCTCATCGTTTGCTATAGCCATGACCTGCTCACGGTTAGACAGATGGGGAAGAAGTAGGGTACTATTCTCGAGCAGATATTCCCTCACGGATCCATGAATGAATTGAACAATATTTCCCCTTCTACCGAGAGGCCTTGAAATCTCAATCAATCCTCTAGATCTCTTAATAATGAGTCGCCTTAGTTGTTCCAGACTAACAGCATTTGATGATTTCATGTACTCTCGCTGCGAATTGTATTGCTTCGTGAAGGCCAGAGCAAGCGCCAACACCCCATCCCAAACACAATGTCCAGCACCACCACCACAACAAAAACCCCAATCTCCGCCATCATAGCCAACACCCCCACAACCCCGGGCCACCCCAACCTCTCATACACAACCCTGACTCTCCTCAACCCTACCCCCGGCCCCCACGAAGTCCTAGTCCGCATCCTCGCATCCGGAATCTGCCACACCGACCTCGTCGTCGGCTCCATCCCCGCCCCCTACTTCGGCACATACCCCAAGATCCTGGGCCACGAAGGCTCAGGGTACGTCGAAGCCATCGGCTCCTCTGTCACTAGCGTCTCAGTCGGCGACCCTGTAGTGCTGAGTTATACGTACTGCGGAGCGTGTGATTTATGTACCAGTGCGACTGATGGGGCTGTTTATTGTCAGAGGTTCAATGACTTGAATGTTTTGTGTAAGGAGAAAGTTTTTCGTACTACTGATGGCGGAGAAGAGGTTGGGGGGAAGTTTTTTGGGCAGAGCAGTTATGCTAGTTTGAGTCTTGTGGAGGAGAAGAGTGTCGTTAACGTTAAGGATTTACTGGAGGGAGGGGATGAGGAGTTGAAGTTATTTGCGCCGCTTGGGTGCGGGTTGATGACGGGGAGTGGGGCTGTTGTTAATGCTGCGAGACCGACGAAGGATGATGTTATTGTTGTTACGGGGATGGGGGCTGTGGGGTTGGCGGCGGTGATGACGGCGGGGCGGATTGTGGGGTGTAGCGCTGTTATTGCGGTTGATCGGGTTGCGAGTCGGTTGGAGATTGCGAGGGAATTGGGGGCCACGCATGTTTTTGATACGAGTGGAATGGATGTCAACGCGGAAGGGTTTGGGACGGATTTTGTGAAGGGGGTTAGGGCATTGGTTGGTGGTGAGGAGGCGAGGATTAAGTTTGGGTTTGATACGACGGGGGTGTTGCCGCTTGTGAATGCCGTGGTTAAGACGTTGAGTAAAAGGGGGAAGTTGATTCAGATTGGGGTGCCGGTTCCGAATCCTACGGCCGTGATGCAGTTGGATATGCAGGAGTTGTTTAGTGGGACGAAAGCGATTGAGGCGCACTTTTTGGGCGAGTGTTTGGCGAAGGATCATATCCCGAAGATGATTGAATGGTACCGACAGGGTAAGTTCTCGTTTGATAAGATTGTGCGGTTCTATCCTGCCAAGGATGTTGCAAGGGCTGTGGAGGATATGAAGACGGAGGTGATCAAACCTATTCTGGTCCACTAGCGGTGATAGTGGGATGCTATCTATTCTGCTTAGGCACTGGAATCTGTTCTCATCTGGCTAAGAGAGGCTAGAACCTGCTCCTTACTCCATTTCTCCTTCAGCGCTCGCAAAACCATCTCGGTCTCACTTTCTGGGGCCATCCCACCTGGTGCTGGCGGTCGACTGTCCAAGTTCGAAGGAAACGGATATCCAAGACTCATGGCCTGAACACAGCATACCACCTCCTGGCTAGTCACACCTGCTTTGTCGGCTTTGCGTCGTAGTTCGTCCCAACACTTCTCGATGATCTTAGCAGTGTTGATAGTTTCCATCGTCTTGCCAAATGCGCTGCTGATTTGAAGCAAATTCGCACTTCGATCGATACCTCCAGGTCCTGGCGCTGTTTGATTTTCTCCAGCAGCATGGAAAAGTGCAGGGTTGAAGAAAACTCCGTCGCCTTTCTCAAGTGGTGCACTGACCCAATTCGCGTGGAAGTAGTCCTTGACAGCGTCTGTCCGCCACAACATGTAACCGTCCTCCAGCATCTGTGAGAACGGTAAGAACCTGGTCGGACCACTCTCTAGCGGCATATCCGTGTGTGCGACAGCACCTTGTAACGTCAGGAACTGACTCGTGTGGTGCACAGATTTTGGCCAGCGTGAGCATGCCTCAGCCGTCTGAAAACCAAGGTGGTAGTCACGATGTGGCATTTGTGGTGCCCCACCAGGTTTGACGATGTTCACTTGAGCAGTTATTTGGTATGCTGGACCGAGCCATGCCTCACTGACGTGAGACAGCCAGGGATTTGAGTAGTACCCGACGAAGGAATAGGGGTCGTGCTCGGCATGCTTTTGGAAGGAGTTCCAGATGCGGCTGTTCTTGCCAGAGGCCGCGAAATGATCGCCACGGGCATGAGAGGCTTCGCAGGCGATTATGGTGTCGAAGACTTTATTGACGTGGTCGATGAGAATGAGGTCGGTGTAGAAATGCTTGAGGACGAAGACGCCTGGGCCGTAGTGAAGCAGGTGGTACCATTCGTCTTGAAGAGCGTTAACTTGAGTAGCGTCGTTAGATGAAAAAGAGGTCAAATCGTAGATAGGAATGTTTGAGACTACAGCTTTGCTGTGCGGATAGTCGGATTTACTTGTTGTGTTTGAGCATAGTGAGATAAGGTGGTCAATGTTGGGCTCCTGTGAGGGTAGATCATAGAGTCGAGGTGGTCGACCATGAATGTGGTCGTTAACAGATGTGTGACCATTGACAGGTGTGTCGCCGTTAACAGGTGCCATGCTGGTTTATCAGAACACAACGATATCAGTAGATACGAGGTACGTATTGAAAATGATGGTGAATGCTTCATATATAAGTAGTAGGTACATACCTACCTCGCCACCCGTAATGGCAGCGGAACTGTTACTGAAAGCGGTTCGACGTGGGGCGGCAACAATTACTGTATTGGTACGTACCAGAACTTGTCGGCAGGCTGTCGGCATCGTCTGAAGGTCGAATTTGTAGATGGTCGACACCAGAAGCACCCAAGGCTGTAACGTTCAGTGGTCAAATAATTGCCGAAGGCAACAGCTTGCCCTATGAAGCAGCAATCGATTCTTTTATCTATAACATACGTATGTATATCGTAATTCAAGAGTCGATGTTGAATAAGGAACTAAAGTGGAAAGAAGTAATTCGTTCAGTAAAAGCAGATGCTGTTCATTCAGACATAAATGCCAATGCTATATACTCTAACCGCTATACAACCGATTCGTTGACTCATTGATCCTTCACATACTATCCCTGATCTTCTAGTGGCCGACAGCGATTGTTCGTGGACCATTCTTGATTCTCTCCTTGATTTCAGCTGATCGCTCCTTTCGCAACTTGTTGGCGAATTTGACACCGAAACCATGTTGGAAAACTTCTCGGATTTCCTCCAAAGTCAAGCCGGAAACTTCAGGGTAGAAGAAGTAGATCAAGACCCATCCAATAGCACAGATAGCGGCGTAAAAACCGAATGCACCACATGGGGTGATACCCTTCATCATGGACAAGAAAGTGGAGGAAACGATAATGTTGGAGCCCCAGCATGAGCAAGTCAACCACATGGTACCCATGGCTCGGACTTCGAGTGGGAAGAAATCTGTGCTCATCCAGGCAGTGTTGCCGACAGAGACACCGTAGAAGAGGACGAACCAGATAATGAAGACGAGGACGACAATGGCGGGTGTTTTGATGTTGTTGCTGGTGACTACCAATGTTGATCGATCAATTGGAATGAAGCTGAAAGCGATAGCGACAGCAAGCAGACCAACGGCCATCCCCCAGACAGTGGAAATGAGGACTCGTCGACGACCAACGGGATCAACCAACATCATGTTCAACCAAGTCATGGCAAAGTTGCCTCCAGCTACGACAAGACCGACAGCCACTGGGTTGCTGAATCCGACAATCTCGAAGAGAGTGCTAGAGTAGTACATGAGGACGTTGAAACTAAAGTTAATGTTAGCAAATGGATTGAATTATTGTTCAGACTTGCAACTTACCCAGACATTTGAGAGATAACCATAAGACCACAGGCGCAGACGAGAGCTCGGAGGTTGGAAGGAATAGTGTGGAGCTGCTTGATCTTCGACCATCGAGTTTCGCTGTAGTTCAATTCCTTGGACTCCTCGCAAGCCTGGTGAATGAGAGCAACCTTGTCCTTGACTTGCTGGTCAGTTGCACCGGCGTAGATCTTTCGAATGACGGACTCGGCCTCTTGCAGCTTGCCGTGCCAGACAAGTTGTCGCGGTGACTCGGGGCAGAAAGGAAGAACACAGGCAAGGATGACGGATGGAACACCACCAAGTCCGACCATGTATCGCCATCCGTGTGGAACATGAGCAAATGCTGCACCAATACCGTAACTGATAACTTGTCCACCAGTAATCGACATGTTGTTAAGACCGATCAATCGTCCTCGAGCTTTGGTGGGAGCGATTTCTGCAATGTAGAGAGGCACCACCATGGCGGCTGAACCGACACCGAATCCGACAACGAGTCGACCAATGACCATCTGAGCAATGCTGTAAGAAGTTGCTTGGAGGATAGCACCGATGGTGAAGAGAGCGCAGCCGACGTAAATGGCAATCTTGCGTCCATACTTGTCAGCAGTAAGACCAGCAATGATAGCACCAATGAAGGCACCGCCGGAGCACAAGGATGTAATGGCTTCCTTCTCACTGGCTGAGGTTGGTCGGCCGTTGAGATCGTTGCCAAGGTAGACAAGGACAGCGCTGATGATACCAGTGTCGTAGCCGAAAAGACTGCCCGCAACAGATGCGGTGAAAGCTACAAGCCAGACGAACCAACTAGTAGGAAGCTCTTCGATCGTGTCGAATCTGTTGAGTTCCGCCGTCAAGTGTGTCTTGTCAGGCAAGACCATGGCTAAGTTGGCCTGGTCAAAACTGCTTCGTCGTCGTTCCCTGGGTTGATACTCATCGTGAGTAACTCCCGACTTCTCGTTGATCTTTTCGTCGACCATTTTGATGGAAATTGTTTCCAAGGAAGTGATCTGGAAGGGTAGAGTGGAGAAAGTGAAGTTGAGGTCTTCCTTATACTCCTCTTGATGAGATTGTTGGTTGATGGAGGGAGAACTTGAGGACAGTCCGAGATAGATCGAAGCTATATAGACATTTCCACTCATGAGCAAAAATTTCCAAGCTTCTAGCTAGAACTCTAATGACGTGCCCCAGATGCGTGGAGAAGTCCCCATGGGAAGGCTTATGCGGGACAAATGGTACAGAGTATTGATCGCCGGGGTCTAGCCGTTCCTCCACCCACCCGAGAGAGTAAAGGTGGTCCTGCGCAATTGGAGACGATCGGCGACTAGGGCCAATCCTTGAGACAGGATCGCCTGCGTTTTACTCTTTCGGGTATCTAATCGGCGAGTCGCAGAAGATGTGCGGATATGAAGTATCCATCTTCTGCAGGTTAAGCGTGACCGATTGGTGTGCTCTCGTGATCAAGTTCTCCTCGGCTTCTTATACTGTACAGTAGTATCTCAAAGTGGATGAATCAGTTTATATCTTCCGATTCGCGGAACGAGCAATCTTCGCGCAACGATAGGTCGGTCACTCTTCGGAAAGCTTATATGCTTGAACACTTTACAAGAGGGGTGGCGGAGTGTGAACCCCAACGAATAGATACTGATATCAAACTGCCTCGTTCCAGCTCCTCGAAATGCCAAGCGGCTCATGCTTCCGGGTCTACCTCGCAGATCTCAGCCCAGATCTTGACAGCCTCACGAGACCACCCTTGCTGCATACACCGATGAGAGTACCTTGACAACTCATCACTGAATCGAGATTCAACCAGTATCCATGTGATTGATCGATACAACTGAAGCCGATTCGTCAAATACTATTGCGTCCTCTCGATTCCAGGCACGCTTGAGACTTGACGCAATTCGATGCATCGGGTAAGCGTGACGATCAGCCATGAGAGCTAGAATGCCTAGCAATGCGTCTTGCTCATCCGGCTCTTCAAAATACTCGCCTAGAACCGAGATTGCCAGGCATGCATTGATCAAACTGGGTGGGCAGTGGCGATTGCTTACGGCTATTCCACACAACCGAAACAGGATCTTTTTGGTAGACGATAAGAAAGCAGTCGTCGCGGCAATGAAACCGTGCCCCAACTTTGGCCGTGTAGGATTGAAAACCTCCAAAAGCATCCGTGCAAGCTCCACATAAGTCGTACCACATACGTGGCAGGGATCTAGAAACCAAATTTCGGGGAAGACATCGCCGCGAGCGATGTTGGGTTCGCAGCAATATGTCGGCTCGAATGACGAGGGCAACAAAAGGCACAAGCGCCGTTCGTAGTCACGCAGCTCAGACCATCGCTCCTGACTGGTGTACGCTGGTAATACCTTTCCATCACTGCTTTCGCTTCCGTAGCAGAACTCCAGAACATCCGCACAAAATGTGACCATCCGGTTTGCCCATACAGCATCTATTGCTGGTGTGAGCTGACGGAAAGCATCGCAACGAGACAACGGAAATCGAACAGGCTGTTGTTTCAGAAACGCGGCGTGCAACTCTTGCCTAAAGGCTGTCCAGAAGCACGCTTGTCGCAGTCCGTTTGCACCTAAATCGTCGGCAGCGGCGCTAAGCCGATGAGCCGAAGATGCCATGCTCGCTGCCGGCGACGACTGAAAGAGCGGCTCCTCCGTTCTCGTTTCCGGATGGAAGACTTCTGGCGAGCTGTGAGGAAGAACTATCTTTGGAGGTACTTGAGCTTGAATGAAAACGCTCGCAATCCTGAGAAAGAGTTGCTGGTCCTCCAGCTCGGACTGCATACTCGTATCCATTTCCTCGTCCGTCCGTAGCGCCACCACGGCCGCGAGCAATGTTTCATCGTACAACTTTCTAGGATCCATACTCAGGTGTAGCAGATCGTGGATACACTCGTTGTGATAAGGCACTGCAAATTCGTCCTTCAACTCTGGCATCAGAATGTCGTTCCATTGAACAATACCCGCCGCATTCCGGAAGCGCTTGTTTCGAGCAAGATTACGAGCGGAGATGGTTAATAATGCACTTCGAAGTGGTCCCGGTTCTCGTGCTTTTTGCGGGACTACTGTTGCAAAGTGTCGGTCAGGATCACAAAGATCGAACCACGGCGCTAGTTCTTCGTGGAAGTAGCGTAGTAAGACGTTTTCGAGGTAAGGTTGAGAATTCTCGGGAGGAGTATTTGAAGGCGACTTGACTAGGCTGTCCAGATAGCGAGGGATAGTCCTAGGTACCATTCTCTGCGAAGATGCGTGCGAGGACACTGTCGAAGCTCTGTCGGAGCTGAATACTCTACTCAACGCGTGTACGTCGGTGGGAGACCTCATCGTAACAGGCAGAGGCACTTGAAATTGGCCAGCATCGGTAGTGAGTATGTTCTGAACATCATGCTCGTGAACGTCATGCCCGAATATATCGTAACCATTAGAGGTGTGGTCTGCTTGTTCCATGCCATACTCGGACACATCAGGCTCCGTTGGAGTATGTGTAGCGGTCTCGGTTGAAGGCGCAGAAGTTGAACGTGGTATAGCTGCAGGCTCCTGATCGCCAAAGTCACCAACGAATTGTAGAGGCTTGTTGACGACTGGATGAGAGAGCTTCTTCATATGGGTATGAAATTTGGCAGCAGACACATCCCGAAATCGGATGTTTTTCCTGTTCCTCACACATTCATGACCCGATTTGACGCACCTCTGACATTTATCACCCTCATAAACGCATTTCAGATGTTGTGCGCGACAGCGATCACATGGCTTCAAATCGCCATGCCTGCGAGGCTTCTTGTCATCGAGGACCTGTGTCACTTGAACCATCTCGTCCTGATTGATATTGACATCCGACATTGCCCTGATCTTCCACCATTCAGAACGAAGCCTTGCGGAGGTGAAGGCGATCCAAATGCTAGATCATTGATGTTGGGGTGGCCAAGTGAGGTGACGCTATTTTCGAGCTAAGCTTTACCTAGCGCCGATATGGTGCTTTACAGTAAGCAGACAGGCGCACACTATGGGGGAACATTCATGTCGTGTTATGGCAGGATGTTGAGGATGGGACTCGACTGTGAGTAGCTCAGCCTCGGCCAGAGATCTGTCACCAATGCTAAACACGACAGCAACAGATCAGTCTGGTATGAAGGGTGTCCACCCAGCTTCCCCTCAATAAAGGTGAGGTACACGTGATACCCCACAGCTTGGCGCACAACCAGTGGCACTGGCACATGATGTTGTTCTACTATCGTTCTATGGATACCCAACCACCTCGTCGATGCCTGCTTTACGAGGTGGTGTCAACGCCATTTTTGTTCCATTTACACTGCATAGATAATACTCATCGGGCAAGCCGAAACTCCGATATAATTTGGCCTATTGAGCCTTTACCTTCAGTATATGAATTGCCACGGTTTGTGAATGCTGACCTCGCGGGTGATGTTATCTCGAAGACATCAGTGGCTGCGTAAAGTTGCCAGGCTTACTCCTGCGAATCCTGTCTGACGAGTGTTTTTCTTATTACAGTACTAACTCTGTGACCTGCTCGTCAATCTAAAATTTGACTCCGGACCCAACCTTTACAAAGTACGACTGTTTTGTGTTTCAATGTTGTCATCACACAATTCTGTTCGTTACGATCATAGTTAAATTGCTCTGCATGCTATGGCCGATGGCCATTCATGAGATCTCGACAAATACAACGCGGCTGGCACAGAAGGAAACATGAGCTTTTCCAGTCTTCTGTCCGTGACCTTTCCCGTATGATAGTATGATGTTGAGGCAGCCTCCTCCACAGACGTGTCCAAACACTACTGCATGTGATGGACTTTTGTCTCTGAAGTGCCGTGTACAATTCATACCAAGGGAGTGCGGAATTGAGGTCGCACACGAAAATGGAGCATAGGTATCAATCTGAGTATAGCCTCTATCACAAGCGACGCACCGACAAAATACAAATAGCGCATGATCATTTGGGACCAACGCTAGTGGAAGTTACCTAGGTTTTCTGAGATACCAATGGGAATTCGGTTAATGACTCTGCGGCGTTTCAGCCTCCATCACTTCCAAGCTTCCGCAGATTAGTGCAGAGCTTACTGTCGGAAGAGGTGGATATAGTCACAAAGGGGTAAGCTTCTGGAACAAAGCATGGGAAATCTATGCATGCAGGTGTCATGCATGCTTCGGCGTTCACTTGCCATTCCTGGAAGTGTGCATACGTTGCTTTCGAGTCGTTCGCTAGTAGCCCGACGGCGATCTCGACGGTAGTTGTGAGCGGCCCGAATGCTTGGCATCCGCCCGGCAATGGAAAGACGAGGCTCATTCAATCGAGGAAAGAATATTCCTTTGCACGTGATCGTTATTGGACAGCATCAAGATACAGTTGTTGAGATATACTGCTAATAAATCGTTACGAGTCCTGCCCTGCTCAAAGGCGTTTCACACCAGTTATCGACACTCGCAGCAACATGGACAAGCTTGTCTTCCATCAGAACGACTTCAATCTTTACAGCACTTTCTTGAGAGAGGCGCTCGACAAAAGCTTGACCATCAACGATCTCTTGGCTCTGCTACTGCCACTTCTGGGTCTCGCTATCTATCTTTCTTACGGCAGACTTTGGGCAAAGCCAGATCCTTATCTCTACAAGTTATTCGAGGTACCTCAGGAGCAATTCGGCGTTGTTTCGCAATCTCAAGGTCCAAAAGACGTTGCGCAACAACTGGAGGAGCAGGGAAAGGATGCTATCATCTTCTGGGGCTCACAGTCTGGCACAGCTGAGCGATTTGCTCACCGCCTATCACGAGATTGCAGTCAACGCTTTGGACTGAACGTTATTGTGGGTGATTTGTCCGATTATGACCACGAGACTATCCGAAAGATACCCCAAACCAAGTTTGCCATCTTTATTGTCTCAACCTATGGAGAGGGTGATCCTAGCGACAACACCTCCGAATTTCTGGAATGGATCAAGAAAACATCCGGCTCACTGTCAAGTCTTCGCTATGCAGCATTTGGTCTCGGCAACAGCAATTACGTCTACTACAACAAAGTCATCGACGAGATTGTCCAGTGCCTGACGTCGCTTTCCGCAACAGCATTGATGCCAGTTGGGAAAGCAGATGACGCCGACAGCAACACGGAGGAAGACTTCATTTCGTGGAAAGACGACCTGTTTGCCACGTTTCACACTCGACTTGGCTTGGAAGAACATGTGCCAGAATACGTCCCGAGCATCAAAGTCGAGGAAATCTCTAATTCTGTGGAATCCAAACCACATTTAGGAGCACCGCAGCCGTTGAAGCTCTCTCGCAAGGCCGCACGAGACTATAGCGCTATCGAACAGCTTTCTGTCGTTGAGAGCAAATCGCTCACTCCTACCGCTTCTGCTAACAGAAACTGTTTGCACCTCGAAGTTGACCTCCGATCACATCCTCAGCTCAAATACAAGACAGGTGATCATTTGGCGGTTTGGCCAATAAATTCGGAGGGGGAGGTGCAGCGCCTTCTCAATGTTCTAGGTCTGGCTGGCAAGGAAGCCGTGGAAATCAAAATTTCACCAGTGGACGGAGAGAAGAACGACGTCAAGATACCAAACCACTCAACCATTTCAGCGTTATTCCGACATTATCTCGAAGTATCGGCTCCAGTCTCACGAGACACTATCACCACATTGTGCCAATTAGCGCCATCCAACGCGACCAAATCGTTCCTACAAAGCATCAGCAACAAGACTGACTGTGCAGCATTCGTCGCTCGCAACCATGTCACATTTGCACGATTGCTGGAACATACACTCCTGCAAGACCCGTCGGCGAGCTGGTCACACCTACCTTTGTCGTTCGTGATCGAATCTCTGCGACCAATGACGCCGCGCTACTACTCGATCTCGAGCTCTTCAATGACTTCATCTCGACAGATGAGCATTACAGTGGCAGTTGCACCGGCTCAACTAGCTGAAAATTCAGCGATCAGCATTCCTGGACTTGCAACATCATACCTCTCCACTATTCAAAGCGGGGCAGCGGTCGCATCTCAAGCTGATATTGACAGCGCACACACGCCAACTGTACACGCTCATGTCCGGCGATCGACCTTCAAAATGCCATTCCTTCACAAAACACCGATTGTCCTCATTGCCGCTGGTACTGGAATCGCTCCATTTCGGGGGTTCCTCCTCGAACGTGCTCAAATGGCGCAGATCAGCAACCAAGAGATCGGCCCTGTGCTGCTTGTGTTCGGATGCAGAAACCGAGACGAAGATTATCTCTACAAGTCAGAAATCGAAGCATTGCAGGCAGGGCCTCTCAAGGGTAAATTGGACATTGTAACCGCTTTTTCACGAGAGCCTGGGCAGAAGAAAACCTACGTGCAAGATCGGCTCGCCGAGGCAGACGTCAAGGCTAAAGTCACCAGATTCCTCTGCGAAGATGATGGTACAATGTACTTCTGTGGTAGCACGACCATGGCCAAGGCGGCCGGCAGAGTGATCACCAGCACTGTACAGGAGTACAAGCAGGTGGATGAATCGGAAGCCAAAGCCTGGATGAACGATATGAAGAGGAGTAGAAGGTGGCAGGAAGACGTTTGGGGTTAATTTTCTCTCTAATAGACCAATTATAGACACTTTTCAAGCTACTATTTGCTCTTCTCTAACTGACTCTTCTGAGTACTGTCTGTAGGTACACACCCATTTTTGATTATGTACGTACTGCACATCCACATGGCACATCATCAGACCTCTACGAGCCTATACTCGTAGAACTACTTAATAGTATGAGCCACGTACAACGACAAATACGTACCAAGAGACAACAGAGGAAGATAGATGTCAGACAGCTCGAAAAGTGGTGGTGAGGCAGTGGTGAGATGCAAGCAGAGGAAGCAACGGACGTGCAACAAGTGCTCCAGGCGCTTTCCCACCCTAACAACCATCACTTCCATCACCACAGAATTGTATACCCCCTTTGACTGCAACACCGCTCACTCTCTGAGCGTTTCGGTCCCAGGGAGCACTGTCATATAGGTGCTGAACAGTCCTTACAATAGATAGTCTGTGTGGATATCGTTGACTTGCCAAAGTTGCCTCTACCTTCAACCTCCACAGCAGAGCCACTGATGTACGTCTATACATGAACACTAGCTCGCCTTGCATCACCCTGCCTGAGCTCGCTTAGCCGTGAGACGTCCACTTGTTGACGATGAAGCTGTAAAAGATATGAATCATTGGCATATTGTTGTTGTCGCCTAACAACCTTCAATACAGCCAGCCCAACTAGTATGGATATCTTCGACAAGCTACGTGCTTCCGAACCTCATGATCTTGACATATGCTTCTCCTGTTCACACAACTAGCACAGAAGCTCACCTCGGTGACAAGCTCGGAGACGTTTCATGTCAGTATGAACTTGGGCATTCGAGCCACATGTCAAAGAAGTCAGATAGAGATTTGACAGTGTTACAGCTTGGATGTTACTGCAAGTACGCTTGATCCAGTCCAACATTAGGGTGTCTGTCTTGAAAGTATCGACAATTTTCTCGTCAACTTTGAGATGTTACTTCGGTAAACAAGCACTCGAAACGTTCGATACACAACTACCACGTGGTACCTAGAATGGCAACAACGAACGGCTTCGTATACCACATCAAGACAGCTCAAAGCGGTCTTTTGCTGTACAGTAAGCCCGGCTACTCGCCGCATTGAGGTCCTTTTGCCGAAGGTGGTTGCCTTCCGAGATGAATATACTGTATTCGAGTATGGAGTACAGCCGCCAGAGTCGGTCTTTCCAGGTCGGCATTTCGCCCTGTCGAAGCCATATCAGTCCCGATTCCCGCTAACTTGCAGGTAAGCTAGTGGTTACTCGTGAGAAGAGGTACAATGTCGGCAAAAGACTGCCCTTTCGAGGAACAAACGTACTGGGGCTTGGCATTGCGGGGAGTTAGCTCGATATGGAGATAGTCCCCCTCTTTTCCTGTCGCAACTCAGTCCAGCTTTCGCTCGCTTTTTCCCTTCTTGGGCAACAGACTTTGCTCGCCGAAACATGCGGGGTATTCTTTGCAAGTCTGGGTTTCCATATGGAGATTCGAGAAACTGTGGCATCGGATTCAACGATGGATAGTGGGCAGTGTTCATCATTGTTTGGGCACAAAGATTCGATCTTCACATGCACACCTTCACAGACTTCTGTATGATATAACGAACACAGGACATGAATCTTGCAGCTCACACAACACGTTCAGTATCAGAAGCATTTTGAGATATTCCCACCACCTTCGTTGACCATCACCATCATGCTCACTGCTGCCTCTATCACATCAGCGTCCCCCCTTTGGTTACTATGGGGGGCATTGATTGGCATAACTATCATTTCTGCGCTGTCATGGCGACTATTCAAATATTTCAATGACCCAGGAAAATTGAGGAGATTTCAGAATGTGTCCTTGTTCTCGGGAATTACCAATATCCCGTTTATAATGGTGGCACATGGTGGTCATCGGTCAGAATATCTTCTCAAGCGTCACCAAGAAACCGGTGCTGGTGCACTCCGAATAGGACCCAAGCACATCTCGTACTCCGATCCCAGGGCTGTTAAATACATCTACGGACATGGGACGAAATGCACCAAGGACGGCTCTTACACTGTTGCGGCTGGAACACACGTCCATCTGGCTGATGTGGCTGACAAGACTGACCACGCACGAAAGCGTAAGATTCTCTCTTCCGCCTATGCTCTCAAGAACCTCGAAGAGTGGGAGTACAAGGTAGCCGACAAGGTTGAGAGGTTGATTGCTCAATTCGACAAGCGATGCACCGCCCCCCTGCCCAAGGACCAGACAATTCCCGCACCACAAGACCTGAATGTCAACTATCGGGCCTGGACCAATTTCTTCACTGTCGAAGCCATCGCAGACATCGGACTCAGTGAAAAACTGGGTTTCCTCGACCGTGGAGACGACTTGTGTGATGCGCTCAGCTACGACGGGAAGAAATTCAAGGCTCCGTTCCGAGATAGTTTATACATCTCCAACCAAAGGATCTCATGGCTCATTCACTCTTACGACTGGTACCAGTTTTTCACCAAGCTGACTCCATACA
>Ga0181469_100358_pt1 | contig 16967 bp, 16 predicted proteins | sample InSIn2SAF170_2_FD_119081 | JGI IMG/M metagenome (GOLD analysis project Ga0181469, IMG submission 119081) | Clean room microbial communities from NASA Spacecraft Assembly Facility at Jet Propulsion Laboratory, Pasadena, California, USA -... ... | reverse complement strand
GTTATAAGCATAGAACATACCATAACTTAACATCCTAAAAACTAGTTTGATCTTGCTCATAGTATGAAGAAGAATAATTATTATTCATTAAGTTTATCAATTGACCTTATTCATCCATTTGCGAAAGACTGAACATTGGTTGAATATCATCAGAGTCTTCATTATCATCATCTATCAAAATTTCACTTTCTATTTCAGTTATTGTTTTTGCAGGTGGATACAATGTGAATTTATTAGTGGAGTTTCCATTAGAAATATACATATCACTAGATCTACAACTTATGAATGCATTAGTTGTAGCTAGCTAAGGTATACCAAGGATCAATGGATGGCCTCCTAAATTATTCTTGGGATTTAAAATCATGAAATCAACAAGATATTCCCAAGAATCTAAAGAAATAGACACATCTTCCAATATACCATATGGTTTGATAACAAATCTATTTGCTAATTATAACAATGTAGGAGTATATTGAATATTAGGAAGCTTTAATTGATCCATAGTTTGTTTAGTCATGATATTGATGGCTACACCTAAATCAATCAAAGTGTTTGGAATCTTGATACCATTGATATGAATTTTTACAATAGGGCTACCTGGATTTAGATATTTTTGAGCAATTGGTTTCCCCATCATAATATCAACAATTTTTCTACCTCTTGGATTTTTTTGACATCTTTTCTTTTTCTTCCTAGTTTTCTAATGCATAGCTCCTTAATAGTTTTTACAAACATTGGTATTGGTATCTAGTACATCATAATGTGGTAAAACAATTTTCCTTTATATTGCTTTATCAATTTTGAGCCGTTCAGGAAAAGGTGGATCTTGTAGGGAAGTAGAAGATGGCTCTATTAGAGGAATTGTAGGCGTTCGTTTTACTTTATCACCTTTCAATTGTATAGGAACATATTCCTTTGGAGGAGTTTTTTCTTGATCAAGATTTTCATCTTTTTCATGAAATTCATCTTATTTAGATTTTAGGATGGCAACTGTTGGTGACTTATTTTGCAAAACCATACCAGACCTAAGTTGAACATCATTGAGACCTAATGGGGTTATCATAAAATATTGAAAATTTTGACCTTAAATATTATAGATAACTTGTTAATTTTTATTATTTGGGTTTGGGAGTGCTTGAGCAAGTAGTTGATTGGAATTTTGAGGGAATGGTGTGGATGGTAATGAAAGTTGTTGATTTAGGTTTTGAAATTGAGGGGGCTAGTTTGGTTGAGGAGGGTAATATTGTAATGGAAAAGAAGAATAAGGTTGTTGGAATTGAAGATTTCTACCATAAGGATTTTTCCAACCTTGTGCCCAAGATGGATTTTGAGGTTGCAAGGGCCAAGGTTTCCAAGGGATAGGTGTAGTCTAGTTATTATGTGGTTGTGCATATGATTGAGTATTGAAACCTTGAGTCATATTTGGTTATTGATTTTTCCATGGTCTTTTAGAAACAAAACATAGTGATTCAGGTTGGCTTGTTCCAACCTCTTCTTGAAAAACAACTTTAAGACCAGATATTGAAGGGAATTCCCTTGTATCATGATTTTTAGTACATATGACACACAATTCTATGCTATCAAGTGGAAATTCTCTCAAGGCATGTTTATTTCTACATGTGGGACAAAAAATAGATAATGCAACATTCTCATCTTTTTTCTTGTTTTGTATCTTGAGAGTATTTAGTTGCTCACTAAGAATCCCAAGGATATATCTTATGAAATTATAAAACAAATTACCTATTGTTAGAATATTATATATTACGGAGCAATGGAACACATAAAATATTGCAGAAATATAAACACAGAAAACACACAAAACAAGAGAGACACAGATATACGTGGTTCACCCAGTTTGGGCTACGTCCACCCCGAACAGCCAGTCCTTCCTTTTCTATTATCCAGCAAAATGAAGAGACACAACCTACAACAAAACCACTGTAATATCCTCTGTCTTCTCTCACAGTCTCACCTCTCTATTTCTCGCTCACAGAATACACATCTATATCACAGCCTCAAATACAATACCCTCATACAAAGAGAGGGGTTGCCTTCTAGGGAAAAAAACCCTAAACTAAACATAAGTTCTACCGTCAGATCATCCGCCTAATGAACGGCCCAGATTGACTAGAAATTATAATACTTTTACAAGGAAAATTTCCAGCTGTTTTTAGCTTCGGGGGCGCTGCCCCCGAAACCCCCCGTAGGGGGGGGCTCCCAAAAGTCGCTGCCGCCCCCCCCGGACCCCCCTTGCAGCAATTATTTTATGGGCGGCCATTTTGAACTGGGGTCCAATGTGGCGGTACTATAGAAGATAATCAGGCTCCACACCCAACAAGTTATGGCTCTAATACTACAATACAAAGTGAAAGGACGAATGGGTCAGCAGCTAGAAAGTAAATGCAAGCAAAAAGAGTTAGTTGGTGGAGTAATGGCCACTATCAAATATAGTCAGGTCAAGAAAATGAGGACAACTACATGCAATATTATATAATGGAGTTTTTATATTGTAGCGGCTACAACACCCTCCAAAATTTTGGCCTGCATCCAATTTTTTACCCTCCTTTGAGAGTTTTACTTGATTTCTACACACACTCAGGTTTATCTTGTGAGCTCGTGTGAGTCTTCGCACCCACCTTGCTTGATCGTTCAACAAATATCTTTTTCATGTTGGTAACAATGTCACACTTGTGACCATGTTCTGGTCGAACACAAGGTCTTCACTTCGTGTGTACATGTTGTGTTTTCTATGTAAACATCTGTCGCCCTCACACACGGAGTCATATACACTGTCGCGCAGGCATCGTCATGGTCATCCAACAATCAATCACAAGCATCGTACTTGTCAACTTGCACCATTGGTCAATCATGTCTGCCCAGCCTTCATGTAGCTTGGACTGCTCCTCCCAAAAATTGCACAGGTTTGTCCTCTAACTGAGCTAAACCCTACAGATAATGACTAACGACCCAGATTGCCTGTCACCATCTCTCAGTGACTTCTGCATATTTTTCACTAGCAGTGCCCAAAGCCTCCATCCCATCTTGAAGCTTGCCTCGCATAGTTTTGTAACCTTTCCTTCTCTCCCAATCACCTGCATCTGAAACGATCATGCATCATGGTATACTAGGAGGTTTATGGATTTGATGTTGTCTCATCATGAGTGACTGCAGATACAGGTACACAAACAAACATGGTGCAATGACGGATGGGATGAACAAGGGGTGTTCATGAAAGAGGACTTGTTCGTGAACAGATGAACAAACGATGCATGCAAAGAGATTTGCACGCAAATTGATGATCATGCAAAGATGTGTTCGTAAATGAACAAACAAATGAACATGCGAAGATGTGTTCATAGATGAATAGACAAACAAACATACACTTTTCATGAACGGACGAACTTGTCAAGCATGCCAACATATAAGCAAGGAGAAACATGTGAATGCAACATTAAGCGAACAAAATGACTATCAAAGAATCCTTGCCATGCGTAGGTAAATTTGTGACACACCATGAGGACATCCATCACCCAGCAACATTGCAGCTCAACATGCACACTAGTAGTGACATGAATTTAACAGCACTGTCATGGTGATTCTTGTCATGAGTCATGTCATCCACATCTCTACTGTGGACTATACAGTCAATCAATGTAATGTAATGTGGAAGTCCAAGAGACCCACTTGTCATATGAAGAGTCATGTAAAGTTGAAAGGTCATGGAAGTCAAACAATCATGAGGGAAGTTGAACAGTCGCAAGGGCAATTTCACCCTTGGCTATAAATACCCCCTCATTTGTACATACAAAGGACTTTTCACCTTGGCTTCTCCCACATTTCCTTGAGAGTCTATAATATTTTCTTTGAGGAGTAATTATTGACTCCAATGCCCTGCCCATGGGGTTAGTGATATATGGTGTATCAATGTGTCTTGGAACTTTCACTTAATTCAAAATCTTGCTGACAGGCCAACATGTTTTCACATGTGTTGTAACTATTTGTAAGATTCAACTTGAACACCTGTAATACATGTTGCTTTAACTTGTGTTTAACATTTGGATTATTCAATTATTCTAATACATATATACTAATGAAAATGTGTTGTATAAGTTATTAACATTGTCCTGCCCATGTTGGTCACCTCCCAAACATCAGATAGAATGTTTCACGTAAACTTGCTATAATGACCATCACACTCACCAAATGGTCCACTAAGTGTTGTACATGATATCTTCCCTTGTGTATTGTGACTGTCACATCCGTGTGGATTCCCCCCCTGAAGAAGCTGCACATGCCTTGTTGTGTTGTGTGTTACTAGCAGAGTTGGGTTTCCTCCCATCCGACTTGGGACTCACTCCCAACCTTCCTCTCTCCGGTGAAAGGACCTTGACACAAGTAACACTATAAATCATCGGGCATGTGAACATCACTACTCAAAGATAAAGAAGACCAATCTCCTGTGCTAACAAGTAAGAGCTAAGGCAAACATTTAAGATAATGGAAACCAGGCCATCATACCATATGGGACACCCACACCAAACAATGTGAGGTCTAGTTGGGACTTCATACTAGGGTTATCCCATGAATTTTGGTGGGTCTAGCACTGTCAACACTGTCTCAAGCATAAGTAAGTGATTACTACTCTTATTTGCATGCTTCAAAGAATTAAAGGAAGAACAAAGTCATGTTGGAGTACACTTTGATCTTTGTGATCAATTTAATAAGCATGGAGAGCCTTACCAGAGTGGGCAAGTGGACTGAGATTAAATTTTTAGCGTGGAGGATCACATAAAGAGTTCACTCAGAATCCCATCCTAATGTTTAATATAATGACATAACTCAAGTAACAGACACAACAACAGTATGTAGGTGTCATACAGAGGTACACTCAGGTGGTGTGGAAACTAGCAGCAGAGACAACATTGAGTAAAGTGCAACAGAGGTACAAAACCAGTGATTGCTATAGATTTGTGTGGGGAAGATAACAATGTTGGATGTGCTGAAGAGAGTAGAGTTGAGTGCATGAGAGTTGTTCAACTAGACCAAGTTTTTGGACAGTAATAAAGTGGTGCGGAGAGACATGGAATAGAAGGTCGAGAGCAGAGTATATATAGTAGTGAGAAGAGCATAGGGTGTTGTTGTGTGAGGCTGAGAGAGCCTATGGAAAAGTAGAGAACCAAGAGCAGAAGCATGTTTCTACAGTGAACTAGATTGCTATTTCTCTGTATATGTATTTGCCTCTATTTTTAGTTTGAAAAGTGTATGAAAGGTACAAAAATGGCTAGAGCAAGTGGTGGCCTACATTGATAAGAGGTTGGTTCCTGATGAGCGTCGGTATTGCAACAAGAATGTTGCAACTTCCAAGGCTACCAACTTTAATTATCAACCCTAGGTTCATACAAACTTAATAGGTATCAAAAATATATGTGTAGCATACAATGTGTCATTACTTTGTTTTCATGATGTAATGGAGTGCATGTACTGAAATCAAATCCTAAACTAACAACATAAAATGAACTGCTCAAAACGGAAACCCTAACCTATTGCAAGAAATAAAGTAAAAGGAAATAAACATATTCTAATTGCATAAAGATCATGAACTAAATGTAAAAGAAACCTAACTTAGCCGTATTTATCACATGTGATTATTTAAACTAACTGAGCATGGAATTTGATCTAGGTAGTATTAAGCATTGGATGCATGTGCTAATTAAGAAATAAAAAGAACTATTTTTCTTCATCTTTTCATTTTATAAATGTAAATGCTAATCTTTCCTTGTTCTTTGGCAAGGGAGACAAATGTGGAGGAAAAGGGGTACAATGGTTTTGATGGCTTGGAGGTCAAGAAGAGGCTGAATCCCAACTTAAATGATGATTTTTCTCAATTCAGTCTCAAAACAGACCATTACATGATTTCCTACAGGATGTACTAGTTCCTATAGGATCCCCTATTTTATTACAAGAATAGACCGAAAGCTTAGGAAGTGGTATAGGAGGTGGAACAACACTTTGGAAAGGTGGATAATGTAAGAATATGGCATGGAAGTGGTGGACACTACCCAAAACTCAAGAAAGGGTTTCAAGATGGGTAGATTTGGTCAACGGAAATGACATTTTTTTCTTATAAAACAAGAATTCAGATTGAGACTTTAGTGGATTTTCTGCCACGGGTGGATGAGGCGAATGAGATGAGGTCTCCCTACAATGTAGAATCTTCTACAACAACAAACATTATTGTTTTCATATATCCACAAATTCATCTATACATGGAAAAGATTTATTAAATAATGGAAAATTACTTGTCTAAAATCTAGAAATTCGAGAACTAGTGAGCTAGTAAATCTATCAAATGCCTAACCTAATAAAGTGAAAATGCAATGGGGTAAATTTTGTTATTAAATATTATGTTTTTGTGATCTAATTCAAGTGGAACCAACTCAATTTAAGCTTGTTATCATGCTCTAAAAAATAGAATAAATTTATTGTTCTTTGCCATAAAGGAGTTCTAGAAATCTAGATTTGGGAATAAGAAAACTAATCCAAGTAGCTAAATGATCACTATGACCTTCCAAAGCTTTTCCAAGGATGAAACAATGCTTGTGATCCTGCAAAAGAACTATATCAACCATTTAACACAATACTACAACAAGAAATCATTAATACTAAATGCAGAAATAGAAAGAAACAAGAACAAGAGATGCATGTGAATAAGAAGTGACAATAAGAAAAGTAAATGATAAAAAATGGCTCTTAGGCTCCTGAGATGGCCAAGCCCAAGGAAAATAAAAGACCTATGGAAGAGAAAAATATTTAGAAGCTAAAAATGACACTAATATTCATTATTTTCACCAATACAATTACATCCCTGTAAGAAAATACAATAGAGATGAAAAAATATGAGTTCTCTGCACAAGAAGACTAATCAAAATCTACACATAGAGGAAAATTCGACTTAGTACTTATAAAAAATGATTAGGAATCATTCGCCATGAAAGGAGGAATCTTTCCCCACCAAAATCCCTTGATTAGGGGATCTCATTCCCAATACTAGGAATCTGCATTAAATGGAAGGGAACACATTGCTAGATTTTTTCAATCATTGGAGTTCCACAATCTATGCCATAATTCCATAATATCTTGTTGATTTATTATTTAATATTGATCCTCCTGTGGTAGGATAAAGTCCTTAAATTATCTCCTCCTCCAAATCTTCATAATCTACCAAATATTCTCATTATATTCCACAAAAATAAATAATACTAGGCACGAATATGAAATTATTCATAAACCTTCCTAATGAACATATTAAAGTTAAAAGTACATTATCTAATGCAAAAATATAGGTTTAATATGCTGAAGGATGGTTATATGGGCCTTAATTTATGTTTAATTTAGAGGAATGCACCTTAATTTATGTCTAATTTAGAGTCCCATCATAACCCCCTGCTGAAAGTGTTGCTCATCCTCTGAGCAACTTAGTGACCTCATTGTGCTTCATTCATCCCTCGTGGCCTCTCTCTTGTGCATTCCTCAGTCCTTTCTGTTAAAAGTATTGGTTATAAGTTCTACAAGGACAAGCCCAAAAATCAATTTGTGCATAGAAAAATCATTGTTTCTAGAGACCATTAGCTTGCCTTCTTCCCATTATTCAAGATGGTTTCTTGAATATTTTTCAGTTTGGAAAGGCAATCCACATATTTATAAACCTTCTGCTACCTTGTTCCACCATTTGGACACCTCTGAAACCTTCAAAACATCTTTTAGGCCTTGGACAAAAGCTAGAAAGAGATTGGAGACCTCTTGGAAAGCCTCTTTTCAACATTGTAGTTTGAGTTCTGTTTTGATGGTGAATGCCTCATTTCCTTTTGTTGCCTTCTTCTTCTCTCTTGTGGCCTAGATGATTGACTAATGGCCTTGGAGTTCTCAGTTTTGATTAGGTCTCTCTTAGGCACTACCTTTTTTTTTTTTAGCACCATTTGTTCCTTTCTTCCTTCTTGTAGCAACATTCTGTCTTCCTATAGCAACGATTCCTTCTCTTTCAGTGTCTTTAACTGTATGGGAGTGATGAGAAATGATTTAGAGGGTTTGGAGGATGACTCCAGGGCTCAGAGGGAGTAGTGTAGGTTTGTGAAAATGGAGAGGATGCTCTATTTGTTTTTTTCTCAAAAACAAATCAGAGTGAGACAGAGTGTAGCATTTGTTCTTGAAATTATGAAATGGAATGGATGAATGATGCATAGATAGTGAATATGAAGTGGATGGAGGGCTTGGATTGCTATGGTGACTTGGCCTTTGCAAAAATTTAGTCTTTTAACTGTTTTCCCCATTCCTTGAAATCATCACCCTTCATAATTTTGAATTTTCAACATTGCATGCGTAAAGAAGTCAACTGCAATTAACTCGTTGAAGGCGACTAAGACTGTTGACCGATCTTTAGCTTATAAAACCTCATCTCTCATGCATTGACAATGAATTTCTAACTATAATATGCTTAAGAGAAGAGGTCAAGAATATTTCATACATGTACCTACCTATTGGTTGTTGGAGATACATGCATGTCATTGCTGAGTTGATGTTGTTGTGCTTCTCATGACTTAGGTACATCTTCATGACTGGTTTTTTTAATCTTATTTTGTTGATGGACTGTCTTATTTTTTATGTGTAGGTGTTGGATTCCTTTGTTGCTATTGAGTGCTAGAGGATTTTCCTTTTTCCTGCAGTCATGCTTACTCTCTCTCAATCATTGTGTTGAAGGTTAGGTCTGGAGCTTCTTTTTGTTCCAGAATAGGCTGCTACAAGATTTCCTACAGGAAAACAACAGGATGTCCTGTAGCTTTTTTTATTGAATTTTTGCATCTTTCCTCTACTTTGAGGGTGAACATGTATTGGAATGATATGAAAGTGTGGTCATGAAGTGGTAGGTAAGGTAGGCAGTTGGTATGCCCCTTTGATATTCTTTTCACCTTTTTCTTTTCCCTTTTTTTGAAAGACAACCAAGACAACCTCTTGTAGTAGAGTTGTTTTTTCCATATCTCCCAAATGGTAGAATGGATTGACATGAAATTTTCTAAGAATGTTGCCATCATCATTATGAACCTCCCCATAAAACAATCTTGGCCAATGGATGCACGAATCTCGAGAAAAACTAAAACTGGCTAAAGGTGATGGACATTGATTTCTTGAAAATCGTGCACTAGAATTTGTTCTTGGATGTCTTCTTCTTCCATGACCTTCAAATATTACTCCTTTTGCTAATTGTTCTCTTGAACACATGGAGGATTTGATGGTAAAAATGAGGGAGCTTTCTAAATCTCTGATTTTTATTGTCTTCTCTTCATCAAGTGCAGCCCATGATTCTTTGATCTTCTCTTTTGAATCTTCTTTTTCTACATGTTGTCCTTCAATGGTATCAAGAGAATCTCTTTTTTTAAATACTCTTCATGAGCTCATATGAACACCATTGAGATATAAAAGAGATATTTGGAAGTGTTGTACCTCAACATTGTAAGTGGGTTGAGCTACTTCATTATGTGGGTTTGGAAATGGTGGTACAGGTAGTTGAGTGGGAATGGCTATTTGAGATGGATGTGGTTGGGCTTAGGGTTGTGGTTGTGGTGGAGGTGAATGATATGGACAACATGGATTTGGATATGGATGATATTGAGGAAATATTGAGAATGTTTTGGATGGCTTCCATAAGTTCCTTGCAACCTTGTTGCAAAGATTGGTTTTTGGGTTGACATGGCCAATGTTGCCAAGGAAAGGGTGTGTTCCAATTACTTTGAGATGGATGTGCATAAGCTTGAAATTGTGAATTAGTTTCTTGCATCATACTAGGTTGAATAGGCTTCCATGGTCCTCTTGGAACTACATAACATAGCTGCTTTGGTGAAATCAAATCCTAAACTAATTGTAGAAATAAACTGCTTGAAATGGAAACCCTAACCTATTGCAAGAAATAAAGTACAAGGAAATAAACATATTCTAATTTCATAAATATTGTGAACTAAATGTAAAATAAACCTAACTTAACCCTATTTATCACATGTCGTGATTTAAACTAATTGAGCAGGGAATCTAATCTAGGGAGTATTAACTGTTACATGCACGTGCTAATTAAGAAAAATTATATATATTACATGTCTTTACAAGTGTAAATACCAATAAGGGATAACCCAATGAAGATTAACCTGAAACAACCCGAAACAAACCCAAAACAAACTCAAAACCTTATACCTAAATCTTACATCTAAACCTCTGCCCATTATCCAACTTGATGGCCATTTGATAAGACCGTCAGTGATCCAACGGTCATTAAAGAAATCACTTCGGAGATATGCACAACCTTTACTAGCTTTATGGTGCCGACATGGTAAATAAATTGTAAAAGTATAAAACTTCAAGTTCGTTCTTGGACTTAACCTTCTCCCATGTTGAAACCCGATATCCTTTCGATCTAAATCTCATAAGATCTGATAGTCACGAACACTATCACCTCAGCAACATGCACCCCTTTTACCCAGTTCACAGATCTGATAAGGATTACGAGCCATTGGTTTATAAATGCTCGAGTCTAGTCTAAGACTTATCCTTCGATTACTTTTAGAACCCGATATCCATATGATTAGGTCCCTGTTCATCTGATGATCCTCCGAGATATCATATCAGAAACTTGCATGGTCTTTACCCTCTTTATGGACCCAATGAAGATTATGAACCATTGATCTAAAAATCTTCAGGTCCACTTGAATAGTTAACCTTCGATCACTTTCCCACCTGATAGCCATTCAATGGCAAAGGCTATCAAGATCTGTGGTCGGCGACCTGCTAAGAAGCCTATTATTTACTAAGTGCCCCTCCCTTGCAGAAATCTCTGTTTTAAGCATTTTTGAGGGATCAATGGTTAAGAAATCCTTTCTCTTCTGCTTACTCTTGCTTCCACTAGTCTTCTTTCTTGTTCATTCCTAATAGTTTGGAAGTTCTCCATGTCTTTGGCCACCTGTCTTTGACAATCCTCACGCAATTTTCCCAAGGGTGTCGAATACCAAGCATACCTACTGTAACTTTCTTTGCATAACACTCCTTCATTCACTAGACGATTAGCTAGCATATTGACTTCTCTTCGCACACGAACGAAGCTAACCATTCTCAGGGTTTGTAGGGGGGTATGAATGTGCTGAAAGACCTACAAAATCCGCAAATGTTTTGAAACTTTTCCCAATGCTTTTCCATTGCTTATCTTCTTGGTTGCATTAATGATCAATTCAAAGTCTGCTTCAATGATGGCATTATGTAAATTTGACTTGATCATTATTTCCAGGCACTTCTCTAAGGCCATGAGCTCTGCCATGTTATTAGTGGCAGTCCCCAAATGACTATGAAATATATCCTTAGTGCACCCCTGCTCATCTCTGTTGACCCCTCCAAAACTAGCCATCCCTGGGTTACCTTTAGATGCTCCATCTATATTGAATTTCAAGAAACCATGAGGAGGAGGTTGCCAGAAGTCTTTACTAGCATTTATCTGGCTCACACCCTTGTTTATGCTCTAGGGAACTAGTGAATGGAGACCCAACTGCAATAGTATACGAGCATCCTAGGGCAGAGTAGGGTCCTCAGTAGGTCTCCCTAAAAGGGATCCAATATTGTCTTTGAGTTGTCTTAATATTTGTGCAATAATGTTCAGGGTTGAGCCAATTTTATTCTTGAAAATTCTGCCATTGCGATCTTTCCATACATCCCATATTAAAAAGCCTGGAACCAAAGTCCTAGCTTTGTTTATGAATTGATTGTCTGAGAAGTCTTTTCTCCAATTCTTCAAAATGTTGGTAATTCTAAGTCTGTCCCTATTAGTATTTCTAAAGATTAAGGCCACCCACTCCCATAGGGTAGAGGTAAAAGGGCAGAGATTGAGTAAGTGTTCCATCATCTCCTCTTGTGAACCACATAGATGGCATTTGGATGAGCCAATAAAACCCCTTTTTAGAATATTTTCCCAAGTTATAATTTTCTTTTGTTGAACCAACCACATAAACCGCTTTATTTTCATCCAATGTTGGTGCTGCCAAAGGTCCTTCCATACCTTATTAGGGTTTTGATAATCAAACCCTAGGGCTATTAATTTAGCTTCTTTGAGGTTAAATTTACCTTATGTGTTTCTTCCCCATCTCAGTTGGTCAGATGAGGATGATACCAAAATCTTCCTTTGTTCCAAGTCCCAAGTAAGAGACCCAGCCTGAGCTTTCAAAGGGCTCTCTTCATTGTATCCCAGATCCTTCCATATTCTCCATTTACCATTGTTCCTTGCCTAATCCTAGAAGTCACTTACCATGCATAATCCTTTGTTGTCAGTTTCATTCTTAAGAGCGGTTAGTTCTTCCCTAAACAAGTTTGGTTCCTACTGCTAGTTGTCCTCCCAGAATATTGCCAAGTTCCTAGCTCAGATCTCCCAGAAGCTGTGCTGCTAGAAAATGTCTCTATTTTCCCAAGCAAGATTCCAAATGTGGGAGCCCTTGATAAGCCCAGACATTTAGATATGATCCCTCACCTACCAATTATTTTCATATTTCTATTTCCAAAGCTTGGCCCAAGGGGTTTCTGATTCCTTAAGCCACCTCCACCAAATTTTTGCACCAGAAAGTTTGCTGAGGGTTTTAGGGTCATGAAGCCCCAAACCACCATGGGCCTTCGGTTTGTAAATCTTGTCTCAAGCTACCAAAGCCCATTTCTTTTTCTCTTCCCCTTTTCCCCAAAGAAAATCTCTTTGAATGTTCCTGATCTATTGCATAACTCCTATAGGAGAAGGAAGAGTTGACATCATAAAAATGGGTATGGCCTATATGACAGACTTTGTAAGCACAAGGCACCCTACCAAATTCAAAGATATGCATCTCCATTTCCTAATCCTATCCTAAATTTTGTTAATTACCAGCTCCCACACTCCCCTACTTAGAGGTTTATCTGTAAGATGGATTCCAAGGTACTTAGAAGGGAGCTTATCCCTTTGAAACCCTAGAATTTTGGTAAGGTTTTTCTGAATAGAAATGTTAGTGATAAAAGAGAAAACTTTTGATTTGTCACGGCTTACCTCTGTACTAGCGGCCATAGCAAAGTCGTTCAAGATTTGTTTAAAAGCTTTGGCTTCCTTGACCGAGGGAATGCCCTGCAACATAGTGTCATCCACAAATTATTGGTGAGTTGAAGCAACTCCATATATGGTAAGCTTCAGTCCCTGGATTCTTCCTTCAGCACTTGCACTTTTTATCACTCTACCTTGCCCTTCCATCATGAGCACAAAGAGGAAGGGTGAGAGTGGATCTCCTTGTCTGAGACCCCTAGAAGGCATAAAGGTTCTTCAGGGCGATCCATTAAGAAGGATTGAAAAACTAGTCGTGGATACTAGGGCCATAACCCATCTAATCCAGTTGTGGTCGAAACCATAAGCTCTCAGCACCACCTTGATGTGAGACTAGCTTAGCTTGTCATAAACTTTTGCTAGGTCAAGTTGTATAATCATACCTACTTGCTTATTGCTCTTAAGAGAGTGTACCACCTCATGAGCTTATATGATGTTATTGAGAATTTGTCTTCCTTCCACATAAACATTTTGCTCCCCTGAGACAAGAGCTGGAAGAAGGGGTTTGAGTCTATTAGGGATCACTTTGGAAATAATATTGTACACCACATTACATAAAGCTATGGGTCTGAATCTATTTGGTGTCATAGATTTTTCCTACTTTGGAATCAAAGCTATGAAAGAGGCATTGACTATTTTCTAGCATGATTTGAAGAAGTCCACATTGAATCCATCCGGGCTAGGAGCTTTCCCATTTTTCATCTCATTGATAACTTCAATAACGTCATCTTCAAACACTGGCTTGTTAAGATTGTGATTTTCTTCCCTTGTTACAAGCTTGGGAATGTACTTTGTGAAATTGTTAATGAACTGTGATCTATCTAAGAGAGGCTTCTTTTCAATGCTAAGGAAGTGTCGTACTAGGAAAAATTCCATTTCTTTGTGGGAGACAAGCTCTTTCCCTTGAATATACATGAGTTTTGAAATTCTATTATGTGACCTATGATCCAAAGTTGATTTATGAAAAAGATTTGTGTTTCTTTCCCCTTCTCTAATCCACTACACTCTTGATTTCTGCCTCCAGAATATCTCCTCTTGGAAGCACCTATCTTCCCATTCCTTCTGAAGAGAATCAACTTGATTTTTCATTTCCTTGGTAAAACCATCTATGATTATGATTTGATTAATCCCCCAGAGTTTCTATCAACTTATCTTTTGGCTTAAAAAATATTACCAAACTCTTTCTTGTTCCAATATTTGAGTCTGGATTTTATGTGTCTAAGTCTTTGTTGCAGCATGAACATTTTAGCTCCTTGAATGGGCAAATATTCCATCCACCATTTTTCAATATTGCAGGTGAAGTCAGGGTGAGAGAGCTAGACATTTTCAAACCTAAAAGGTTTGTTCCTCGGTGTACCCATAAAAAGCGGCTTCAAGCTAGATAGGCCAGTGGTCCGAGCCTCCAAAGGGAAGGATTAGAAATGACATGTCAAGGCCTGTGAGAAGGAGGTCCTCTAAGATTATAAATCTATCTAGTTTATAGGCAACTTGAGAAGCCCCTCCTCTCTTTGTGTTCCATGTGAAAGTTCCATTTGTTGTTTCAACATCCACTAGTCTCATTTTATTTATGAAGTTCTAGAAGGCAATGGAGTCTCTGCCTAGTGTTATAGTGCCACATTTTTTCTCTGTAAGATTTTTGATCATATTGAAATCACCTGCCAGAATCCAGGGCATATCAGTATATCTCTCTCTCAACTCCTCAAGGAGGTGAGAAGCTTGAGTTTGTCTTCTATTTTTTGAGGACCATAGACATTTGTAATCAGGTAAGTCTTGGTATCACCCAAAGGTTGAATCACCAACAATAGATAGTTCCTGGACGCTTCCCCATCTAGGATTCTAAGTTTTTGGGGATACCAAAGTGCAAGAATCCCTCCTACCGAGTTATCTACCTTAACCTCTAGATACCCATACTTTCTTAACCATTTTCTATGTATTTCTCTTATCTTGTCCATCGAACACTTAGTTTCCTGAAAAAAAACCATATATGGTTTTTCTTCTTTTATTCTACTACTAAGATTTCTTTGTTTCCTTTTACTTCCTAGGCCCCTATGTTTCAGGTTATAAGCTTCATTAAGAATGTTTTGTAAAGGAGTAGCTGGTGAGATCTCTCATCTTACCTGAGTTAATCATGATTTTTCCACATTCGGTCAGTAGCACATTATGTCTTTTTCTTCCCCTTTTCTTACCCGAATTCTTGGAAGAGTGCCCCTGTGTTTCCTCCATTGTTTTCATCCCTCTATTCTCCTAGATGTCATGGTTTCTTTTGTGTGATGAAACTAGCTCAAGAAAAGATAGAAAAGATAGATCAACGCCTTAGAATTCAGCCTCTTCGAGGGGGAAACTCATTTACATTACATAAATGAACAATTCTTGGATGATACAAATGAAAATACCTCTTTTTTATATATAGGAGTCTAAGGGGACATAACATAATCAGAGCCGATAAGTGGGCTTCTATGGGGCACAAGATTAACAATATGGGAACTACATGGGTACATCAATATAATAAGGGGGTTGTACTAATAACAATAAGGGGTTACACTAGTAGTATAGGGGCCTAACATGCCCCTCTCCTTCAAAAAGCGTTGTCCTCAATACTTGATTAGTTCTTGATGCTTCCATATAAAATTATTGTCCTCCCATGTGGAATCTTCAGCAGGTAAGTTCTTCCACTTGATGAGATACTTTGAAATTGGTTGATTTCATAGCTGTCAAGTTCTTGTTTCTGTGACTACTCCAGGTTCCAATATGATTTTTCCTTCCTCTTCAATTGCTGGAAATACTGTTTGCATTGGAACCTTTTGCAACTTTTGAATAAGTGGCCATACTTCTTTGTCCTTCTTCCATTCATCCCTTGCTTCGTTTATCCAATCTGGTTGGATAATAGAAATAGCACAAAACAATGCTTCCACATCCTCATCCTTGAAGAGTCTTCCCATTCGGTAAGGTCGCCATTTGTTAAGTGCATGTAGTATTGCCAACATTTCCTTCTCATAAATAGTTCTCTTTATATGTAGCAATGAAAATACCCAATCACCTACATCAAAACATTTTTCACTATGATGTTGATCTACCTATTATTTCATTTGATTTTGCACCAAAGTGACGTTATCCTTTAAAAGTTGGAGAACTTGTTGTTGATGCTCGATGTGATCTTTCACTACTTGAACCTTTTTCTTCTTGATATGTCCTTCTATCTTTAGAGTTTGAGGAGTGGTAATTTCTTCCAATCCTTTACAAGATATGGTCGGATTCATTTCTTGATGCTCAATGTGATCTTTCACTTCTTGAACATTTTTCTTCTTGATATGTCCTTCTAGCTTGATAGTTTGAGGAGTGGTAATTCCAACCAATGAATTACAAGATATGGTTGGATTCATTTCTTCTTTCTTGATGTGATATTTCACTTCTTTCACCTTTTTCTTCTCGATCTGTCCTTATATCTTGAGAGTTTGAGGAGTGTTCATTCTTGCTAATAGTTTATAAGATATGGTCTGATTCTTTTCTTATTTCTGTGGGGTTGAGTCTTGGCATATATCCTCTTCTTTTGATGTTTCTTGATCCTTTTCTTCCTCCTCTTCATACTCTATGTAAAATAATTTCTTCTCGGCACACTTAAGACCTTTAGTTCATTTGATATCACAATTGTAACAAAGCCCTTTTCCTCTTTTTTCTTCCAATTACTGTGGTGTAACCCTTGAAGGTTGTGGAAGGCTAGGAGAAACAACACTTCCATCTTTATAGTTGTGAGGGGTAGACTTCCTTGTTGCCATAATTTTACTTTCCAATATGTCACAAAGCCCTTTTACTCTTTTCAATTTTTATGGTATAA